>Ga0206129_10003798_pt1 | contig 17173 bp, 15 predicted proteins | sample Helgoland_Spring_8_FD_148616 | JGI IMG/M metagenome (GOLD analysis project Ga0206129, IMG submission 148616) | Pelagic subsurface seawater microbial communities from Kabeltonne, Helgoland, North Sea - Helgoland_Spring_Bloom_20160502_2 | ecosystem: Environmental > Aquatic > Marine > Epipelagic ...
ATAGAGAATTTAAAACTTTTTCATCCGCCACATCTCCTTCAATTAAGACAGGAGTTCGACCGGCAATTTTAGCCACCCGTTTAATAGATTCTGGAAAAGAGTTTGAAAAATTATCCAACACCACCACCTCGTAGTCGGCGATCAAAAAAGCCAATGTGGTATGACTTCCGATGTAACCTGCTCCTCCAGTGATTAAGACTTTTTTCACCGACTTCCTTTCATTAAAGAACGCAATGTTGAGAGAATAATTTCCAAATCTAAGAAAAAGGAGGCATTTTTAACATAAAATAAATCGTATGATAATTTTTCATCCGAACTTTCAATATCAGATGCATATCGATACTTAATTTGAGCCCAGCCGGTTATCCCAGGCTTAAGTAAATACCGACAATTCCAAAAGGGTATTTTTTGAATTATTTTCACTTCGAGTTCTGGTCGCTCAGGTCGCGGACCAACCACTGACATTTCTCCCCTAATAACATTCCAAAACTGAGGAATTTCATCAATTCTCAAACGGCGAAGAAATCTTCCCACCTTAGTTACTCTTTCATCTCCCTGAGTTGCCCATTGGGCTCCATCTTTCTCAGAATGTGGTTTCATGGTTCTTAACTTGTACAAATAATAAGGCCTGCCCAGGTAACCAGACCTTTTCTGTTTAAAAAAAAGGGGGAATCCAGAATCCAGTGCAATGGCTAAACAGGAGCAAACTAGCAAAGGAAAAAACACTATTAATCCGATGCATGAGACTAACAAATCCATTAGTCTTTTAACTCGCCTTACCACTGGATCACGTTGCCTTAAATCCAACTTGGTTAACCAACTTTTATCAATTTCTGAGTGTGGAATTTTCTGAGCAAAAGTTTCCCAAAAAGCAGAAACACCCATGACTCGTACTCCGGATGAAAGTAAGGCCATTACATCTATGTCTTGATGCTCCTTATCCACAAGCACAAGGTCAACAGCCTTCTGCTTAGATAACTCTATTATGCTACCGCCATGAACATTGAAGTTGTAAGATATCCATTCGAATTGATTAGGCATTAGTTTTTGGCTCTTTTCGATTTCCATAAGCCTATCTTTTTTCAAAAGGGGTAAAATTCGCCAAGGATTACTATGATTTAAGCCGATCAAAAACAGAAAGAATAAAAAAACTGACAAGCCAGATAGTCCAACAATCTTAAAAATTGCTAAACGCCCGATAAAATCAAATTCGATTAGCCAAACAACAAGAATTAATCCTAGAGAACCAATTGCTGCGGAGGAGAAAGATAAACACAATTTTTTCCAAACAAGGTCACGGTGATGATCGGCAAATAATCCAACAACCTCACCGATAAGTAAAAATGAAAAACCAAAAAGAGCCGAGTAAATCAAGAGCCGTTCTCGATTTACATGAACAAGTGTTTCACTCAAGGGTGAATTAAAAAGAATCACTACTAAACAAGAGCTCATGGCAAAAAACTGGCAAACTGCCAATTTTCTCACTTTGCTTAGACCCCAATGTTCTTTTCTTTTCAATTAATATTTAATGACAACTCTTTATTAAAATAGGCCTTGGAAATTTCTCTACGACCAAAATGTATTCGATTATTCTTAACTGAAAAACACATTTGTGCCAATAATGCTCGGTTGTTTTTTATTTCCACGATCTTTTGGGCCACATTTCTGGGGTTAATTTCTGTAAAAGTAACACCAATACCCATTTTCTCAATCATATCAGTAAGTTCACCACTTGGTCCTGCCAAAATAGGCAGACCAGCACCAATATAGTCATAAGCCTTAGCAGGAAAAGCATTCTTCATCGCTGGCAATTCTCGCAATAGGCAAAGACCTAAATGACAAACTGGGAGTAATTCACTTAACTTCACCAAGGGCATGGAAGGAATAATATCCACATTCTCAGGACGGTTCGAAAAAAGTTTTTCAGGAAAATCTCCAATCATTAAAAAACGAACCGATGAATCCAATTCATGAACTAAATTCATGACTTCCAAATAAATATCCAGATCATAAAAACGACCAAGTCTTCCATGATAAACAACCGTAAAGTCTGAGTTCTGTTTATGAGATAATCGATCCTCAGTAAATATATTTTCATCAAAGCCGTTTCGAACCAGACAAATATTCAAGTCTGGGAATTTTGCTTTTAATTCTAACTCCAGTCCTATGGATACCGTGGTAATTTGCCGAGTGTTTTGGTAAGTCCAAGACTCCAAAATTGCCAACATCCTGTAAATCAAACTGTCTCTATCAATTACTCCAAGATCAGAAAGCACACGCGGATAGCGGTCTCTAACATCAAAAATAAACGGTATTTTTATAAAGTGAGCAAATAATGCACATATAAAAGCCATGAAAAAGGGAGGAGAGGAGACTATGCAAAGTTCACACTGCTTTCGGCGACTCCAAATTTTAAATCCAATATCTATTCCAAGCAAAACTTCTTGAAAAAGGCGTTTCCCTAAAGAACACTTATTACCAGGAGTTGGAAAAACCGACCTGACTAATCGACCAGCATTCCCATTTACACATTTAGAAGAAAAAACTAAAACATCGTGACCAAGATTTAAAAGTTCTTCAACCCATGGAGTTACACGGGCAGCTCCAGCTGCTGGCATTGGATAATATTCTGATGCTACAATGAATATTTTCACATTCAAATACAGTTTTGCGTCCTACCTGATAAAACAGCTTTGTAATCTGTTACTACTTTATCAGCTATCTTTTGAGGATCGTACCAAGTTTTAAGAAATTCTATACCCTTGTTTGCCTGATTAGTTTTTTGCTCAACATTCATGTTGTAAACTTCTATAATTTTATTTTCCAAAGAGGTCTCATCAGCATTCAAAATTGGTAATTCGGCCAGCATCTTTTTAGGAACAAATTTTAAACCTTTTCCCTTAACAAAACAAATTACAGGTTTCCCCAGAGCCATTACTTCCAAAGAGACCACTCCGAACCAACCAATAATTAGTTGATCTACAAATACATCAATTTGTTCAAATTTTTTTAGGGCATCAACACGCTGAAGATTTTCAATGAGCTCCAATCGGATGTTGTATCCTCTGTTTTTTAATCTCTCTATTACATCTAAAATACAATCGGTTCCTTTGACCATACGGTGAGTCGGTGCATGCCCCACAACGAATTCTCCACATTGTTTTATTGGCATGACTTTGGCATTTAGAGGGGCTTCTGTAGCGTATGGAAGAAACTCAGCTCCTTTCGGCAGTACGGTTAGTAAGTCTGGATTCAAAGAGTAAATCTTATCAGCTATTCCAGATAGCTTAATTTTTTTACTCCTTATGGATTTATTAGTTTTACCTGACCTTCCAATTATATCATTTGCTAAACCATTTTCTTGGTATTTATCAATGAAACACTGAGTTTCCCTAGCATCAGAACCCTGAAAGGTTAGAAATGCGGCCTTCCGGTCACCCTTTAATCTGAACAAAGCAATTTCAGTTTGCAGAAGACATTTAGCGTAAAAACGGAATAATTTTCTAATGTATGAAGGAAAATTATGCTCTTTTGGATGTACCCCTTCACCAAAAAATGGGGTTATAAACCTACCATTATTTAAATGGATAATACCGTCTGAAAAAGATGTGGTTAAAATAAGTTTAATTCGAAGTATTTCTGTAATCAACATTGAGCTAGTCATTGATCCAAAATTTTTATCAGATTCTACAGCGTAAGGATTGGAGTTTTCACTTATGGACAAACTTGATACCCCCAATTTTCGCTCAAACTTTGACAGAATCGCAGGATGACTTCCAACTTGTTCAGGGCAATGAAGAACAGAAAGCATTATTTTAAGAAAGCAAATCCCAACAAGATTAAGTAAAATTATTTAAAAGTTCTAATTCTCGAGCTAAATTAGAGACGTTTTTTTGCGGGTCATGCCATTTATCAACATATCTCCTACTCCGCATTCCTAATTCGTGAATCTGCTCAAAGGATAACTTAAAAAAATCAATTAAAACTTTTTCTAAATTAGTGGGATTAACATTAATTATTGGGAGGTCGTCCTTCATCCCTTTGGGGATATAACTTAAATCTGATTCACGAAGATAACATAAAACAGGTTTACCCAAAGCCATTAACTCTACAGCAACACCCCCGTACCAACCCGCGTACAGTTGATCAATTAACAAATCAATTCCTTCATACAACTTCCTTGCTTCATTACGACAAACATTTTCGATCAGAATGAACTCAAATTCCACATCGGATTCTTTTCTAAGGTTTGAAACACATTGTATAATATCCTCAGTTCCTTTTACGTTGCGTTTAGAGGGGGCATGACCAATTTTTAGAGTTCCATTATTTCTCACGCTATTAGAAGGCTTCCAGATGTTCAAATCTATATGGCAGTATGGTAAAAACTTGGTTTTATTTGGTAATACGTTCATTAGATCCGGGTTTAGAGAATAAATCCGACTTGAAATTTTATTGAAGATATTAATTTGCTCTCTCTTGTTTACATCTCTCAACCGATCAGATTTAGTATAGTTCCCATCATAAAGTGGAAGATAGAAATCATAATTATTTCGACAATAATCTTTTTGCCTAGCATCCGAACCTTGGAATTGAACCACAACTTTTACTTTCATTAGCTTTAAAAAGCTAACTTCGATAATTTGCATCATTTTACGATAATGTGAGTAAATATATAGTCTGATGTAATTCCAACCCACCTCTTTATCGAACCTGTATTTGGGAAACGGCATAAATAAAGTGGATCCAAAATTGAAAAATACTACATCATAAATAAGCACATATCTCAAAGATAGAAATTTTTTAAACTCCCTAACAAGAAAACTATTTTCGAGAGAGTAAATAAAGCGATTAGAATCCTCTCCCAAAGCCAAAGGATTCCTATGCATTGCCCAACAATCAGACTTGATTCCAAGGATATTCATATACTTGCTAATCATCTGTGCATTACCTCCAACTGTTGTAGGCAGATGTAATACTTTAAGTCTTTTGATAATTTATAAGGATGAATTCTTTTCGAGATCCAAAAAAGTTTCAGACAACTTGATTTTAGGTTTGTAAAGTTTTTCGGACATCAAAGATATATCTCCAATTATGTCCATAGGCGAACCTGCAAAGTGCTTAAAATATGGTTCTTTACCTAGATGTTCACCAAATAAATCACAAATTTGACGAATCGAAAATATATCTGGACCTCCCATGTTGTAAGTCAGAGTTGATGAGCTTTTTAAGGTTGCGGACAAGACTTTTACAGCATCATCTACATGAATGGGATTGATTCTTATACCTTTCTCACCGATTAAATGAATAGGTTTACCTGAAGCAACATTATCAAACAGTCTTGGTATGAGCATATCTCTCTTTTGAGCACGGCCATACAAAAAAAAAGGTCTGACAATATTAACTTGGAAAATTTGGGCGTAACTTTGTACAAGAATTTCACCACACGCCTTACTGCCAAGGTAATACCCTAACTCGCCAAAAGGAACAATAGGTGCGTTTTCCAAAAACGGCTTATCACCATTTCCATAAACGCCTCCTGAAGATGCATATATGAAACTCCTAACACCTATTTTTTTTGCATAATCAAGTAATTTTGCCGTTGAATTAATATTAACCTGAAAAACATCTGGAGCCCCAGCAGGGAATTTACGAAATTTTTCGGACTGAGCTAAGTGATAAACTACATCAATGTTTGAGGGCAATTCACTTATTTTCCAGTCTGATGACAGATCAACAACCACGGCTTCATAATTAGTTTTCCTGTAATGACGCCTGGTTAATCCGTAAATATTGTGACCTAATTTAGATAATTCCTTTGATAAATGACTACCAACTAGACCTGTAACTCCAGTAATTAAAATATTAGACATAAATTGAATACATATAAATTACTCTATCTCATCAAATAGATCATTGTAATATCCACTAATAGGATGGTACATATTTTTGAGATCTTTGTTATCGCTGTAAACGCAATCAATAATTTCTTTAAACAAAATGCCACCTGCCTTGAAACTATGATAACGCTCAACATATTTTCTTGATTCTGCAGATATACTGTTCAGCTTTTCTGGAAAAGATAGCAAATCTCTCAAAATAACTTCTAGTGATTCAACATTTGCTGAAATGATTGGGCAGTCCGCAACAAAGGAATAGCGAGATAGGCATTTATACAAATCATTCCAATCACCGTTGTTGACTGAACCGACTACAGGAACTCCAAACGACATTGCCTCGATGGCACTTAAAGCATAACTAGGACCAACTAATTTCTCTATAAATATGTCTGCTTTATTTTGAAGAATATCAAGTACTTCAATATTGGGTCTTTTTTCCAAAAGAATATATTCAATATCAAAATCATTTTTTAATTTATTTATAGTATTAGAAATGTATTCAGTACCCTTAATAATCCTATGGTTTGGAGAATGCACTATGCAAAATTTAGAATTTTTCTTAAAATGATATTTTGGTACAATTTTTTCCACCGGAAATGTGAGAATATTTGGCGAAAGAAGATCATTTCTGTAAAATCCGTTACCGAAAAACATAGCAAAGCAGACAAAATTTGCGTGTTTTTGCCATGATTCTAAAGCCTCGACAATTAACTTTCTTGATAAAAACGATTGTGGGTAGAAACTACTGAGAGTATGTATATACGAGTGGTGATTTATTCTGTCATAAACATGAATATCCGAACCGTAGCCTAAGATAATACTCTTAATGCGGAACATTTTTAATATCAATGGTTCCAATCTTCGGATAGGAAGCTTACCTATGAAACCTCCACGAAATGATAGAATATGAACATCGTAAAATATAAGATATCTCAAAGTCCAAACAATAAATTTAAATCTTGAATTAATAATATGATCGAAGTCATTTTCATTATTTATAGTAAATGTACCAATAACAACACTTGTAGAATTAAATCCAATTTCGTTAAGAGTTTTTGACCAATATTTGTTACTTATTAAGGGCTGAATACCCAATAGTATGTTTTGAGATTTGAAAAATAATAACTTTAATATCCTTACCACATATACTAGTGGCAATAAAGTGAGTACAAAAAAACTGAATAAGTATTTAAAAATCATAAATAGTATGTAGGCAGATTTTTGATTCGCGGGAAGCGTTTAGCAAAGCCTTTGTTTAAAGTCTTAAAATGATAGTCAAGAGGAGATCTAAGAGACTCCAAAATGTCCCAATCTACATAACTATATTTATCAATTAATTCTTTTGAAATATATCTCCATGATGAATGGTATTCGATTAATTCATTATCAGTTCTATTAGGATAATTATTCGATCTAACCTCCTCATTATCTCTTAAAAAGTTATTACTCCAATAATTATCTCTATTTAGTAAAGAATGCTTTTCTTTGCCTGCTGGTATACTATTTTTACCATAAAAGAAAATAGGTCTGTGCACATAGTGTTCTAAATTTTTAAATTTTAGAATCTTCGCTCTCTCAATTGAAAGCTTAATGGTCAATGCAGAATATCCCCTGTTAGGATTCCCCATTGACTCCTTTACTCTTATTTTTGGGGAACCCATAAACTGTTCAATTTCTTCTATTATTTGTTTTTTATTTGTTTTAAAATTTTCATAAAAATATACATGTGTATTGTCTTCTCCAAAATTATCATAAATCGCTGTTAACATTTTAACATAATCAAGTTCCAGTGGAAACAGATTCGCATAGCCGTTTTGATTTATACTTGAGGTTGGCTTGTAAAAGTTTTTGTTTTTCATGGAGAAACACAAAAAATCTTCAATCTCTTGATAATGATGCTCATGAATTGATTCTCGATAACATGAAAGTAACCAGTTTGTTTGGTATCTAAATGCCATTATTATCTTTGCTTCGGGAAAACATTGCTTCAATAGCGAAATACTTTCATCCCAGTACTTATATGCACTGAAAAGGTTTCCAGAATATGCTTCACGGGAGAGGATGATTGTTTTATTTGGATTTCCTTCCTGTAACCTTTTCCTTTCTTCTATAACCTTTGGTAATATATCCCTTTTGTCATCCCCAAACGCTTTTAAGTAATCCAAAACATACTGATCTAGTTTTTCTGGATTATAAATGAATTTAGATTTGTCCAAAAAAGGAAAAACATTGTGCTGAAGATACTTCGTAGCTGTTTTGTGTAAGCCAATATGTAGAATTATTTTATTCATTAATTTTTATATTTGGAAAATTTACTAGCACACCCATACCTTTTTTTTGAAAAACCACCATACTTCCTAATGCAACAGCAGAAGCATTCGAATTCGTAACAACTTTATGAATATGTTCAGTATTCCCTGCTCCACCGTGGGCAACAACAGGAATCGAAACGGCGTCAGTAACACTCTTTACTAAATCGTAGTCAAATCCATTCCATGTGCCCTCATTTTCGATAGAAGTAAGTAAGATTTCTCCAACGCCCATCTCTTCGGCTTCCTTCGCCCAAATAATAGGATCTTTTCGAGTATTTTTTTTACCACCTAAAGTATAAACTTTTTTTCTGCCAAATAATGTTGTCCTTACATCAATAGATGCAATGACAGCCTGACTTCCAAAATGTTTGCTCAGATCATTTATCAATGTGGTATTCTCAAATGAACTGAAATTGACTGCAACTTTCTCAAAACCAATATCGAAAACAGCTTTTGCATCCTCGAATGTTTTTATACCACCCCCGTAACCTAGTGGCATAAAGCACTCATCTGCAACTTCTCTAAGGACTTTAAGATTTGGCCCATGTTTTTTTCTAGAAGCTAAAATATCGAGAAAAAGTAACTCATCTACTTCCAATTCGTTAAATATTCGCACTGTGTTTGCTGGGTCACCAACATAAGTGAATTTTCCAAACTTAACTGTTTTTACCAAGCTTTCATTTCGTAAAAGAAGTGTTGGAATTATTCTGGTCCGCAACATTTTTATAAGTTTGAAAAATTCTTGAGAAATTGCATACCAAATCGATGACTTTTTTCCGGGTGGAATTGAACTCCATAAATATTATCCCTAGCAATTGCTGAATCAAAGACTCCTGCATAGTTTGTTTTCATAATAGATTGCTCAGGTATCTCAACATGAACACAAAAGGAGTGAACAAAGTAATAGCGTGCCTCTTTACCTACCTCCAATGTTAGAGGACTTTTTCTAACAGGCGATGCAACATTCCACCCCATGTGTGGAACCTTAAAACCATCTTTTTTTGGAAAGCGTAATGTTTTGGCAGCCATCCAACCTAAACCAGGCAACTCTCCTTCTTCACTCGAGTTTGTCAGCAGTTGCATTCCTAAACATACTCCCAGGATGGGAATTTTCTCTACATTAGCTTTGTGCTCCAAAAGATCTCTAAGCCCGAATGATTCGTTAATTCTTCCCATTGCAGCGTCAAATGAACCAACTCCAGGAAGAACTAATTTCCTTGCATGGGCTAATTCAGCGGGATTTGACTCGACCGTCACATTGGCACCTATCCGCTTAAACATATTTCGCATAGAACCGAGGTTGCCCATTCCATAATCAATAATGTGTATCATAATTCTGATTTTGTAGGGAAACAGTATTTTAAATAAAAACTCATTGGAACTAAATTTGATTTTGCGAGGATGAAAAAAAGAGGGCGCAAACATTCAAACCTTTTTTTGTATGTAGGATAATTAGTCCAATTCTTTGGCGGTTCATTCATAATCTTATCATATTCCCTATCACTCAAATCAAGACGCTTCTTAAAATAAGTAATAAGTTCATCTTCGATCAGTGGAGGTTTGCTGTATTGAGACCATGCCTCCTCACGTGAAAGCTTTCCCAACCTAACAAGTGCCGAGAGTGAATTATTTCGAAAATCCATTCCAAATTTTTGAGGAGCGTAAATTCCATGAAAAAAAGCTGTCATACGATTTTCAAGATGATGGCCTCCATAGTATTGCCAATCATAGTTTTTTTCTAAGAATGCCCTAGCTTTTTCTTTATCATAATCAATGTACCAGAAAGGTCTGATTTTTCGAACACGAGAGATAGCAGTCCACCAAAGAAACCTCAAAAGAGTCATAAGGGGGTAAGTTTTCATCTTCATGCGCCCAAATCGTTTATGGATAGATTTAATATAACGACCGTCGAAATAATTTCTACCTATTGGAGTTATTCCTTCCGTAACAAAAGAATGACCTTCGAGCACATACTTTACATTATGTTTGGCTGCAACACGGTACATCACTTCAGCCAACCCAAGATCTGTTGGAGCTTCTATTTCAGCTACACCCGCAAAAAAAAAGGACCTAAATATATCATCGGATTCCTTGTTATTTACTACATGAGTGTGTAGATCGACATCCAATGCTCTTAACACTTTTTCAATATTTTGAGTAGCTATTGCAGAGTTCCAGGTATTGTCATAGTGAACTGCTAGTGGTCTGAGTCCCGCTTTTTTTGCTAAATATACCATGTAGGAAGAATCAGTTCCTCCACTAACACCTACAATACAATCATACTTCTTACCACGACCAGAAATCTTAATTTCATCAACTAGATCATACCACTTTTTCTGTCCAACTGGAGTGCCGGTTGAATATAAAGTAGATAGTTCTTCCAATTGGTGGCAATAATTACAAATCCCATTTGAATCAAATTGAATTGAGGCCACCCGTTCGTCATAAATACAACGACTACAAATATTCAAATCAGTTTTTAGCATCATGCTTCATTTTGACGATGAATAAATCTTCCTGAATAACATGCTTCCTCTTTGTGAAAATAATTGGTTCTCATATTGTTTAATTCAACTAATTCTGTTACTTCTTTTTCGCTAAATCGTCTTGCATTGCTCGGACTATACCAATCAAAATTTGTCGCTAATGAAGTATCGTAACCAAGTTCTTCATTCCAAAAGCATTTCATAAAATTCCAGTATATGAATCTTTGAATATCAATTTCTCCTCCCTTAATTCCAAGTGCAGGAACTTCAGGACAGTCAAATTTAAGATTTAGTTCTGATAACTTTTCACCAAGGATTGTTAAATCCTTCGACATTTTCCATAATTCATCGTTGCTCATACCAGAACATTTTCTTCGAAAATAGTCGTCTAAAAGTTCTCTTGGCAATGCTTTCTTAGCGTAGAAGTAACAGGCGAATTCGCCTGCTCTTTTACATGTAATTCTAGCAAGTTCTTCGAAGGTTTCCTCTGGCCTTTCGGTATGCATAATAACTTGGTCACAACTTGTATAATCAATCGAACCAGTAATTAATTCAGTTTCCGCAATATCTGCCTGTATGAAATATAGATTATTTATATGTTTGTAATTGAGTGCGGCTTGCCTTGCAGCTTCAGAAAAATCCATTCCAATAACTAATGAACTTGGTGAAAGTTTGGCAAACCATGCAGCTTTGTACCCAAGGCCACAACCTGCATCAAGGATTACTTTTTTTGATGACAGAAACTTTGCCAAATCATCCTCGGTATCAAAACCATACAATTTAAGATACCATTCACGCTGGAATTGGTAGAGCTTCTCTTTTTCGGCACTGTTATTATACTGCGACCATTTCTCAGAAAATACATCGTTCGTTTGGTTTTGCTTTGAATCGGATGATGAATTGCTAAAACTTACAAATTTCCCCACCATTTGAATCGGTCTAGAAAAACAATTTTCAAAAATTTTAGAGTTCATTTTTATTTCTGTTCATAAATAAAATAATTAGGATGAAGTAATTTGCTATTTCTGTCTTGAGACAACTGTTAATTTATTAAAACGACCTCCATCTTTAAAAAGCTCGATGATTTCCGAGTAAGTGTAGCTTTTATTTCTAAAAGAAACTTCGTTCAGTATAACAGATCCTTTTCCGCAATATACCCTACATCCATCGTTTTCTTTGACAACAAATCCAATTAAAGAGTCGTTTTCTTTTTCGCATAAACTCACATCCCAAATTATTACTTGCTCACCGTCCCAAAATGAAAACGCACCCGGGTAAGGTTTAGTTTGAGCTCGAATAAAACGATCAATAAATATTGAGCTCATCCTCCAATCAATCATCCCATCCTTAGGCGAACGCTGAGGCATTATTTTACGTTTCGATTCGTTTTGTAATTGTAATTTCATTTTGCCTGTGACTATGAGCGGCAACAATTCCTCCAGAAGTTCCAGCCCACGCTCTTCAATTCTTTGATATAAAGTGGCTATTGTATCATTTATTCTTATTTGCTCTTCTTTAAATCCAACAACTGGGCCAGAATCGATACCAGCGTCCATTTGAAATAAAGTGATTCCAGTTTTTGTTTCACCATTGATCATGGCCCAAACGAGTGGAGCACCTCCACTGTAATTAGGTAACAGTGAAGCATGCAATCCGTAAGCAGGAGCTACCCTAAGCCAAGATTCTGGTACTATGTGATACCAACCTACCACAAGAAAAATATCTGGATTCCACTTTGATACTTCTTCTAATAAGCATGGTTCATTCATTGAGGATTCCATTATCTTAAAGGGGATAGCATGTTGACTGGCAAAAGGGCCTACTCCGGCATGAAGAACATTATTGACCCCACTCTTGTTGTAAGAAATCGAAAATACTTTTGGAGAAGTGACAACTCCAACAACATTTATTTCAGCAAACTGAAGGCACTGATTAAGGCACCGTAAACCGAACTTACTAGAGCCGACAAAAACTACGTTCAAACTATATCTTTCAATAAAAAATCCACATTTAACAATGACCAAACCAATAGCCTTCGATTTTTTTCGCCATTGAGATGTTGATCAACCAGCGACTTCACAGAATTAAAGTCTAAAAGCTCGAAAAGCGGGGAACGATCATTAAGTAGGGTATGTCTGACAAACTCTATACTATCCCCCTTAAACCAACTAGCATCAGGCGAAGAAAACCCCTGCTTTGGGGCTTTAGTGATTTCGGAGGGGATGTATCGCGACATTACATCTCTCAAAATTTGTTTTCCATCACTTGTTTTTTGAAAATAGCGATTTGTTTTTCTACCTTGTCCTAAATCATTCTCGTTTAATCGAACAACATCCCCGAGATTGTTAAGCTTTAGATTGACTGGACACTGCATAGCGAAATCCACTAAGTCATTGTCCATAAATGGTACTCTAGTCTCAAGGGAGTGAGCCATGCTAAGTTTATCCTCGACTACAAATAGTCCATGGAGAAATGTCTTGGCTTCAAAATACAAAGAATGATTAATATAATCCTCAGGTCTCTCTAATGAATTCGCATGGTTTGAAAAGACGGATTCAAATATATCCCTTGTCCAAATATCTTTAACATCGTCCCAAATAGGAGCAAATACTTCTGATATTGTAGTGTTTGGAAGCAATCTCTGCCAATACAGATAATATTCATCTATGTATTCATCGAAGTTTTTAGCAGACACTCCTCGGTAATACCTCCAAGGATATCCACCAAACAATTCATCTCCACCAGCTCCAGAAAGGACTACCTTTACAAATTTACTAGCCAGTTTGGCAGCATAAAAGTTGGGATAACTCTGTCCAACACGAGGTTCCTCCAGATGCCATGCAAGCTTGGAAAGGCATCGCTCCATATCGCCTGACTTTAAAACCATTTCATAGTGCTCAGTCTTGAACTTAGCAGACATTGCTTCAGCTTTAGTTCTTTCATCAAAAGCAAGCTCCATCCCAGAGGCTGAACTTAGATCAAAACCGCAGGTAAATGTTTTTAGGTAGGGAAAATTCGACGCCGCTATTGCAGTGATGGAACCAGAATCCATACCGCCACTCAAGTAACTACCAAGCTCAACATCACTAACCAATTGGCGATTTACTGCTTGTTTAAAAAGGCGGTCTAATTCCTCTAAGTATTCTTCCTTAGGAATAGTTTTTTCAGGTTCACTAAATTCATAGTCCCAATACGATGTGTGCTTGAGTACTTTTGCTCCTTCAACAGTGTCAAGAATGGCAAAATGACCTGACTTAAGGAGATAAATGCCTTCCAACAGTGTTTGATTAGTAAAAAGATTTTGGAAAGTGAAATATTCAAGAAGTGCCTGCTTGTTAATTTTACGGTCAAAGGCAGGCTGTTCCAAAATAGCTTTTTGCTCAGAACCAAATACTAATTTTTGTTCGTTTTGAAAATAGTAAAGAGGCTTAATTCCATATCGATCTCTGGCGAGTAGCAATTGTTTTCTTTTTCGATCCCAAAAAGATAAAGCGAACATTCCATTAAATTTAAGAAGTGCATCACTCCCCCACTCGACCAAAGCATAAAGGACAACCTCTGAGTCTGTTTGAGATCGAAACCCATATCCCTTGGCTTCTAATTCAGTTCGTAGCTCCCTAAAATTGTATACCTCGCCATTGTATGTTAAAATATATCTTTGATCCTGACTCACCATTGGTTGCCTGCCTAAAGGAGAGGGGTCGATAATCGACAATCGGCGATGTCCGAATCCGACCGATTCTTCAATCCAATGACCTTCCCCATCAGGGCCACGATGTATAATTGCATCAGTCATTTTCTTTAAAACCACAGGAGAAACAGGGCTTTTATCAAAGTTAATCTGTCCAACAATTCCGCACATCAGAAGTTATAAGATTTGATTACTTCGATAACTTTGCTCTGGTCTTCTGGCTCCATACCATGAAACAGCGGCAGTGAAATACTGCATTGGTCAGCAGCATAAGCATTTGGAAAATCCTCAGGCATAAGGTCATACTTTTTCTTGTAGAAACTAAGCATGTGGACAGCATGGGTGGCAGGCCTGGTTGATATTCCAGACTTTTGCAAATCATCCATCCACTTGTTTCGCGCCTCATTGATTTTCTTGATCGCTTGTGGGTTGATTTTTTCAGGCATAAACAAACAAGGATAACTTTGATATCCATGACCATAATCCGAATGCTTAAATGGTGTTCGAAGCCAATTTAAATCAGCAAATGCTTCGTCATAACCGAGTGCCAATTTAGTTCGCTCTAAAACGATATCATTAGCTCGGTCCATTTGGGCAGAACCTAGAGCTGCCTGTATATCGGTCATCCTTTGGTTATATCCAGCAACCGGGTGGTCGGCCAAAAGGTAAGGCCGCGATCCATGGTGTCTTTGCAAATCAGTTATCGCAGCACCATGATCACGAAGCTTTTTTATCTTCTCAGTAAGTAAATGATCATTTGTAGTGATCATTCCGCCCTCACCAGTAGTAATGGACTTACGAGGATGAAAACTAAAGCAGCCAGTATTTCCAAACGCTCCAACATGTTGTCCCTTGTACTTTGCACCAAAGCCACATGCCGCATCTTCAACAACCCAAAGATTATATCTCTTGGCCAAATCTAATATTGGGTCGATGTCTGCAGAAAGACCAAAAAGGTGTACTGGTAAAATAGCTTTTGTTTTAGGGGTTATTTTTGATTTAATCTGAGAAACATCGATATTGAAAGTTTCTAAATCGATGTCACAAAAAACTACTTTACCTCCTAAATGCTCAACTACATTAGCAGTGGATATCCAAGTGAAAGCAGGAACAATTGCCTCATCCCCCGGACCAAAACCTAGAGCAGCAAGCGATAGATGAAGAGCACTGGTACAAGAAGTGACTGCAGTTGAATAATTTGCACTAGTAAAAGTAGACCACTTTTCTTCAAACTCTTTGACTTTAGGTCCCTGAACCAGCCAACCAGATTTCAATGGATTAAGGACAGCATTAATCTCCGTATCTAAAAGATTAGTCTTTGCTATTGGAATATTCAAGTTTTTATCAAAATAGACGCAATTAATTCTCTAGGATACTATTCCCCTTGCCGTTATCCCATAAGGATCTTCATGAAAATGAATGAGTTCTAGAGAGTTTTCACTAAACCACCCCTTCACTTCATCTGGAGTGTGACGGGTTGAGATAGTGGGATGATACCAATCATAATTAATCGCTGTATTTTCATCTTTTGAAAGCTCAGGATTCCAAAAACACTTGAGGAAAAAATGGTAAAAAAACCTTTGTATGTCATATTCTCCATCTTCAATTTCCAGAACTTTAATTTCTGGCACTTTCACTTTTATATTTAACTCAGAAAGAATTCTGCCTAGTTCAGCAAAGTTCGACATTTCTTTAGAAGCTTCTTCGTATGGCATTTGAGAAACAAGTTCCCGGATGTAGTCGTCAGCATACTCCCTCATAGGAGCTTTCTTCTTGTAAACATAAATTGCAATTTCGCCATCGGGATTAAGCCTACCACAAAGATTAGAAAATGCCTTAAATGGGTCGGCAGTATGGTGTAAAACCTCTTGGCAATATATAAGGTCAAACTTTCCTAAGTCAGATAAATCTTCTAACAAATCTTTTTCAAACAATTCTATGTTTTGAAATTGTTTAAGATTATGAATAGCAACTTCGATAGAAGAAAAATCTATTCCAATAATTTTTTGATTAGAAGCTGTGTTTGCTTGAATTAAAGAAGTTACTCGACCGTTCCCACAGCCAGCATCTAAAATTCGGTCTCTACCAGTAAGCCATTTACCGAACTGAGAAAGTGAGCTGAATCCATTTCTTTTAACAATCCAATTTTGGATATTGGATCCTTCCTTATTAGTTTCCGAAAATGCCAGTTTTTGGTTATTGGTCCATTTCTGCTTAAAGCTAGATTCAGTTTGCTCTTTTTCGATCTTGTTCACTGATCTACCGGTTGACTATTCCTCCAATCAATTAAGCGCTGAAGGCCGGATTGAAGGTTATACTTAAAATCAAAGCCTAAATCGGCAGAAGCTTTCTTTGGACAACCAATGCGGTTTTGCACTAGCCTTCTGGCATCATCTTCACTGTAAGGGTTGAAGGTTACCTTAAGCTTGGATTCTTTGAGTTCCAATATGGTATCGCAAAGTTCCTTAATCGTGGTCTGGATTCCAGTGCCGACATTGTAAAACTCGTCAGTTACCTCAGCTTGCAAAGCATTAATATTACAACGGGCTACATCTTCTACATCAATAAAATCATAAGCCTGGGTACCATCGCCGTTAATTGTTGGTGCCTCATTAGCATCAATTTTGTTTAGCATGATGGGAATTACACCAGTGTACGCAGCTGTTTGATCTTGATGAGGGCCATACACATTCATGTATCTTAGCCCGACATAAGAAAGACCATACCGATCATAATAGGCACGACACATTGCTTCCCCAGCAATTTTTGTGGCTCCATAGAAAT
>Ga0206129_10003813_pt1 | contig 17112 bp, 14 predicted proteins | sample Helgoland_Spring_8_FD_148616 | JGI IMG/M metagenome (GOLD analysis project Ga0206129, IMG submission 148616) | Pelagic subsurface seawater microbial communities from Kabeltonne, Helgoland, North Sea - Helgoland_Spring_Bloom_20160502_2 | ecosystem: Environmental > Aquatic > Marine > Epipelagic ...
TAAAGGCGTGCTTTCGCTTGATCTTTCCACTTCCCGTGAATTTGAAACGCTTCTTGGCGCTTCCTTTGGTTTTCATCTTCGGCATGGCCTCGGATTTTATGATTGGTTATTTTTTCTTCGGATTGAACAGAACGGTCATTCGCTTTCCTTCGAGTTTGGGCAGTTGTTCCACTGTTCCATATTCTTCGAGCTCTTGCGCAAACTTCAGAAGGAGGATTTCTCCACGCTCCTTGAAGACGATGGTTCGGCCTCGAAAGAAAACATAAGCTTTGAGCTTTGATCCTTCTTCCAAGAACTTCTTGGCATGCTTCACCTTGAAGTTGAAATCATGGTCATCCGTGTTCGGTCCGAACCGGATTTCCTTGACAACGACCTTCTGCTGCTTGGCCTTCATCTCCTTTTGCTTCTTCTTCTGGTCGTAGAGGAATTTCTTGTACTCGATGATTCGGCAAACGGGTGGATCGGCTTTGGGTGAAATCTCAACCAAATCCAGTTCCAATTCTTTTGCCAGCGCCAACGCTGCTGGGGTCGACATTACTGCCGAATCCACGTTGTCTCCCACCAATCGGACCTCCGACACGGTAATCTTGTCGTTGATCTTGTGAAGATCTTCCTTTCGGACGCGGCCCCTGTAAGGGGTCCTTTTTCTACGAATTGCTATAGCTCAGGATTTTAAAATGACACAAACTTTATTTCAACATCTCCGCAATCTCTGACTGAATCAGTTCAGCGAATGCTTCGACACTCATACCCCCGACATCCCCTTCGCCCTGCTTGCGCACGGAGACCGTTCCATCGTGGGCCTCGCTTTCTCCCAGTATGAGCATGTAGGGAACCTTTTCCAATTCGGCGTCGCGAATCTTCTTTCCCACCTTCTCAGACCTGTCGTCAACGAGGGCGCGAATATCGTGATTTTCAAGGACTTTTGAAACACTTTCGGCATATTCGTTAAAACGATCCGAAATGGGCAGAATTTTTACCTGTTCTGGCGTGAGCCAGAGCGGGAATTTACCTGCACAATGTTCGATCAGAATCGCTACAAATCGCTCCATAGAACCAAATGGCGCTCGGTGAATCATCACGGGGCGATGCTTTGTGTTATCCGCACCGGTGTACTCCAACTCAAATCGCTCGGGCAAATTGTAATCGATTTGCACCGTACCCAGCTGCCACTTTCTACCAATCGCATCACGGACCATGAAGTCCAGCTTGGGGCCATAAAAGGCTGCCTCACCCAACTCCACCACAGTCCTCAATCCTTTTTCATCTGCTATTTCTTGGATGGCCCGCTCCGCTTTGTCCCAATTTTCATCCTTTCCAATATACTTCTCCGGGTTTTCAGGATCGCGCAAACTCACCTGGGCAATGAAGTCTTCAAATTTCAAGGTGCGGAAAATGTAAAGGACCAAATCGATGACCTTTCCTACCTCTTCTTTGACTTGATCTACCGTACAGAAAATATGGGCATCGTCTTGTGTAAATCCTCGCACACGGGTCAGCCCGTGCAATTCGCCTGACTGTTCGTAGCGGTAGACCGTTCCGAATTCAGCAAATCGCACCGGCAAATCTCGGTAACTGCGCGGCCGCGCTTTGAAAATTTCGCAGTGATGCGGACAATTCATCGGCTTCAGCAAGTACTCCTCTCCTTCCGCAGGTGTATTGATAGGCTGAAAACTATCCTCCCCGTATTTCGCGTAATGACCAGAAGTGATGTAAAGCTCCTTATTTCCGATGTGTGGCGTGATAACGGGCTCATACCCCGCCTTGCGTTGCGCTTCTTTCAGGAACGACTCCAAGCGCATGCGCAAATCAGCTCCTTTGGGCAACCACAACGGCAAGCCTTGACCCACTTTTTCAGAGAAATGAAACAGGTCCATCTCCTTGCCCAACTTCCGGTGGTCCCGTGCTTTGGCTTGCTCTAACAATTCCAAGTAAGCATTCAACTCTTGCTTCTTCGGAAACGTGATGCCGTATACACGGGTCAATTGTTTGTTCTTTTCATCGCCTTTCCAGTAGGCACCGGCAATGCTCATAACCTTCGCTGCCTTCACAAAGCCCGTGTGCGGCATGTGAGGTCCTCTGCACAAATCCGTAAAGTTTCCTTGCTTGTAAAAGGTGATTGTACCATCCTCTAATCCCTCCAGCAAATCAAGCTTATAGGCATCCTCTTTTTCCGTGAAGTAAGCGATTGCATCGGCTTTGCTCATTTCTGATCGAACAAAAGGATTCTTCTGCTTTGCTAACTCCATCATCTTCGATTCGATCGCACCAAAATCGTTGTCCGTGATGGTTTGATCTCCAAAGTCTACATCGTAGTAAAAGCCATTTTCGATCGGTGGCCCCACCCAGAATTTAACCCCGGGATAAAGCGCCTCGAGTGCCTCTGCCAACAAATGAGCCGAACTGTGCCACATCGTGCTTTTTCCGGCTTCGTCCTTCCACGTGAGCAGTTTCAATGTGGCATCTGTGCTGATGGGGCGCTGGGGATCCCATACTTCGCCATTCACTTCTGCCGCAAGCACATTGCGGGCCAAACCTTCGCTGATGCTCATGGCCACATCCAGGGCCGTCGTTCCGGAATCCACTTGACGCTCTGAGCCGTCGGGCAGGGTGATGTTGATCATGCTATCGTCTCTTTTCTAATCGCCGCAAAGATAAGGCCTGACGGCACGGGATTCATGAAAAACATCCGAGCAATACGGATTGATTCATCCTCGGTGCCGAACGCGACTCCATGGCTTCACATGCCAATGTACCTGCGCTTCTGCCACCACGTTGCCGTCGGCATCAAGAAGCCTCGACGGGAGCACAAAGCGGCTTACACCATCTTTCGACCCTTCGATTTCCGCATTCACTTTTGATTCCAGATCATGCGGGATATCTGCCACGGCAATGCAGTTTCCCGCTCCGGGACGTCGAACATAATCAACTTCCAAACGGTTCATGATCAACCGGTAATCCGCCATATCAAATCGAATTAACACCGCCATCCCAGAGCAGAACTCACAAGCGGTTGCCATAGCGCATGCATGAATCCCTTTGAGGTGATTTCGATTGGATCGGCGACTCGGAAGCACAACGCGTACTTGATTTTCTTGCAATCCTACAATCTTAATCCCGTGTGGTGCATTGAATGGCAATACCCGCTTGAACACGAGATTCAACCACGTAAAATTTCCAGATTTCGCCTTTCTTACTGCCCAATAGAAAAAATCCTTCATGCTTCTGTTCGAGCCTCGCCAATGGATTCCCGGTTTAAAATTTCGGCAATCCGTGGTTTAAAATAGTGCTCTCCTTTCATGACTTTACCGTCTTCGCGGTAAATAGGTTTTCCATCCGCACCCAGTTTCGACATATTGGACGCCTGAATTTCCATGAAGACATCTTCAATCAAATGCCCCATTCCATGGCTCAAAATGGTTCCGCAGAGGATGTAAAGCTGATCGCCCAGAGCATCGGCAATCTCCACCGCATCTCCTGCGATCGCCGCTTCCAAGTATTCTTCGGTCTCCTCTGCCATGAGGCGATGCCGCAACTCCACAGTGTCCCTGGGCAGTGTCGCTTCCAACTTTGAAGCATTTCGAATTCCGAAGCGATCGTGAAATTCACGGACACAATCGATGATTGATTGAAAGGATGCACCGTTGAGCGGTTCGTGTTTATTTGTGTTCATAGGGCTTTAACATGATTTCATAAACTCAGCAATTGCTCACTGATAGTCGAAAGGTATATTCGCAAGTGTTGGAAGCCAAATGAGCACAGAACAATTGTAATATGGAAGAACAAACTCCTCCGACTGCCGCGGCAGAACACCCGGTACCTGCGCCGGAAAACACTGGGATGACCGATGCATTAAAACCAGCGAGCACAGGGGCTCCAGACATCCGAGCCCTGAATGATCGCATTCAAAAATCCAGCCAATTCGTGGACTTACTCCGGATGGAATTATCCAAGGTGATCGTCGGGCAAAGCGGGATGGTGGACCGCCTACTCATTGGACTCTTGGGCAATGGACACGTTTTGCTGGAAGGGGTTCCCGGCTTAGCCAAAACACTCGCGATCAAAAGTCTATCTGAATCCGTGGATGCCCAATTCAGCCGAATTCAATTCACACCGGATTTGCTCCCTGCTGACCTGATTGGCACCATGATTTACAATCAAAAAGAGGAACAATTTTCCGTAAAGAAGGGACCGATATTCGCCAACTTCGTTCTCGCCGATGAAATTAATCGTGCGCCAGCCAAGGTGCAGAGCGCATTGCTGGAGGCAATGCAAGAACGGCAGGTAACCATTGGCCCAGAATCATTCAAATTGCCCGAACCTTTCTTGGTATTGGCCACCCAAAACCCAGTAGAACAAGAAGGCACATACCCCCTGCCTGAAGCCCAAGTGGACCGCTTTCTATTGAAGGTTGTCATTGGATACCCCACCAAAGAAGAAGAGCAACAAATCATCCGAGCCAACCTATCGGCGGAAGGCATGCAGTCTCCCCAAAAGGTGGTGTCGACCGACCAAATCGTTGCGGCGCGTAAGCTGATCCGGGAAATTTACCTCGATGAGAAAATCGAACGGTACATTGTGGATTTGGTGCATGCCACTCGGAACCCGGGTGATTATGGCCTCGGCCACCTGACACAGCTCATCAATTTCGGCGCTTCGCCCCGAGCAAGTATCGGACTCGGCATCGCTTCCAAAGCACATGCGTTTTTGAATCAACGCGGCTACGTAACACCAGAGGATGTAAGAACCATTGCGTTGGATGTGCTGCGGCACCGTGTCGGGCTCACCTTTGAGGCAGAAGCTGAGAACATTAGCGCAGAGCAGCTGATCACTGAGATCATGGACCACGTCCAAGTTCCCTAATTTCATCAGGCGATAGGAATTTCAATGACCATGGACACGAAGGAACTCATCCAACGGGTACGCCGGGTCGAACTCAAGACCCGCGGACTCAGTGACCGCATTTTTTCGGGCGAATACCACAGCGCGTTCAAAGGACGTGGCATGGCCTTCAGCGAGAACCGGGAATACCAGCATGGCGACGAGATCCGAACCATTGACTGGAATGTCACTGCACGCATGGGCCATCCGTATGTGAAGGTTTTTGAAGAAGAGCGTGAGCTCACTGTCTTTATGCTCATCGACATCAGCGCATCGAATGCCACGGGGTCACAGCAACGCAGCAAACATGAACTCATCACCGAATTAAGTGCTGTGCTGGCGTTCAGTGCGATGGGAAATAATGACAAAGTCGGTGCCGTCCTATTCAGCGATCGCATTGAGCGTTTTATTCCGCCCAAAAAAGGTCGATCGCATATCCTGCGCATCATCCGAGAAACCATTGAAATCGAACCCATCGGCAGCAAAACTGACATTTCATTCGCCCTGGAACACTTCCTATCCGCAATGAAAAAAAGAACCATCGCCTTTTTGATTTCGGACTTCCGGGACCGTGGATTTGAAAAGACATTGAAGCAAGCCGGTCGCAGACACGATCTCGTTGCGTTGCGCGTGACAGACCCGCTCGACCGAACGGTCCCTGCTGTGGGATGGATACCGATACAAGATCCCGAAACTGGATTGCACCGCTGGTTCAATAGTGGCAACGGGCAATCCCGAAAGAAACACGACGCCGCCGAGCGTGAACGCGAAGCCGAGTTGAAGGAAATGTTTGCGCGTTCAGGTGTTGACCAAGCCGTCCTTTGCACCCACCGACCTTATGTCCAACCGCTCATGCAACTTTTTGACCGCCGTGGTTGATTTCATTCGCAACCGAACCGAAGCAATGGCCTTGCTTCCCATCCTCTTTTGGATGCTTTGGTCCGGAGTAGACGGAGCAAATGCCCAAGTCATTTCGATGGCCTTGGACACGAATACGATTGCATTGGGTGACCAAACAACGCTCACAATCGCTGCCTCCCGCAACCCCATGGATGGCGCGGGAACCTTCATTTGGCCCGCTTGGAAAGACACCCTCAGCGGTGGGCTCGAAATCATCGAAACTCAAGACCTGGATACGGTTGCAATGGAATTGCCCAACGGAGAGGCCGGCATCCAGGTGATTCAAAAACTCGTGGTAACCCACTGGGATAGCGGGTTTCATGCCATTGCACCGATTGAGGTAACGTGGAACGAGAAAACGCTGAAAAGCAATCCCCTCAGCATTCAAGTGCTGATGCCGCAGCCCGGAAAATCGGGTGAGATCGCGGGCCATGCGCCGCTTCGCCTGACTTCCTGGAGCTGGCAAGAACGCATGCAGCAGTGGCTTCCGTGGTTCTTACTCCTTCTCGGCATGTTTGGAATCGGCTTGTGGGTCCACCGAAAATGGAAGCAACGTGAACCATTCGCTCCAAAGGAAATGCCTTCTCCGCGCATCCCCTTAGAACCCGCTCACGTCATTGCACTTCGAACGTTGGAGGGAATTCAACGCGATGCGGTTTGGCAAAAAGGCCAAGTAAAAGCGCACCATGCAGGAGCGAGTGAGGCGTTGCGGCTCTACCTGGAACACCGATTTGACTTTCCTGCCCTTGAACGATCCACCGCAGAGATCAAGCGTGGCATCAATCAATTGCCCCTGCGCACCCATGAAATAGAAATGTTGCTTGAAGTGCTTACGCTTGCTGACCTCGTGAAATTCGCAAAACTCACGCCTGAAACTGCCGATCACCAGCGAATCGTGAGCCGATCCATTCGATTTGTCGAAAATACGATTCCCTCCAAGGAAGCCAACGAAACCGAAGCACCATGAAAAACTGGTTCCTTCCACTCTTTCCGCACCTGATCGGCATCGGACTATTTGCACTAGCCTTGCGTTACAGCAATCAGCATTTTGAATGGGAATCGCCCCAACTGCTGTGGTTGGCCCTGACCATGTTGGTGCATGCATTTTTGCGGGCGCGAAAACAACACCCGAATGGATTTAACGGAGTCAAATGGAGCTGGGGCGGCGATCCCAACCAGATCAATTGGAAGAACCGATTGCATCAATTGCTGCCTGAAGTTCCTTACGCGATCAAAACGCTGGCCATTGGCATGCTCTGCATTGCTGCTGCTCGTCCTCAATCTTCCTCCTCCGTGGAGGACTTCACGCGAGAAGGCCTCGATATTGTCCTCAGCCTTGACCTCTCGGCTTCGATGCTGAGCAAGGATTTTTCTCCCAACCGATTGGAAGCCTCCAAAGAAGTGGCCATTCAATTTGTGAACGAACGACCCAACGACCGCATCGGGGTCGTGGCCTATGAAGGAGAGGCATTCACTCAAATCCCTTTGACGACGGATCAACGCGTCGTGATGAACGGCATCTCAGAACTGGAAACAGGACTGCTCGAAGGGGGCACAGCCATTGGAATGGGACTAGCCACCGCGGTCAACCGATTAAAAGACTCGGAAGCAGAAAGTAAAATCATCATCCTATTGACTGATGGTGTGAACAATGCAGGTCAAATCAATCCAATTGACGCGGCTCAATTGGCCAAGTTGAATAAAATCCGGGTCTACACCATTGGCGTTGGAACCATTGGAAAAGCGCGCAGTCCCGTTCGGAAAGTGGGCAACCGATTCCAGTACGATTGGATTGAAGTTAAAATTGATGAAGACATCCTTAAGAAAGTAGCCAAATCGACTGGAGGACGGTACTTCCGTGCTACGAGTGAAGACAAACTCGCCAGTATTTATAGTGAAATTGACACCTTGGAAAAAACCCGGTTCAATGTGCTCCGCTACAATCAAAAGACGGAAGAATTCTTACCCTTTGCCCTGGCTGCAGCCTTCTCCTTGTTGCTTGAATTCATCCTCAAACATTTGATCATCCGCACGCCGCTATGAGTACGATCAAATCTCCTTCATCCGATTCACAGAATCCGAGGAACACGCAAGGGTTTCGAGTATTCAGCACAGCGGTCTCACTCGCATTGGCTGAAGTCATCTTCTGGATTGCCATTTTGTCCGGTTGGTACAGCCTGCGGCAAGTAGCTCCGAATGTACAAATTGAACATTCGAATTGGTGGCCAATTTTGCTTCTCGTGCCCGTCGTCGTTGTCATTTTTATTTGGAGCCTGAACCGCAAGCAGCGTCTGGCACGCATGCTCGCCGATGAGCAACTTTGGCCAACAATTCTGCCCCATTGGCGGCCACAGCTGCACGGATGGAAGTTTTTCGTCTGGCGCCTTGCATTTGCTGCCGTGCTCATTGGGATCTTGGACATAAAAGTTGGCGCGAGATTAAAAGAAGTGAAGAGCGAAGGCGTCGATGTCATGGTTGCTTTAGACGTTTCCAAGAGCATGGAAGCGGAAGATCTCGGAGCTAGTCGCCTTGCAGTGGCCAAAAGGAGCATTGAACGTTTGATTGACCAACTGGATGGAGACCGAATAGGCTTGGTTATTTTTGGTGGTGATGCTTTTGTGCAATGCCCTATCACAACCGATTATGGCGCTGCTAAGTTGTTTCTTCAGGGCGTCAACACAGGTGCAATCCCGGTACAAGGAACCGCGGTAGGCAGGGCCATAGAAGTCTGTTCATCCGGATTTTCGGAGTTGTCTCCTGCCTCCAAAATGATTGTTCTTTTTACGGATGGGGAAAGCCATGAGGACGACGCCGTTAAGGCAGCGTCAACTGCAGCAGAAGCTGGAATTGAAGTACACACCATTGGCATGGGAAGTGCATCGGGCGCACCCATTCCACTCTACGACCGCTACGGCCGTGCGTCGGGATTCAAAAATGATGCCGACGGCAATCCAATCGTTACGACCCTCGACGAGGCAACTCTCATCGAGACCGCTCGCGCCGGAAATGGCAGTTACATTCAAGCTGCTGGTGGATTGGTCAACATTTCCCCTATTCTGCAAGCCATGAATGGCATGGAACAGGCAGAAGTCGCTACCATGTCCTATACCGATTATACGCATCACTTTCATTGGTTCTTCATTTTTGCCGTCGCAATGCTCCTCCTCGAGGGCCTGATGAGTTCTGACTTGTTGCACCGACGCCATACTCCCACTCCATGACAAGAATGAAAAATATCCAAGTCGGATTGGCCTTGTGCACCTGGTTGTTCTGTCACACCGTGATGGTTGGACAGAATGATGATTCGTTCGCAAAAGCCTCGATCATTGAGGGGATTCAACAATTTCAAAATGGCGAGAAAGGCGCAGACAGCCTCTTTGCCTTGGGCGAAGTGCATTCTGAACTCGCTCCAATCGCTGCGTACAACCGGGGTCGGTCGATGCTGGAAAATCAAGAAGGATTGACGGAAGCCCGCCAAGCCTTCCAGCGCGCGATTTCCAAAACAGAGGATGAATCACTTGTTGCTGATGCTTGGTACAACACGGCCAATAGCCTCATGCTCGAACAGGATTTGGATGGTGCGATTGAAGGCTACAAGTCCGCTTTGCGCGTGAGTCCCGGGCATGATGCAGCCCGATTCAACTTGGCTCAAGCAATTCGCATGAAGCAGGAGCAACAAGAGGACCAACAGGACGAGCAAAACCAGCAAGACCAACAAGACGAGCAAGACCAACAAGACCAGCAAGACCAGCAAGACGAGCAAAACCAACAGGACCAGCAAAACCAGCAAGACCAACAAGACGAGCAAAACCAACAGGACCAGCAAAACGAGCAAGACGAGCAAAACCAACAGGACCAGCAAAACGAGCAAGACCAGCAGGAGCAGCAAGACGAGCAAGACGAGCAAAACCAACAGGACCAGCAAAACGAGCAAGACCAACAGGACCAACAGGACCAACAGGACCAGCAGGACCAGCCTCAGCAGGTGGAAGGACAGATATCCAAGGAAGACATGGAGAAAATATTAGAGAGTCTGGAAAGGTCTGAAGAAGAAATCCAGGCCAAATTGCGAAAGGCAAAAGGCAAAGGACAAAAAGTGAAAATTGAAAAAGACTGGTAAGCATGCGCAACCTGTTAACCATACGCCCCTTCGCTTTGAGCATTGCATTCATGCTTTGCGCCATTGTCTTGGCTCAAGGTCAGGAATCGTTCAGTGTGACCATCAATAAAAACCCGGTGCGCAATGGAGAGACCGTGCAGCTCAGTCTCTCCATGAAGAACATTCGACTGAATGCGTCTGCCCCTCAAATCAATGGGCTAAAGCTATTGGGTGGACCCAGTACATCGCAGAATAACTCGTGGGTTAACGGCGTCAGCAGTTCAGAAATCAAATACACGTATACCTACCAGGTACAATCCAACAAAGACATCAATGTTCCCAGCTACACCGTCGATGGGAGCACCCAAAAGCTTAGGAGCAATGCCTTTAAAATCAAAGTATTGCCGCGTTCGACCAAGCAAAAAAAACAAACAGGCTTAGGGGAATTAGCGTGCGTTATTGACCTCTCGAAGCGAAACGTTTTTGTGGGTGAGCCCCTTGTGGCTTCTTTCAAGATTTACAACCGAGCCAACAACCTCGACGTTCGGGAATACAATGTGCCTGAAATGACGGGGTTTTGGAGCGAACAAATTGACATGCCGGATCCTCGCTGGGAATCAGAAGTCATCGAAGGCCGTCGCTACAACGTCGCCACGGTCAAAAAGGTGGTCTTATTTCCGCAGCAAACAGGGGAACTCACCATCGAAGGCTTCAATCTCGTCGGCTACAAAAGAACCTCCTTCTTCGATGGGAAAAATGTCACGGCTGAGGCCGACCCGATTCGGATTCAAGTCAAGCCACTTCCCGAACCGATCCCCTCCAATATGATTGGAGCTTTCAGTCGGTTTGGATGCAAAGTCAAACAAAATGCCTCGACGTGCAAGACCAATGAAGCACTCACGGTCGAATACATATTCAACGGAGATGGCCACCTCAAATTCATCCAAGAACCGAAATTGCAATGGCCGGGAGAATTTGAAGTCTACGATCCGGAAATCATCGATCGCATCAAAACAACCGCAAAGGGAGAATCGGGTTCGCGCACCTTTCGATATGTCGTCATCCCACGTGCACCGGGTGAGTACAGCCTCCCCGCGGCAGAAGGCCAATGGTTTAATCTCCGCACGAAGGCATACTCCTCCTTGCCATCCTCGTCAAACACAATCAGCGTTGAACGTGGCGACGCAAGCGCTGGTTCGGGACTTAGCTACAATTCCAAAACCGATATTCAAGTTTTGAATCAGGACATTCGCTTCATTGTCACTGCATGGAATGGATGTGGATTGGACCGAGATCGTTGGCAGTCCTCCCTCCCCTTATCGACCGGATGGCTCGCGCTTGGCCCCTGTCTACTTGGGCTTGTTTTCATGACGAAACGTCGCCGCGAAGAGGACCGTAAGAATCCAAAGAAATCTCGGCAACGCAAGGCTAAAGCTACGGTGCGCAATGAACTACGAGCAGCCAAAAAACACTTGAACAATCCGACCTTGTTCTTTCCTGCCCTCGGCCAAGGCCTTGAGGACTATTTGCTCGCAAAATTGACCTGGAATTCCAGCCAGTTCCAGCGTGACGCTATCCTGGAAGCCTTGCAATTGAATGCTCCCGACACGGTTGAAAGTTGGCAGATTCTATTGGATCAACTCGACATGGCGAGGTACGCTCCTGGCACCATTCCAGCTCCTGATGAAATGCTGACGACATCTGAAAAACTGGTTGAACAAACGGAGAAATCATGGATCAAACGATGATGAACAAGGAACACATGCCGCACCGATTGCTCACTTTGATTGGGATTTTCGTATTGGCCATCTCGGCATCTATTGGTCAAACCGAAGCCATTTATCACGCCCAATTCGATTCCGCGAATGCCGCCTATGCACGAGGAGAGTTCAACGTGGCGCAATCGGAATACGAATCGCTTTTGGCGGACCGCGTTCACTTTGCGTCTGAATTCAACTTGGGCAATGCCTTTTTCAAGCAGCAAAAATACGGGCAAGCCATACTCCACTACGAACGGGCTCGGCAATTGACGCCCAATAACGAAGACTTGGAAACCAATTTGACTTTGGCGAATTCTCAAATCAGCGACCGCATTGAAGCCCTTCCGACAGCCGGTATTTCCAATCTATGGCAAGGCGTCATTGCACCGGGTCGGCATCTATTATGGCACCGCCTCATGGTGCTATTTTGGACCCTTGGGTTCGGTGCACTCGCCGCACGATTGCTGTCTCAAAATTTTGGAAACCGCAGAATCCTGGGAACCCTTGGCACCAGCCTCTTGGCAGTTGGCATCGCTTTCATGTCATTATCTTGGGCTGCGCTGAACCGAATAAGCAACGACAAGTCAGCCATTGTTTTGGCTAACGAATCCCCTGTTCGCAGCCAACCCGGCGATGCCGGAATGACCCTATTCATGATCCATGAAGGGACCAAAGTAGCCGTCATTCAGCAAGATTCTCGCTTTACAAAGATCAAACTTCCCAATGGCAATGTCGGTTGGATCGCATCCAATGACATGGAAACCATTTGAGGAAGCGCTCTACTTGAGTACTTCCAAAGGCCATTGATCAGATTGACCGGAGGCGTTCCACCCCATGGCACGGTACAGTCCGTTCGACCACCCCTTGGTAGGCAACACACATTGACCGGAACCGTCCGCTCGTGCCTCGAACATCAATTGACCCGAAACGGCACTGAACACGCGAACCGTTGAACCGGGCATCCATCCCCGTGTTGTTGCCGCTTCATTGGCTGGATTTGGAAATCCATGCACTTGAGATTCCATGGCCTCACTCACACTTTCCGGCTGTGCCAAATCGTACAAAATAATGTCATCTAAGGCCGCCTCGATGAGGGAACCACCGTCCAAATATTCACCAAGTGTCGTGCTATCCGAGGCGATAAACCGCATTTGAAAAGCATCGGTAGGCTCGATTACATCAGCTACACGGAAGGCCATTCGACGCCATGAGATATCCTGTTGAAGGGTGTTTTCAAGGTATTGCCATGAGGATCCACCATCATTTGAAATCTCCACTTGCCACCAATCCGATGCTGGATTTGCGCCCGACGCGGGTGCATTGGTATACCAACGCCAATACGTCATAACGGGATCCTCAAAAGCCGTCAAGTCAATGATCGGAGAGACAAGGGTTGTCTTTCCTGCATCCACGTCATTCACGCCAATGCCATCATTGACGCCGGGGTTGAGACCGGTAATGAACGCATACCCCGCGAGGCCAATGGTATGGTCCGATGTTGGTGCCACGATGGTCGAAGGATCGTTCATTTCAGCATATGACCCCACTGGAATGGACTCTTCCCAGATGCCCGTGGTCGCGTTGTCAATCCCCGGAAGTCCTGTGGTCCAACCACCAAAGTCAGAATACTCATCCGAATCGTTGATGAGCATTGGTTCCACTCCGATAAGGACATAATTGGGCAAATTGGGATAGGGCACATTGGCCGCTGCAAAAGGCGTTACCGCTGCGATGCCACCAAAGTCATCTGTGATGCCCATGTAGTAGGCGACCACGCTGCCTTCGTCCTGTGCAGGAATGGAAGCGGTGAATGTAGATGAGCCCTCCTCATTGTCCATTTCAACTTCCGTCCATTCGCCACCGGCTTCCGTTCGGTACCAGAGGCGGACCGCATCAAAATAGAGGTTGTATGGGAACACGATGTCCGTTTCAGCTTCAATGACCAACGTCTCCTCTGCCGGAGCAAATTCCACCGGTGCGTGATCAATCTCCGCATAAGAGAAGACGGAAATGCCATGGATGTCGAAGCCTTCTACAATGGCTGCTGCATTCGGCGTGCCGTTGCTCAAGTCGCCGTCATCGTCATCTGCTTGCAGCACATCGATCAAAACGTCTGTGTAGGCCTGTCCTTCGTTGCCGTTTTGAACGGTCGCTTGGAGTCCCGGATACGCATCGATGAATAAGGCCATCGTCGCATCCCAATCCCCTCCCATCAATAAATGGGTGTCGTACCAAGCCCCGCAAATGATCTCGCCATCGGCATGGACCTCCCCGACCAAATCTTCCGGATAAACCTTTGGCTCCGCATCGTACTTGCGAATGCCATCTTCGTTGTCCGTATAAAATCCTTTTCCAATTTCGGCGATGTCGCCCAAACTCATGGCCCAAAAATCGGCATACCCTTCGTTCATGGCGCCATTATTGAATCCCGCACCGAGCGAATTGTAGTAGTAGTCATTGATACCATGGCCGTATTCGTGCCAAACCACATCTGCGATCAAGGAAGTTGGATTGCACCCTCCTCCGGTGTCGTAAAAATTGACACTGATGCCATCATAGAAGGCATTGCACTCCCCTTCTACATCAATGTTTGTGGTCATTGAAAAGTCCAAGGCCGTGAAATTGGGCATGTACGATTTCATGTGCTCATGGATCAAGGAGACAGAACGATACGCTGAGCGCTCCTTGACATTGCCCAGATCATCCAGGTTCAAATCATTGTAGCCGTCTTCAAACTGGACGCCGACCTGCGGTGTTGTGCCATTGGTGTAAACCGTACTCCAGGATCCTGAGAGCTCCACCAGGGTGAACTGTGATCCAGATGCGCTGCTGATGAAGCCGCCGTCCATATCCGTTGTCACAGCTCCACCATCAATGGGCAAAAACAACATCGGTAACGGCATTTCTACGGTCGCTTCATACGGATACATTTCATTGATGGTAGACTGAATCACTCCGCTAATGACCAACGCCTCTGCCGGTCGATCCAAGCCCATGCGCTTAACTACACGTTCCGGTTTGGCATCAGAAGCCGGCATGCTGACACGGCCATCGATGTGCACCACCCGATTTTGGCGCATCAACACTTCTCCGCTGTGAACGTCGACCCAGGTTTCATACCGGCGCGGAATTGCTCCAACCCGACCATTGACGAATACCGTTTGCACCAATCGCCAATTCAACAATCCTTGTTCTCCTGCTAAAGGAACCAATCGCATGGCCCCCATTTCTGGTGTACTCCACTCATCGAGTTGCACTCCTGCAGAAGCCGCTTCCTGGATGGCCATTCCACTCAACACCTCACCGTCAGGCATCGCAACATCGCGGTACCAATCTGCTCCCCACATGACCAGCTGGTCATTCCACCACTTCGTTACAATCTGACCTCCTTCAACGGGGATTCCGTCAAAACTTTGTTGCGCGAAGGCCCACTGGTGTTGTCCCGTGGTGGTTTGCGTGGTCCATTCTCCTTGGAATTCCACACCAAACAACGCCAGGTCATTCGTTACAAAGGAGTTTGCCTTTTGCGCAATGCCTGCACCTGCAATTTCAATTGCCGGACCAAACGCCCGGTGCGGCAGACCTGTCTTCGGACTCATGATTGACCGCCATTTCGGGTGATTCATTGACCAATCCGCCCATTCCGACTGATTTCTCAATATTGCCTGTTGTTGCTCTTCAGGCATTCCATCTTTGACATCCAACCGAATTTCAAATGGGTCAGCGGCAAGCAACGGTGTATGGATAGCAAAATGCTCTCCCTGCGCGGAAGCTATGGAAGCGAATGCAATCGAAAAGCCAAGGAAAAGATTACGATAAATCATGATGAGTGTTTTCAAATGGTCGAGGGCGTGACTGCAAATAAAACCACTTGTTTCGCATCTTTGTTGCTCCACATGGAAAAACTTTCAATTACTGCTCTGGGATTCGCACTTCTGTGCTTGGGATCCACACTCTCAGGTTGCAACCGAGGTCTTCAATCCCCGGAAGAGCTCATTTGGAATGAACACCGAGCCCCGGATTACTCAAATCCAAAAGAGTGGGCGGCACTTCCAGGCCGCGAGGACACTGCGGACGAGCTTCCGAAAAACTTACCGGAAGATGCTGCTATTTACGATGAAGAGGAATTGCCCGTCGATGTCTTTTTCATTTATCCCACACAATATTTCGAAGGCGAATGGTGGAATGCCTCAATGGACGACAAGGCAATCAATCAAGTCACCGATGATTACCCCATGAGACTTCAGGCAAGCGCCTTTCAAATGGGTGGGAAATTATACGCCCCGCGCTACCGACAGGCACACATTGGAGTTTTCACATGGCAAGACAGCACCAGCTACGCCGCCATTGAACTGGCTTATGCGGATGTCAAGGCTGCATTTCAATATTACCTCACCCACTGGAACGATGGTCGAAAAATCATTCTGGCTGGCCACAGCCAAGGCAGCTGGCACATGCGCTGGTTGCTCCAAGAGTTTTTCGATGACCAACCCCTTCAATCGAAGCTTGTCGCTGCCTACGGACCCGGTTTTGACTGGTATGCCTCAGATTTTAATTCCATCCCCGAATGCACAGCCCCGGACCAGGTCGGTTGCGCTTGCTCTTGGATGACGTATGGAGGATCCTACAAACCGCCTTGGTTGGGCTACAAAAAGGAAGATCCCATCTGCACCCACCCCATCACCTGGGATCGGTCTGCACCTCGCAACGACCAAGTAAAGCATGCGGGCGCGGTACTTTCCAACATGAAATTTGCACACGAGCAAGCGCTTGTAGCGACCATTGACCGCGGTATTTTGAGCTTGGCGCAACCTGACGTTCCCTTTGGCAAGCAATTGCAACGCGACAACTGGCACATCGGTGATATCAATCTTTTCTGGATGAATATTCGTGAGAATGCTCGATTGCGGGCAGTGCAGGGCATCTGATCACACGCAGCGCGCATGGCAACACCCCTCAGAATGCACCTAATAATGCACCATAGAATGCACCTGAGCCCCATTTAATTGACGACAAACACGTGTAACATATCGCTCAGGGGTTTTTTTTTCATGTTATTTTATTATCTTTAGACACAACCAAAGACGTTTCGAATGACCAACTTGAAAGACTTCTTGCCTCAGCACATCCAAGGGATGTTTGTGATCTGCACCCTGATCACCTTGGTTGGGTTGTCCGACGTGCGAGCACAAAGTGCAGTCACGCCTTCATGCAACGGCATTCCTTACAACATCGATGCCGACTGCAACGGCATGATAAACGCGCAAGACTTATTAGCCTTTCTGCCGTATTACGAATTCGAATTTGTGGCAAACATTGATTCATTGAGCCTGGATTTGGAGTATGCCAATGACACGCTGTTTCTACTTAACCTAAGTGGCGCATTGATTGATGCTGTGGAACTCGGTTTTGCAGACGGCGCTCAAGGCCCTCAAGGCGATCCCGGAATGGACGGCGCTCAAGGACCACAAG
>Ga0206129_10003815_pt1 | contig 17107 bp, 19 predicted proteins | sample Helgoland_Spring_8_FD_148616 | JGI IMG/M metagenome (GOLD analysis project Ga0206129, IMG submission 148616) | Pelagic subsurface seawater microbial communities from Kabeltonne, Helgoland, North Sea - Helgoland_Spring_Bloom_20160502_2 | ecosystem: Environmental > Aquatic > Marine > Epipelagic ...
CAATGGCATCTTCAGCCTTCTCTTTGACAAAAGGCCAGACCAAATGGTACGCATCGACCTCAAACGCGATTCGCCGATCAACACATTTCCAACGCGAGATGTTTTTGTGAAAGCCGCCTGCCACCTTGCACGTGGAGGAACTCTTGAGGTTCTTGGGCAGGAAGTAGAAAGCGTAAACGCGAAAGCGATGCCGAAGCCTGTACTTGAGCCAAATCAAATTCGCGGGAGTGTTCTCTACATAGACTCATATGGGAATGTCATTTCAAACATCTCTCGAAAAATGTTCGATGACATAGGTGCTGGACGCAGGTTTAGCATAAGTTTTCGCAAGCCTGGTTTCGATATCAGTGATTTAAGCGAGTCCTATTCAGACGTAATTGTTGCAGAACGTTTGGCGCTCTTTGGCTCCAATGGATTGTTGGAAATCGCCATTTCTTATGGAGACGCAAGCAAATTGATGGGCATGGAAGTCAACGACATGGTCAGTATAATTTTTGAGTCGTGATTCGAGTAGTGAAAATGACCTTTCGAGAAGACCAACTCGACAACTTCTTCGCAGTCTTCAATGAAAGCTGCGCGCACATTCGCGCCTTCGATGGCTGTACTTATTTGGAGCTATGGCAGACTCAAGATGACCCCCGAATTGTGTTCACTCACAGCCACTGGGAAAGTCCGGCACACTTAGAAAATTACCGTCATTCTGAACTTTTTAAGAGCACTTGGGCTAAGACCAAAATTCTCTTCGATGACAAGCCCGAGGCTTGGTCGATTGATTCCAAGAAGGTGCTCGACTGATGCGAACGCTCGCCTTCCAACTCTTCCCCTCCCTCTTATTGATTCTGAGCGCATTCGTGTGCCTAAGCGTCGACCGAAGCAATACAAGTCTGCTTCTTGGAGCTTACTTTACCATGTTTGCCGCCTACATGCTTCTGGCACAAAGAAGCTTCAACATCAAATCGCTGCTCTTCTTAGCCCTCGCCATGCGCCTTATGGCCTTTGGTTTCTTGCCTAATCTCAGCGATGATCTGTATCGATTTGTATGGGACGGTTGGTGCAGCTTAAGGGGCATCAGCCCATATCAATTTACACCTTCAGAGCTGCTGCTCCGCGATCCAAGTTTTTCACAAGAGCTCTTCGCACAATTGAACAGTCCTGAGTACATCAGTGTATATCCACCCTTGGCTCAAGTCAGTTTTGCCATGACAACTTTCCTCTCCGGGGGTGATCTCATGATATCTTCTGGAATTTTCCGGATCCAAATGCTGCTCGCAGAAAGTCTGTTGGTCTTTTTCCTCTATCACCTTCTCCCAGAAGGGAAATTCAAGCAAGTTCTGCCTTGGCTTCTATTAAACCCACTCTGGCTCCTGGAAAGCTATGGGAACCTCCATTTCGAATTGGTCATGTTGAGTTTTTTACTTGGAAGTGTTGTGCTTTTGGTGCGTCAGAAATGGCTTTTGCCTGCCGTCTTTCTAGCTCTGGCCGCATCATTTAAGTTGCATGCCCTCATTCTACTCCCCTACTTCTTCTTTCGTTTGGGTTGGAAAAAGGGAGCCTTGTTCTCCGCTGCATCTTTAGGATTTATTGGCCTCCTATATATACCCTTGTTGCCTAACATTGAAATTGAAGCTTTCATATCCAGCTTTGGCCTATACTTCAAAAAATTTGAATTCAATGCGAGTCTTTATTACATGCTTCGGTGGATTCGTTTCGAGTGGCTCGGATACAACGACATTGCTCGTGTAGGGCCTTTCCTTGCCGCTCTGTCAACTGCTTTCATTCTGTTCATCTCCTACCGATTGCGCAAGAAAGACTTCTCCACAGCTTATGTATGGATCATGCTCATCTTTCTCATCGGAGCCACTACTGTACACCCATGGTACATTTTAGGAATGATCTTGTTTGGAAGCATCGCCGATCTGCGCTTCCCACTTCTGTGGAGCTCGTTGATCTTCTTGTCGTACTTCGCCTACGGCAACGAAAACTTTCAGGAATCATTACTTCTTATTGGACTAGAATACACAATTGTGTTGCTCTTCATCCTTTATGAGCTGGACTACTTGAAAATCTTTCGCTCGTTCAAGGCGCGCTGATATGCTCGGGCATTTCTGTTGTGTTCGCGAAGGTTTGTTGCAAAGCTGTGATAGCCGGAAAAATCGGCTTTCGCACACATGAAAATGTAATTGTGCTTCTCTGGATTCAATACAGCATCGATGGAAGAAGGCTCTGGAATGCATATCGGACCCGGCGGCAGACCTTTATACATATAGGTATTGTAGGGGTTATCGATTTTGAGATGTTCCCTCAGCACTCGATTCACCGTGAAGTCACCCAAAGCGTAGATCACCGTCGGGTCTGCCTGAAGCTTGATTCCCCTGCGAATGCGATTTAAGTAAAGTCCAGCAACGCGCGGTTTTTCTTCTCGAACCAGCGTTTCCTTTTCTACAATTGAAGCCAAGGTGCTCACTTCGGTTTGAGTGAGGCCGAGGGCTTTTGCTTTGCTTTTTCTTGCATCGTTCCAGAACTTCTTGTACTCCACGGCCATTCGGTCAATGAATTCATCCGCCGTCGTACTCCAATAGAATTCATAGGTATTCGGAATGAAAAGCGCTTTTACTCGAATTGGGTCAAATCCAATGCTGTTGAGGTATGTCCTATCGGTTAAAAGATTCATGAGATCACTGGAATCGAACTCGAGTTTGGCTCCTGCTAAGCTGGCTAAGTCTTCAGTAAACCTCATGTTATTTAAAGTGAGTGTTAAGGGCTGCTGCTCACCTGAACGCAACAGATTCACCAAGCTGTTGTTGCTCATCCCATCCGAAAGTAGATAGCGCCCCGCTTTCACCTTACTCGGGTAGTTCTTGCGCTCCGCCACCCAAATGAAAGACTCTAAATCCTCCAACAAGCCATCCTGTAGAAGAGCGGTTTGAACTCCTTCAAAGTCCACACCACCTGGAAGTAAAACATAGCGAGTTCCTTCAGAAATGGAAACATTGCTCGCATAGATGAACTGATAATACTTGTATGCCCAGCTTCCGCCTATTCCTATGCTCGTGAGGAGCAGGATAAAAACCCAACGACGAATGCGCGCAACTTTCCTTGATGCCATGTCGGTCAAAAATGCAATTTTGGTCATTCCATTCCAACATAGGTTTTCAACAGCACGAGCATGGCGCGTATCATTCCCCCCTCTGAACTAGTATTGAACGAACAAGGATTGCCGTACCACATTGGTATAGGCAAAGAACAGCTTTCCGAAAACATCATTCTTGTCGGGGATCAAGGTCGGGTTAAAAGTGTGGGTAAATATCTGAGCAACATCGATCACGAGAATCACAATCGTGAGTTCTTCAGCATCACAGGAAGTTATAACGGCAAACGGGTAAGTGTCTTAAGCACTGGAATCGGAACCGACAACATCGACATTGTAGTGAACGAACTTGATGCAGCCTTCAACATCGACCTCCAAAGCCGCACGGAACGAAAAGAACACATCTCATTAAATCTACTACGCCTGGGAACCTCCGGCTCTCTTCAGCCTGAATTGGACGTTGATAGCTTTGTGGCCTCCTCGTATGCCATCGGACTGGATAACGTCCTGCACTACTACCAGCAAGATGTTGAGGACGTTGGGCTCACGGAAGCCGTTCGAAGTCAAATGGGGGAAGCCTTCGATTTCATAAGAGCATACGGAATTGCAGGAAGCAAGACGCTTCTCAACAAAGTTGCTTCCACAGAAACCAAAGGAATTACCCTAACGGCCAGCGGATTTTATGGTCCACAAGGAAGAGAGCTTAGATTAAAAACTCGCTTTCAAGGACTCAACGAAAAACTCGCCGCGACGAGGTACAACGGTCTACAGGTGACCAACTACGAGATGGAAACCTCCGCCCTATATGCGCTTGGCAGTATGCTTGGTCATGATTGTGCAACCATTTGCCTCATCATCGCAAACCGTTTTAAAGGGGCTTTTTCGAGGAACTACCAGCAACGCATGGAAGACTTGATTGAACAGAGTTTGCACCGATTAACAAGTGAATGAGTAAAACTTCCCCCCAAGCACTTTAGGCTCTCGAAGGCTCCCATTTACCTTTGTAATACATGGAAGCCACTAAAATCAATGCCCTTATAGCCCTTCTCGACGATCCAGATGAAAACATCTTTCTCGATGTAAAGGGTCAGCTGGAGCAAATGGGAACCACCGCTATTCCCTTTTTAGAAAGTGCCTGGGAAAAGTCTGGCTTGGGTGTCGTCTTTCAAGGACGCATCGAAGAACTGATTCATCAAATTCAGTTCGAAGCCCTCTACGACAAGCTCTCCTTGTGGAAGGAAGGTGGCTGTATGGATCTTATCGAAGGTTGGATCTTGATTTCTCACTACCTCTACCCAGATCTTGATGAGGATGCAATCCGAGAGGAACTAGAAAAAATCAAGCAAGACATTTGGATTGAGTTGAACGATGGCTTAACGGCTTTGGAGAAGGTGAAGGTCATGAATCACATTCTATTTGATGTGCACGGCTTTTCGGGAAACACCAAGAACTACCACTCTCCTTCAAACTCCTTTATAAATACAGTTCTAGAAGGAAAGAAGGGGAACCCCATTAGCCTTTCCATCATCTATATGCACTTAGCACAATCTTTAGATTTGCCCATCTATGGGGTAAATCTTCCTCGTCATTTCATCCTGTGCTATTTAGATTATTCAGGAATGATGAAAAGTTTCGATCATTTGGATCGAGATGATATGATGTTCTACATCAACCCTTTTGGAAAGGGTTCCATTTTTAGCAATAAAGAGATTACTCAGTTCGTCAAAGAACTAGAATTGGAAGACTTACCTATGTTCTATCTGCCGTGCAACAGTCAAAGCATTGCTACGCGGATATTGAACAACCTACATCATTCTTACCAGCAATTGGGGGAACAGGAAAAGGAAGAGGAAATGAAACGTTTGCTTGACCTTCTAGCGGCCTAAATCAATCTACTGTGTGAAAGGGAGCATGTATACCATCTCTCTAAGAACAGAGCCAATGGCGGCTATAAATTCGTTTCCGGTACTTCTACCAACAACATACACCACAAAGAAGGCGTAGATGACTAGAAGAAGATAGGCTTTCATTTTACCTACGTATTTCCCAAAGAAGAATATACTGAATACAACCAAGGTCATTAAAAGAAGAAGCATACGAAGTTCTGCACTCAATTCGATGATGAACTGATCCATTTCAATTGGACCGATGAGAATTCCATACATGAACAAAGGAAATCCAAGAGCAAAACACACATCAAACATATTGCTACCAAAGGCATTCGATACTGCATCGTCGTAATTCCCCTTATGAGCATCTTTCATGGATATGATCGTATCCGGAATGCTCGAAGCCATTGAAGCAATAATCAGAGCTACAAACAGGATTGGGATTCCAAGTCCTTCAAATGTTCCAAGAAATGGGACGTAGTACGATTCACTTCCAATCCACTCACAAGCTAAAACAAGAAAATAACAGCTTATGGCTATGGTAAGTGTTGAAATGATGAGCAAAGGCCAGGCATTTGCGTCAGTTATTCTATTTCTTCCAAGAATCATGCGCTCAAGGTCGATGGTCATTCCTCCTTTGATTACCGCGTGATGACGTTTCTCGTCTTTTGGCTCATAACCATCATCCGATTGTTCATGAAATTCATCGGTGGTCATCTTTTCTCCTTTTGTCATGGACCACAACATATAAGTCAAATAAACCCCATACATCAGCATTAAAATACCTCCATGCCACCAGTATAAAGTCTCCCCACTAATGAGGATGATTAGGATGAGTTCGGCACCAATCAAGGCTATCCCATCTCGGAGGATTACTTTCTGACTGACTTTTACATACTTGGCTGCCCCAGAAAAAACGACCACAAGAATGACAAGAGCGGGAATGATTTGTCCATTGAAGATGGCGGAGCCTGCTGTTGTTCCAATACCTCCCGAGAAGCCATCGACATCGTTGAGGTAGAAAAGAAAAAAGATGGATGTAAAGAGCTCAGGCATGGAACTCGCAATCGCATTAATTGTAGCTCCTCGTACGCCATCTGAAAGATTTCTACCGAGATACTCAGAAGCCGTAGAAAAGCCGTCTACGGCGCGCCAAATCACTACAGAGCAAATGGCGACGAGTACGATTGGTATGATGAGACCCATTCTTAGCTATTAATATCCTCCCTCTTCAACTTGGAAAATCTTTTTCATTTTCCTTGTTGATTCCCCGTTCATGATCACAATCAAAAAGTCGCCAACATTAATGGTGACGTCTTCCTTAGGATTTTTAAGCAATTCGCGTCTGTGTTCAGTAATCTTACTAATTCCGATCAGGACTGCGTTGTATTCTCGTTTGACCTCGTAAAACACATCGTTGTACGTCCTACCCGCTAGCGGATTCTCGGGTACAACTCTATACTCTTTGATGTCGTAGTCAATGTCATTTTCGGCAAACGACAGGATATCTTCGCTGTACTTCGCTACGTCTGGTTCAAAAATGTAGCTGGCCAAAAGCTTCGAAGAAATTTCATTTTTCGAAACCGCGTGCGTCACTCCAGCACTGTGGAAAGTGCTCTTGAGATTGGCGTTGTCGAGGGTAACAACAAAGCGAATATTCTTGAAATATTTCTTGAGGTTCAGTATGTGAACCAACTTAGCCGTATCGTCGGGAAGGTTGACATAAACAATCGCAGAATTAGCGATGTTGGCCTTTTTGAAGATGTCGAAATTGTTGTAATCGGCGAAAAGCGTATAGACGTGCTTCTTGTCGTAGGTTTCATTGATCAAATCAATGTCATTCCGATTGTCGGTAATAACTGCACAGCGCTTGTTTACGCCGATCAGCTGTTCTACCACTGAATGTCCGCCGGAACTCCATCCTATAATTACAGCGTGATTGCGAAACTTGGTTCCTTCGTATCCAAGCTTCTTGTGTTCACTAATGTCAGAAAGCATATTGGTGATTCTACCGATGAGAAACCCAAAAATACTAAAACTCCCAAACACAAATATGAATCCGATCAACCTTCCTACGTCGGTTACCGGGTAGGTGTCACCATAGCCAACGGTGGTGAGGGTTACTACGGTCCACCATAGTGCATCGAAGAGGCTATTAATGTTTGAACCCTCTGCTCCCCTCTCCGATTCCAAGAGGAAAAAGATGAGGATGACGTACAATATTGTACCAAGGCCAATGCCTATCAGAATACGCTGAGCTCTTTTGGTGAGCATGGAGGGCTACGCGGCTTGAGGTTCAACTCAAAAATAGAATTTTTTGGGTAGGATTATCATGCTGTTTTTCGTTGAAAATAGTGGCTACGGAATCTTTCTTAAAATTCAGCCTTCTAGCTTTTCTCTCATTCAGCTATTTATATCTTCGCGCCATCACGGACGCACCACTTCCGAGATATGGTCGCGTAGCTCAGCTGGATAGAGCATCTGCCTTCTAAGCAGACGGTCACAGGTTCGAATCCTGTCGCGATCACTTGATGATCAAGCCTCTTCGCAAAAAGCGAAGGGGCTTTTTTGTGTCCTTGAGCGAAAGCTTGCTTTCAAGCGAATAGGACACAAAAAAGACCGCACTGAGCGCAGCGAAGTGGGCTTGATCCATTTCACGGATAGGCAGGATCACTGAACGAAGTGAAGTGAATCCTGTACCTCGAAAGTTCTTTCTCATGTTCATGAGCACGAATAAGATATTCGCGCTAACCAGGGAAATAAAGCGAAACGATGTGTCCTTGAGCGAAAGCTTGCTTTCAAGCGAAAAGGACACAACCGCACTGAGCACAGCGAAGTGGGCTTGGTCCATTTCACGGATTGGCAGGAACACAAAGTGAAACGAACGAAAACACTCTCAAGAAACGGCCTTCGATCTTCTTCGTTTGAAAACCTTTCTTAGGAATCTCTCCATAGGATGAAGGCTCAATGCAAGTAGGATGTTCATTCCCAGTTTAAAGAGAGGGACTCCGTTGGCGTAGCTCTCAACATAGGGTTCCAAGAGTAAAATAACGAACTCAAACATGGTGATCACCGTAATCAAAATGAGCACCTCGGAATACTGATTCGAACTGCCCCGTGAAAAAAGGAATGTGACGCTTATCAAGAGGACAAAGAATAGGGCTTGAGACAAATAATACCATCCCGTTTCGTACCAGGGTGGTGAAATGGTAAACGAATATTGAGCAAGCTTACTCTCTACCCCATACATGTTCTTGCTCTTAGCCTGAAACACATATTCGCCATTCTTCAAGTTGGTGTATCGAGTCTGAGAAACATCGCTCCAATTGCTCCATTTATCCGACTGGCCATTCAGTTTGTAAGAATAAAGATGGGGCGTTCCATCCATCACATGGAATGAGGAAAACTGAAATTCCAAGTCGTTTTGTTGAAATTCCAATGATTGAGTGATCTGAGAGTAGGCACCTCCATAAATCAATGAATCCTGCTTCAAAATCACCTTCCGGATATATCCCAACCCCCAAATTCAATTGGGAGAGGCCCGCTTTTAATGCTGCCGTCCAAACTTTCACCGCAAATGAAAAAGCTCGTAGAATCTATGCTATAATCCGCCCCAGAAACTTGATTTCCAGAACCTGTGGGTGATTCCCCTACGAGAAGGGCAGAGATGCTGTTGTAGGTATTCCCTGTGGTATTTGAAAAAAACTGAGGTTGGGTAGATGATCCGGAATCAGTGCACAAGTTCTGATTGGTCATGGTGCCGGCCCTACCTCCATTGTCATCAAACTCAACCAAAGGTGTGTAGATTGAACCTCCACAGCTGAGTTGTCCTCCGTGGTTTTTCAGTTTGGTCTCAAATTTCATGATGCCGCAATTCTGAAGATATCCATCGATGTGCGCTTCACCTTTAGCGTCTCCATAAGTAGCGGACACAAGGACATACCCTGTGCTTTCGTTTCTAAATAGCCCGGCTGGCGCGTTGCTACCCACGTCAATCTTTCCTGTTTTTACACTGTCGATGTTATGAAAGGCGGGAAGCGAGTCATTGACAGTTCCACTGCCATCCACCGTAATTTTCTTGCAGTTGACCGTACCATAATTATAAACCTCTCCAACATTGGTCCCATCACCAATGAGAATGCTGTTTCCCGATCCAATCAAACTTCCCGAAGCGTTTACAATAAGAACCCCCTTGATGATGATGTCTTGATTGAGTAAAATCGCGTGGTTGATGAACACACTGTCTCCAGCAATCAAAACTGTAGGAGGCGCATTCCCAACCCAAGCTCCGTTTGCATCGTAGTTCCCCGTGCCGGAAGAAACATAGTTCGTCGCCATTAAAGTTGGTAAGCCTAAAATCCATAAAGACAGGATTTTAAAGCACAGAAATGCACTTAACATGCGCATCTCTCAAAGTTAGGAATCAATTTGCCTATAAGCAAATAACAGACGGTCAATCAACAGGATTCCCAGCGCCAAAGCGAATAGATCGACTGAGAAAATCATTCATTTATAAGGCTTTAAGACTTAGTCGTCTAAGAAATAGGTCCGGTTTAGAACTTCTTCCTAAGCAAAAAGAGCCCAAGGAACGTCAAGAAGCCATTCAAGATCAGCAACTCAAACTTCATTTGGTAACCGGCAAACCACACATCGCTGTTCAACTTTACCACGTAACACAAGAGCGGACTGAGCAGACAAACCAATGGAACCCATGCGTCTTTCACCTGCCATTTGGTGAACAAACCGAAGGCATAGAGCCCAAGCAATGGACCGTAGGTATAACCAGCCGCCACGAAAAGCTCACTGATTACACTGTCGTCGTTTAAGCTTTTGAAGATGAGTATCGTAAGGACTAGAAGCGCCGAAAATCCAAGGTGGACCATCATTCGGTGTTTCTTGGAAATGGGTTTATCCTCAGTGCTTCCAAGAATATCTACACTGAAAGATGTTGTTAATGCGGTTAAGGCACTGTCGGCGCTGGAATAGGCTGCAGCGATCAATCCGAGAATGAAGAACAAACCAACCACGGCGGGCAATCCCGACTGCAATGCAATCATCGGGAAGAGCTGATCGGCTTTCACAGGGATGTCGATGCCCTTCTGTTGGGCAAATATGTATAGCAATGCTCCCATTCCCAGGAACAAGAGGTTCACGAATACCAAGACGAGCGAAAACCAATACATGTTCTTCTTGGCTTCACCAATGCTTCGACATGTGAGGTTTTTCTGCATCATGTCCTGATCAAGTCCCGTCATGGCTATGGTAATGAAAGCCCCAGAGAAAAACTGTTTCCAGAAATAAGAGCCAGATCTCCAGTCGTCAAAATCGAAGACCCTCGAATATTCCGAAGCGTCGATTGCAGCAACAGCCTCCGAAAAATTGAAGTCCAATTCAGAGCTAATGAAATAGACTGTCATACCCGCTGAAAGCAGCATGAAGGCAGTCTGAAGAGTGTCTGTCCAGATGATTGTTTTGATTCCTCCACGAAAGGTGTACAACCAAATGAGGGTAATGGTGAGTACTACCGTAAGCCAAAAAGGAACTTCCAAGCCCATCGGGTCGAAGACCGCAAACTGCAAAACCATTGCGACTAGGTACAATCGAAAAGAAGCGCCTATGGTTCTAGAAAGCAAGAAATAAAAGGCTCCAACCTTATAGGAAACCTTTCCAAATCTTCCATCCAAATAACTATAAATGGATGTGAGATTTAACTTGTAGTAAAGCGGTAATAGAACGTTCGCAATCACCAAATAACCAAGGAGATAACCCAATACCATCTGCATGTAGGAGAACTGACTGCTGCCTACCCAGCCCGGCACCGAAATGAAGGTAACTCCAGAGAGCGATGCGCCAATCATTCCGAAAGCCACTACATACCAAGGTGATTGTCGGTTCCCCAGAAAAAAGGTCACATTGTCGCCCTTTCCCGAAGTGAGGTAAGAGATGAAAATGAGCAGGCCGAAGTAGGCCAAAACGATGAGTAGGATACCTGTAGGACTCACGCTTCAAGATTAAGGAGGAATCCAATACTTTGATCTCGGTTCAATCCTATTTATAAACAAGCCTTCGTTCGATATGAAACTTCACAGTCTAGGGCGTGCCGCTGTGAAAAAATTCATGAAAATGCTTTCCACGAGAAAGCCTATTGAACCAAGGATTTCTTACATTCAGCCCCTAAAGCAGGCGGGTGTATATATTATTAGTCGACGACGACTCCATCAACAACTTCGTAAACAAAGAGCTCCTTTCACAGGTGTATCCCGATGCGAACATCAAGGCATTCGAGAATCCTATGTTCGCTCTGAGCTTCTTGCTGGAAAGTACGGATGTAGAACCCGACCTCATTCTCCTCGACCTGAATATGCCCTTTCTCACAGGCTGGCAGTTCTTGGATAAATTGAAAGAGAACGGTCTCAATTATCGAGTCGTCATTCTCACCTCGAGCATCAACCCAATGGATAAGCAAAAAGCAGAAGATTATCCACTCATCGATGGCTTCCTAATCAAGCCCATCGAAATGGAAAAACTTGTGGAAATTCGCGAAGAAATCAGAAAAAACAATGAACAAACGAAAGCGTAAGGCCTACACATACATTGGCGTCGGCTTAACATTCATTCTTCTGGGAGTGTTCATTTTCAAAGTGTGGCCACCATTGCTTTTCACCTCCCTAATCATCGGCGTTGTTGCTTCTTTCATCGGCGCGGGAATGCTGACTAGGCGTTAGTACTTCCTCAAGACTCATACATCAGTTCGTACTTTATTCCTTCAAGATCCTTAAAAAACAAGGCATAATATGTTTCACCATGTTGAGGGTAGTACTTCGGCTCATCGACAATTTGAGCTCCAGTAGCCTCAATTAATGGGAGCATGGCATCAACTTCCTTAGTTGACTCGAGCCTAAAGGCTAGATGATGCAAAGAACCTGGTCTGCGACGATGAATTTCAACATCCTTGAACTGCTCTCTGGGTGAGCTGATTGTGAAGGTCCAATCTGGCCCTGGGTATTCCACCACATGAAAATCGTGATCCTTCACGTATCCCCCGCCCTTTCTACTTAAATCAAATCCGAGTAAAGGCAGAAGATTGTCGTAAAATGGCTCGGCGATCTTCATATCTCGAACGGTGATGTCAAAATGATCAAGTGTTGCTTTCATAGCTAGATTTTGATTCTCGAACTAAACTACACAGGATTCCTAAGTTCTAATTGACGCAACCCCATTTAAGTGCTGCCCTTCACCTAAAAGGCTAGAGATTCCTAAAATTCGATTCGGTAAGAAAGTATTGGAAGCAAGCCCATCATGGTATAGCCATCCACCTGATCGCTCTCAGGGTTGTAGAATTGCTGATACACATTCTGATGGTTCGTCACGTTCTGCACATCGAGCTTCCAAATTCTTGTGGTGTTCTTCTTATTTCGACGATACGAAATTGTAAAGTCACCGCGGAAATAGTCCGGAGCACGCTCAACAAATGGGTTTGCATTATCCCAAACACTCTCTCCGGCTGCTCTTGACTCGTCCAATAAGAAGCTCCATTGGCGATTTCCACCCATGTGAAGCACCTTGAAGCTGAGGCCGAGCTTGTTCGCTTTCTCAGAATCACCGATCTTAAACTCTTTCCCGAAAAGATAGTTGAATGTGTAGTTTCGATTAAATCTGGTATTGCGCTCCACTCCATCGCCTCCAACATACTTGCTCTCAAATACGGAAGCTGTGTACATGAAGTAAAAGTCTTCGCTGAAATAGCGCTCTAAGGTCACATCAATTCCATAGTTGGTTCCTGTGCCATTGTTCACAAGCTGATCAGCCGTATATCCGTTGAAAGTGTTTATAGATGAGAAGTTAGAGCTGCTGTCGTTCATCACTGGTACGTCGTACAGCTGTTGGTAATAAACCTCCGCTTTTAGATGGATGTCTGAAGTTATCATATAGTCGTAACCAAGTACGTAATGTCGAGCCTTCCATGTAGCTAAATTTCTATTTGGTTGGAAGTTCTTACCCAAATCATCTTGAGCCTGTGCTAGGTATACAGAAGGATCTTCTACCCTACTGTGAATCCCGAAGCCAGCACTGAAGGTATGTTTTGGCTTGGCTTGCCACTGAAGCGCCAAACGAGGTTCCAGAGAGTTCTGATCGTTGAGCAAATAATGCAGGTAGTGCAGACCTGAATTCATCGTCCACTTCTCTCCCAAACGATACTTCCAGTTCACAAAGCCTTGCATCATCCCGGTTCTCCCGTCGGCGTCGAGGTCGGTAATCTCTTTCTTATTCTCGAAATCGTAATGTGTTGATTGCATATCGAAGCCCAGGTTGCTGTAAATGATTCCAGTCTTGAAGCTGTGCAATGCACTGTGCTTGTAGTTCAGGTTTGAACTGATGCGGAAGTTTTTACTTATGAAGGTCTCATTCCAATCTTCTACGGTTCTAGCTTCACTGCTGTCGTAGACTACCGAGAAGTAGTTGTTCTTGTTGCCTGTAAATCCACCCGTGGTTGACCATAAGGTTTTCTTTCCTAGAAGCAACTTATGCGTGAAGCCACTTACTCCCATGTTTGTTTGGAAGTACTGTTCTCCACCATCCCATTTTTCATTGACGTATGAAATCCCTCCAAGTCCAAAGAGCGTGAAATTTCCTGCTTTTTTGGTTGGAAGGTTGATGTTGTACGCCAAGTCTTGAAACACGGGCACTTGATCTCCCACGACGTCGATTCCAATTGCACGCAACATATCGAGCGTTGAATAGCGGTAATTTACGAGATAAGAGCCTTCATAACCCGCCTTGAAAGGACCTTCCATGGCACCCTCGACCCCAAGTAATCCAATTTGAGCGGCGTATTCCCGCTTTTGATTGTTTCCCTTTCTTAAGTTGATGTCGAAGACTCCTGAAGCAGCGTTTCCATATTCTGCAGGAAAAGCGCCAGTGTAAAAATCTGAATTGGCCATCATGCCCCCTTTGAGCATACTGATGGCTCCTCCGCCAGAACCTTGTTCAGAGAAGTGGTTGGGATTAGGAATTTCCATTCCTTCCATTTTCCAAAGCACTCCTCGGGGACTGTTGCCTCGTACAACGAGTTCGTTGCTTCCATCGTCGCCCGCTGCAACGCCGGCATAGGATTGAGCCATCCTTCCAGGATCGTCAAAACTTCCTGCGTATCTCTGTGTTTCCTCAACCGAAAATCCCCTTGCAGAAACGAGGGCTAAATCATTCTGTGCTCTGTTCTTCTCTTCTTTGGCAGTAATCTCAACCGCTTTCATTCGAACTACGGATTCCTAAAGTCCGATGTTGAGTACGAGCTGCTTGGAGGCGTTCACCAATAGGTTGGAAAGGGTCCTGCTTTCATATCCCATGTAGGATACTTGAATTTCATGACGCCCCACTGGGACATCCTTCAATTCGAAGCTCCCGTTCATATCTGTAACCGTACCTGTAAACTCAGTTGCGCTCAACAAAACGATGTTGGCACCCATGAGAGGCAACTTGATCTCTTCGTCGAGAACGGTACCGCGAATGGTTTGGGTGAGGTTGTTTGTGTTTGTTGCTCGTGCTTCTTGAAAGGCAAAAAATCCGAGGGCAATGAGAAGTACAAAGATTTTAAATCGGAGAACTTCGGTGGTTTGATGCGTGTGGTTCATGATTGCTTGTTGTGTTCACTAGAGTGACAAACAAGCTTTCAAAAACCCCTATTACCAAGTGCTTTTTTTCTAGAATATCGCCTTCGCCAGCGCACAGTTCAATGGCGCTGTAATACAGACCTACTCCAAGAACCGTCTGTTTTGCAGACAATTTATAAAAGACGGTTGGCAGAGCTGAGACGGAGAGCATTGCGAATGATGCAATGAGAATGAGTCCTCCAACAATGAAACTGTACAAATCGTTCATCAGCAGCAAAAGAGCTAAGGCAACTAGACTCAAATTCCAGCCTATGCGCAACATCTTCTTGACACTGAGAAGCTGTGGATTTCTCCCAAGCCATAAGGCAACAAAAGCCGAAACTGCCACCATGGCCGATATGAGGTAATTCGGATTTATGTCGTATTGCGCTATCCACGAATTCTCTTGTCCAAGTAGGTATGGTAAAAGCTTAAAAATTCCTGTTAAAACCAATCCATAGGCAAATCCAGTAGTGATTACGCGAAGGAAGTCTGACTTACCATCCTCGGTATCATTGTCAAAGTTTTTATTCTCTGCTTCAAAATCGTAATTCTTAAAAGAACGCATGAGTAGGAATCCAGAGACAAAGACCAATACTCCACCAAGGACAAATGTTGCTGAGGATCCAAAGAACTGAATGAGATCGACGATGCTTGGTTCCAATGCATAGATGAGATCGAAGACGAGTACAAAAACGGCAATCACGGAAGCCAACTTTGCTTGAGGAACGAAGGTTTCAATGAGACTAATGGCCGGTGATCGAAAGAGGTTCATGCTGACCAACCAGAAGGTTACAAAAACAGGGATTAGGTAAACCATCCAGCCATCGATGTTCCAATAAATGGAAGCCGCAACACTCATGAAAATCATGGCTGCCACAGAGACTCCAATGTTGATTATTGGTAAGCGATCGCCGCCCTTGTTTCGGATCTTATCGGAAAGGTGACCAGCAATTGGTGGAGTAATCATGAGAACCAAGGCCTGCAAAATGGCAAACTCAAGCATGTAATTGGAGAATCCAAATTGATCAAGAATTTCAGGCTGGTATTCGTGGTAAGCAATCCAAGAAATTGCGACTGAAGCTTCGAGGAATAAAAGCAAGGACACTTGCTTCCAATGAATGTCGTTTGTCATATCGATAATCTGAAGGACCCAGTTTAGGTCATTTCTTCAGTTTCGAAGCGAAGGCCTTTTTAAACTTCTCCATTTTCGGACGAATCACCATGTTGCAATAAGGCTGACTTCCGTTTTGCTCGTAGTAATTCTGATGATAGTCCTCAGCCGGGTAAAAGGTCTCAAAGGCTGTTACCTCTGTAACAATCGGGCTGTTGAAAGCACCAGAGGCATCCAATTTCTGTTTGTATTCGATGGCCAAGTTCTTTTGACCTTCATCGTGAAAGAAAATGGCCGAACGATATTGTGTTCCAACATCGGCACCTTGACGGTTTAATGTAGTTGGGTCGTGTGTTTGCCAAAAGACTTCAAGAAGTTCTTCATAACTTATAAAAGCTGGGTCGTAATACAACTGAGTCACTTCAGCATGTCCTGTTCTTCCCGTGGTCACTTCCTTGTAGCTTGGATTTTTCACACTGCCACCAGAATAGCCCGAAACAACTTTGGCAACACCCTCTAGGCTTTGAAAGACTGCCTCAGTGCACCAGAAACATCCTGAGCCGAAGGTTGCTAAACTGAGATTGGATACATCCACATTTGTTTCGTCCATGCTTATTTGCTTTGTCTCATTTTGCTCCTGACTGTTGCTTGTTTGGCAAGCAACCAAAAGGAAGCAGAAAAATAGATTGAGTGCTCTCATGATCATCGTACAATTAACTTCTCACGCAGTGGATTGTTCACATCACCCCATTCGACCAAGTAAAGGCCGGTAGTTAGACTCCTAAGGTCCAATTCCTGAAATTCCTGAAGCAGAATACCTTGCTCTAGCAATCGGCCATCTGAGCTCAAAATCCTATACTGACTCCCAATATTGTGGCCCGAGAGGGTTAGGCGGCCGTCGTCTAGAGGATTTGGATATAGAAACACTTTCGACTGGTCTGACAACTCGATAACGACAACATTTGAATAGTGGCGCTTACCATCAAAATCGACTTGCTCCAATCGATAGTATTCAAGGGTGCTTTTCTGTTCAAAAGTGGAAGAAAAAGAATACTCGACAAGGTTATTTGAAAAGCCAGAAGCATCAACTCGACCGATTTTCTCAAACTGCTTTCCATCCACAGAAATCTGAACATTAAAATGAGAGGAATTGCTTTCAGACCAAGTTGTCCATCGCACTCTTCTCAAATCATTTTGGCGCTGCACATCAAAACTCCCCAATTCAATTGGAAGAGGCGACTGTACTTTGCTGCTGGTTATGTTCTTAATAAAGACCTCAGTTTCCAGGCAGGTTATCTCTTTCAGCAGTTCACAGGAAGAGTTCCCGAGTTTCTACAATTGGCCTTGTTCTTCAATCCGAGGCTTC
>Ga0206129_10003821_pt1 | contig 17087 bp, 26 predicted proteins | sample Helgoland_Spring_8_FD_148616 | JGI IMG/M metagenome (GOLD analysis project Ga0206129, IMG submission 148616) | Pelagic subsurface seawater microbial communities from Kabeltonne, Helgoland, North Sea - Helgoland_Spring_Bloom_20160502_2 | ecosystem: Environmental > Aquatic > Marine > Epipelagic ...
GGTCGACCAGATCAAATCGATCGATGCCAAGGCCCGGCAGTTGGAAGACTCCGGCCACAACGTCGAGCCTGATCTCATGATCGATATCCTGGCGCGTCTGGCCACGCTGACAGGCTAAGCCAGCCGCGGCGGCTCTATGGGGCTTCAGACCCCGTCTGCTCCACTTGCGCTGCAACCCACTTCAATCTGCGGGCCAATGTGGGCCGCTTGACCCCCAGCCGCCTGGCGGCCTCAGAGACAGACAACCGCTCTTCTTGGATCATCCGCTGCGCTTCCATCAGCACCTCGATCCCGATCGCCGGAGGCCGTCCGAGACGCATTCCCCGCCGCTGTGCTGCTTCCAGCCCAAGCGCTGTATTCTCGGCAATGATGTCCCGCTGAAACTCCGCGAACGCACTGAACAGGTGATAGACCAGCTTACCACCCGGCGTGGCTGTGTTGATCCCTTCGCTCAGGCTATGGAAGTGAATACCCTCCTGTTGGAACCAGACCAGCAGATCGGCCAGGTGCAGCACCGAGCGGCCCAGCCGGTCGAGTTTCAGCACCACAACCGTATCGCCTGCTTGGAGCTGCTCCAGCATCCGATCCAGACCGCAGCGGCTGGCCCTGGCGCCGGATATGCCGTGGTCCTCGAAGATCGCATCGCACCCGGCCTCCTGCAGGGCGTCGCGCTGCATCCGAAGCTTCTGGTCTTTGGTCGAGACGCGGGCATAGCCGATGCGCCGTCCCGCTGCCTCTGCACCCAGCGAAGCCGTCATCCTGCGTCCATTTTCTGCTCGAAAACGAACCTTTCCGGGCAGGGGGCGGAAGACGCCATTTCGGGCTGAATTTTCGATGAGGCCGGACGCCTGACCGGCATGTTTCCTATATAATCCCATCGTCTTCTTGTTTAAACTATAATTTGATCAAAAACCTTCGATTATGATCAAATACAGAGCTCTAATCGCCAATGTATTTTTGGTGTTATTGATCACTTATTCACAAAATACTACTGCCGGAGAGTTCACCAGCGCCAAGGTGCTGGAATGGCCCGAGGCATCGCAGAACTCGCTGTTTCAAAGCTCTGTCACCATGATCGGCTTCGTGGCGGCGCAAACGAACACCCATGGTCATATCGCCAGTTGCGTCAGTGACTGGTACTGGGAGGGGGGACAGGCGGATCCTGCCAAGAACGAAGCCATCCGCTCAGCGATGCGCCGGTTTCCGGAGTATCATCCGCAGATGGTCATTCTCGCTGTTGTCGAAAAAGCCTGCGGAAAGTTTGGTGGATCATAGCGAGGGCTTGGCCGGGGCCATGTCCGGGATGTTATCCGGCGTCGGGCGAAGCTCGGTAGGCAGCTCTTGGCGAACCGGCTCCGGCATCTTGGCATCGATATCGCGTTTGATCCCGTTCAGCTCGTCCTGGCTTGGCGGATCATCGGGATCGCTCATCCGGTCCCGCGCCAGACCCAACACATCCACCTGATAGCGGCGGATATCGTCGATATCGGACCGCGTCCGCTTCGCGATGTCTTTCAGGCTTTTGAAGGTTTCATAGCCGATTGCGCCCGGCGGCCACTCGATCGAAGCCGCTTCATCCTCTGCAACAAGTTCGCCACCCTCCGTCCAAACCCGGCCCTGGGCGTCCTTGAACACGCGCCGCCCATCTTCGAGCTGAGCCGTCCGCGCCAGCATGGCGTCGATCGCAGATTCTACCTCGGCAAGACGGGCCTCAGCCTTTTCCAAGGCGGTCTCGCTCGCGCGTTCCGCGCTCGCGAGTGAGTCTTCCGTTTGCCGGTACAGCGCGGCATAAGCCGGATCGCTCTGCAGCAGGGCCTGCAAATGGCTGATGGTCCGGACGCGCTCCGCGCGGCGTTTCTCCGCAACTTCGGCATTTTGCACACGCTCCGGCAGAAACCGTCCGATACGGCCAACCTCACGATCAGCGATCTCGTGTTGCAGATCGTCATAGTCCCGCGCCTGGCGCGCAAATCGCTCTTTCAGCCGTAATTGATGGTCCTCGAATTCAAAAGTCATGAGCTATACATTACCATATTATGGTTAATAACCCGTGAATCTGCCCGGAACCCTCACAATATGGCCGTTTGCCAACAGGCCGGGAGGAGACTGTCCTCCCGGCCCAGGGACCGCTTACGGCAACCCCACCGGTACGACGCGGAAGTCATCACGGTCATAACCCTCGTCTGCTTCGCGCATGCCAAGCGCGATCTCTTCGGCGATCTCCGCGAGGAATTCGTCGAGAGCGGCTTGCGCGTCCTCACGCGAGGCGAAGGTCTCGAACTCGCTGGTGCCGTCATGGTATTCAATGATCCAGGTGTTCACCCAGCCATCGCAGATCGTATAGGTTTGCACCTCATAGGCGGTACCGGCTCCGGTCTCGCCGGTTCGGGCCGCCGCGCTGCAGCGGCCCTGTTGACTGATCGATTTAGTCGATTGATCTGGCGTCATGGCTCAGCCCTCCGTTGCCGGTTCGGCAGCCGGATTGATAGTGGCCGGCAGGATGACCAGGCGGCCTGCCGTCGCCGTGATCGGATTGCTGATCCGGCCGCTATAGCCGGTCGCCGATTTGGTCGGCCAAAGTCCGGAAACTTCGGTCCAGAGCGTGGTGCCGTCCGGGCGGTCCTGGGTGAGCCAGGCCCGGAATGCAGGTTTGTCGCCCTTGGCGGTTTGAGTGGTTGTATCGTTTGTGTTGTGCATGATGCACCTCCGTCTTTTTGTTACCCGGCTGACCCCATGCCAGCCGTGAGACGGGTGCGGGTACCGCCGCCGGAGACGGTCAACGACAACACGGTTATGCGGGCAGGAGATTGACCGAGGCGTAGCCGGTCCCCAGGCGGCTGTGCGCCACTAACGGATCGCTGGCCATGAGCGGTCAGACCGGGGAGGAGAGAGGGGAGCCAATTATGTCCAACCGGACAGAAACCGAACCGGCAGCGGCCAATACGTTATCCGATCCGCCTGCAGGCGAGGCCACAGCCGCCATTCGGCGTGATGCTTGTCTGATCCGCACGTTCGCACGGTTCGATACGCTGCTGGTCGCCGGCGTCTGCGTTGCGGTGCCGACTTCGGATTGGTACGTCCTGCCGCTCCTCCTCATGCTGCTCGCGGCCTATCAGGCGATGGTGCCGGGGCGCTTGCCTCGGGAGCTAGAAGCCGGGATCCGCACGGCCCTGCCAGTGCCGCGGCGAACACTGTTCCGGCGCCATAACAAGCCGGATTGTGCGGCGCTATCCTATCCCTTCTGGACCATCATCAAGATCCCGAAGGCATTCGATGGATGGGACGACACCCCCGATAAGCGCGCCCAACTGCTGCATGAACTCGGCCACTGCCATCAGTACGACTGGTACGCCTTGATGCTCGTTTCCGTGACGGCCAGCACCAACCTGCTGATTGGCGGCATCGGACTGCTGGCGGCCTTGGCCATCATTGCGATGCCCAATACCGTCGCCTACCTTGAGGCGCTACCGGACTTCCCGGCGTTTCCGGAAGCCAATCTGGAGATCGTCGTGCTTTACGGTGTCTGGGCCTTCGTCGCAGCCGCCACATTGATCGAACGGGTCCGGTTCATTCATCGCCGCGAACTCAACGCCGACCGCTTTGCCGCAGCGGTGGACCCGCCAGCCTATCTGGCGTTTCTGCAAAAGCGCCGGTTGCGAGAGCGCTACAGCCGCGCCGCCACCAAGAAAACCGAAGGGCTGAACGAGGCGTTTCATCCGAGCTTTGCCGTGCGTCATGCCACCCTGGCGGAAGGCGGCACCATTGATCGCCGGACCGTGTTCCGCGATGCCGCCGTTTCTTCCGGCCTGTTCGTGTTCTACCTGGTCGTCACAAGCCTGTTCAGCGTCTCCGATTCCCTGCGGATCGCAGTCACCCTGCTGTTCGCGGCCTTCGGCTTTGCGATCATCGCAGCATCCACCCGCCAAATTGCCCAGGGGCTCAGCCGCCAAGATGCCGGCCCCTATGTCAGAGCCTTTGCTGCCGGCAGCGTTCTGGGTTTTTCCGGAACATTCGTCGCCATCTACGCGGTCCTGACCGTCATTGGCTCGCTTTCCCATGCCAACTTCTGGCAATTCCTGGCGGTCACGCCGGCGGCCTATCCGTTGTGGATGCTGATCTGTGTAACAGGGTGCAAACCGCGGTTCGCCGGTTCGATGACCAATACAGCTTTTGGCGTCTGGGGCGCCCTGATCTTTTTTGTCTGTTGGGTGCTCGCTGGCTACCTCTATGAGATCGTCTCGTTGCGGGACTTTAACCCGGGTCCGATCGCTCTGTGTCTGCTTGCAATCGGGCTGGCGCTCGCCGCCGCCCGCCTGGCCGATCACGCAGTCCGGCGGATAAGACGGACGCTATGAATCGTCCACGTCATTGATCTCAACGATCACCTCGCTGGCACCCCGATTGGCGAACGCGATGATCTGCTTGATGTCCGCAACCGTGTCCGCGTCCGCTTCGTCGTAGCGGATAACGATTTCGACGATCGCCTGATCCCCAGACCCCATCGCCGATGCCGGACCTTCGATCAGCTCGAATGTCCGGACCCGTTCCGGAAGAGCGGATTTCTCTTCAAGAATGTAATCTGCAACCTCGGTAATGGGCTGTTTCTCCGGATACCGGAGATGCATCGTTTTGGTAACGGACAAGATTGGGAAACTCCCCTCAGCGGACAGCCGCCATCTTCGCCAATCCGGACATCATGCTCAAGATGCAACCTGACCTTCAAAGACTCAAAGCTCTTGTAAATTGGGATACCCCTTTTTATCTTCCGGTATGACCCATAGAAAGGAATAGGGACCGTGGCGGCCAAAAAGTCCAAACGCGTTCGCGACAGCGAACAGCTCCTGAACCAACTCGTAGAACTCATGGAAGCGGGCGATGCAACCGTCGTAGAGAAAGAGGGCAATATCGTCCGCCGCCTGCGTCCGACCAAAATTGGACAAAGCCGCGGCAAGAATGATACTATTGAATATATCAATAATAAGCTGACTAACGACAGAACCATTGAAGAGTTAGAGCAATTTTTAGAGAACAGTGACTTTTTGAAAGATAAGACCAAAAGACGATACCGTAGAAAAGAAGATTACCCCGATCCCAGCAAACCATCGTGGGCCGAGGTAAACCGTGCGCCCCGGTCAAAAAAGCAGATCAATCTGCGTCTCGATGCGCGGGTTCTGGCTCTGGTTGAAGAGGCGGCCGAGAAGAGCGGCCTCAACCGTACCAGCTGGATGACCGCCGTATTCCTGCGCGCAGCACAGGGCGAAGGCATCGAGATTCCCGCAGCCCTACAGCCTCTCCTGGACGACCCTTCGCAAGAAATTTAGGGGTACCCCCTTTTTATTTCTTGAAATGGGGTACCCCGGTTTATATATCCTCCTTAGCAGCCGGCGTCGCCGCGATGCACCGCATCGCAAAGGCGCCTTCTTAAAACCCGAACGGGGCACTCGCCTCGACTGCAAAAGGAAGGATGAACAATGTCTTACGACTTCGGTCTCCCGAAGAGGAAGGACCAGTCGATGATGCAGCAATCCGTCGATGCGATGGCAAATGTCTTCGCGGCGATCGCTGCCATGCTTCTGGCCCCGCTCCTCTATGACTGGACCGCGCGCTATTTCCTCGAAATCGCCGGACGGTCTTACGACAGAGACATGTTGGAACTTCTGGACGTTGTTTGGCTCGTCCTGATGTACCCGGCCGTCTTTTTCACTGCCAGAGCATCAATCTACGTAGCACTCACTGCTGGGATCTCCGCAGCAGCGATGCGGTTTGCCTAAACCAAGAGGAAGAAACCCGATGCCTAGAAAACCATTCAAGAAGCGCCTGAAAGAGTTCCTGGAAGGCGTTGCCGGTCTGCTCATCGTGATCGTAGTCGGCGCAATCGTAACTGCCCTCGCAGCTGAAGTTCCATCTGCATGGGGAGTCGCCGTAATGGCCGGTCTCGCCGCAGCGTTCTTCAGCTGGCTCGCCAGCCTGGTTAAACCCAAGCGGCGCAAGTGGGTAGCCGCCGGCACCAGCGAAGACTGGAGCTTGTAACAGAGCGGAGCGGCCTCGAAAGAGACCGCCCCACCTTGATCATCCCGCGAAACCACGGGGCAGCGGCTGCTGTAACAGCCGTTGCCCCTTCTACATAGTTGGAAGGACTTCCTATGTCATTCGATCATGACAATGCTTATGGGTCGGCGCGCTTTGCGTTGCCCGAAGAAATCACCCATGCCGGTCTGTTCGAGAAGAAAGGATTGCCCTTCGGCCTCCTGCACAATCGCGGCCTCTATCACGACAATGGCGCAGGCGTGCTGATTGTCGGCGGAGCAGGATCGGCCAAAACAACCGCCTGGCTCATACCGATGATCATGCAGGGTGGCAATTTCATGGTACTGGACCCCAAGGGAGAGAATGCGGCTGTCATCCTCGACGGCATGGCCGCGATCGGCGGTACTGTTTATTGCATCAATCCCTACCAGGTGTTCGGATACCCCAATCACCGCGTATCCCTGCTCGGTCATCTGAAGGCCGGGTCATCGACACTGGTTGGAGATAGCCGCCGCCTATGCATGACCTTGCTCCCCAATGTGAGCGGGTCGAACAACCGCTTTTTCGACGAAAAAGCCCGGCTCTGGGCCGATGCCATTATCCGCGGGATCATCGTCGAGCGTGGCTCTGTCTCTTTTCGCTCACTCTATGATGCCGTCAACATGATCCGCAGCGACTGGGAAGCGTGGCTGGACCGGGCATGCGCTATGGCTGTTGACGGACCGCCGGATCTTGAAGCGGTTTTCGGCGAGATGAACGCTATGAACGCGGGCGAAGCCAAGACTTTCGATAGTGTCATGAGCGGTATTACCAATGCGCTTGCCTTCATGGCAGACCCTGCGAACCAGGAAACCTTCGTCGATGACCATGAGGCCGATTTCAGCCTGGACGTTCTAACAAAGAGCGATGGTCCGGTCGTGGTGTTTGTAATCATGCCGCCGGAGCTGATTGCGCCGAACGCGCCGGTCATCCGCCAATGCTTCTCGACCATGCGCACGGTCAAGCAGCGCGCGGCTGGTGGAAAGCCGGTCGCGCTTGTCATCGACGAAGCCGCTTCCCTCGGGGCTTTCCCGGAGATTGCAGAGTTCTACAGCATCGGACGCGGCTTCGGTATTACACCGGTAACTGTATACCAAGACCAGGGGCAGATTCAGCACAATCTTGGCAGGACCGGCGCACAAACCTTGAGCGCCAATGCCGCGCTCGAATGCTATCTCGGTGGCGGCGTGCGCGATCTGGATACGGCGCAAAATCTCAGCCGTCGCCTCGGCAACCAAACAATCGCTCTGGATGACAAGCTCACACAGGAGAATGCCCGCCACGCCAAGCAGCAAGCCATGCGCAAGATGCTCTTCGAAGGTGCCGATCCATGGCAGACCGGGCAGGAGCTGCGCCATCAGGCCTACGCGGCTGGCCATCAACGGCACCAGAGCCGGGCCTTGATGGAGCCGAACGAGATCCTCAGCCTTGATGCAGGCAAAACACTGGTTCTGGCTGGCGGCTATCAATTGCCGCCGTTCCTGATCGACAAGGTGCCCTATTACCAGCGGCGCGACCTGGCCGGCCGGTTCTTCCCGAACCCATATGTCAGCCAGGACATGCACTCGGTCCGTGTCCGAACGCGCTTCGGATACCGGACACGGCAGATCCTTGAGGAGCCTGTTCCTTCTTGGCTGGCACACCTGCCGCAATACGCAGACGGGCAGCCACTCCGCTACGTCGAGGGATTCAAGCCAAAACGGCGGTAAGGAGCCAATCGATCATGATCGAAAAGCCATTCGGCGCGGCAGTGCGCGGGGAAGCGCAGGAGCGTGCCTACTCCAAACACCCAAAGCCCGATGAAGTACATCGGGCTGGGATCACCACGCGCGATACCCTGAACTGGATGGAGCGGCAGGAGTTGGAAACTCCTGCGCCCAGCCTCACGCCAGACAATCAGGGATTGCGGCAGGTCGCAGATAAACAAGCTGAGACGGAACGGCAGCGGCGCATCAATAGGATGCGGGCGCGGTTTGACCGGAAGGCCGAGAAAGTGCGGGATGATCTTGGAATGGCGCGGGATTACAAAGTTTGAAGACGTTGACACGAAATGCGGACCCCAATAAATTCAACACGCTGATATCGCTCGATTTCGTATGAAACGCGCAGGTCATTGGGTTTGGGGTAAAAAATATGATCACGTGCCCGCTTTTCCCCGATCCGATAACATGGGGCCATCTTCAATCCTTATTTCAATTATCTGTTGCTATCAATATTGCATTCTCCGTTATTCGGGATGTAATCGGCGAAACGCCTAGAAAGAAACAAGCCGAAGCTCATCGGTTAGCTGAACGAGCTAGAGAAATACACGATAATGATTTGGGATACAAAATTTCGACCCTAGAAACACAGTTTTCCCAGAAATCCTTCAAAATTGAAGCTCGAATATTTCCTATTATTGGACCAATTTGTATATTATTCTGTATATTATCACTAGCTATGCTTTGCATAAGCGTAATAAAATTCAATGATATCGCACACGACTTTGTCATTCTATATTCTTTTATTGAGTTTGCTCCATTTTGTATCGGATTATTTTGGATAGTATATTTGTTCGCAAATATGACCGTCCGGCTGATTCCAAAGCTGGCCACATATGAAGACCAAGTTCGGAAAGGCGAACACAAAATTCACGAAAAAGGAAATACCAACAATGCCAGTTAAAATGCCTCCAAACAAACGTGGGAGCAAAAAATTTGAATTTTCAAATTGCCCGCACTGTCATAATGATTTTTTAATTATCTTTAACCATATTGCAAATATAATTGATATTAACGGAAATCTAAGAATAAATATTGTTGACTTCCCTGAATATATTCAGCAAGCTGGGTCATGCAATTCGTGTAATAATATTACAAATTTTGAATTCTCCATTAATTTAACCTGTAATGGAGCGTTCAAATCAGAATGGCATCAGCCAGATTGGCTTTTATGGGATTGGGCTTGCTATCAAGTAAAAGATGAAAAGAAGGATTTAGTTATGGAACAAGAAAATTTATCTTCTAATGAAGATATTATTGAAACAGAAGAATTTCCGGTAATACGCCCAGGATGGTCGTTGGAGAAATGGTTTGAGCGACAAAGTTCAGAAGATAAGAAAAAATTTATTGATACAACTAAAATTTCACATGAACAACTACATGAGGTTTTTAGAGGAAAATCGTCTATAGATAGAGATTTTGCGATAAAGCTTTCAAATTCATTTGGGAAATTCGCGGAATTCTGGCTCTGGATGCAGTGTCATTATGATACTGCTAAGAGCAAAAACCGAAGAGCGCATGATGATGAATTGCCTTCACTATTCCCTCAGTAATTCCGTACTTCCCGCCGGACGACTCATTGTTGTCCAGCGGTTTCTGACCAAACTTTTTTGGATGTTAGCTATTGAAGCTTGGTAATACATCCTAAACGACTACCCACCACGCTCGGTATAACCTTGCATCGGAAAGGCCATGTAGCGGGGCGGGGTTGCCAGTCCTGCATCTCGGCGGTCTGCTTGTCTTCCAGACAGCGCTGGATCACCTCTTTCTGCACCTTGGCGGTCGAACTGACCCTCACCTTGGCGACATCGTCTCCGGCAACCTCCGCCACGATGGCATTGATGGCTTCCTTGTCGCGTAGCAGATCGAAAAACGTCTGATCCGGTGCCCAGAACCGGCCCATGTCCACGCCGAGCATCATGCCAAGGGTTTCGACAAGATCGCTCCCCGCCGGAAGCGTTTCGGCAACGACATAGGCGAATATCCGGTTCACCTCACCGTCCATCATAGCGCAAAGCTTGGCGAAGATTGCGCCCGTGTCATGGCTTCTGCCGTAATCGGATGCCTTTGGTACCAGCGTGTCATGCCCGCCGCCATCCAGCTCTAGCAAGCCGAGAACGGCTTCCCGCTCTTGTGCGAACATCTGCTCGGATGCGCTGCCGCCGACACTTTGGGCAATGGCCTCGGTATGGGCTTTGTGCGGGTCGGCGTTGACGGTCCAGAGCGCCGATCCTGCGATCATCTGGGCGAGCGCCAGTCTGAGCACGATCCCTTCGCTGGCGAGGAGTTCGGTCCGCACTGCGGCATGACGATGAAGCGCCAGATAGTTTCCCATGGCCTTGGTCAGCTCCGGCCTGACGGGCTTTTCCGTCTGCTTCTCGCCGCGGCTGCGCTTCGCGTGTTCCTTCTCGGTGATATAGCCCTCATGGACGCTAATCTCGCCATCGGCAGCGCAGACGATATAGACCCTACCACCATCGGCCTTATCGCATGGGACATGGTCCCAGCAAGGCCAGTGTTGGCCAACGTCCAACAGCACCACGTCCTGCCAGCCTTCGGCACGGTATTCCGCGATCATCCCGCCGATGGCGCGGCTCTGATATTCCCAGAACAGGGTGCCATCCGCAAAATAGCGCTCATCGCCGAACAGATCGCCGATGATCGCGCCCCGATAATCTTCCAGATCGAACAGGGCATTGCTGACGGGGATATGCTGGCCGCCGAACAGCCAGTCCTTCAGGCTGCGCCCGAGCGGGGCATACGTGTCCTCGCTCCGGAACAGCTTCCACCATGCTTTTTGTTGCTTCTTGGTCGCCATGGTCAGATGCCGGATGGTAGCGGGATCGATTTCCTCGCGGCGGTAGGCATTCAGGATCGGCGCATAGAGGTTGGCAATCGCCAAGCGCTGCTGCACCAGCCGTTCGCTCACCCCTAAATGCGCCGCGATGTCTTCAATGAACTTGCCCTGATCGATCAGGGCGGCAAAGGCTTGGTACTAGTCGATCTCGTCCATCGGTAAGCGGGCGATGTTCTCGGCCAAAAAGGCTTCGATGGCGGCGGCATCGTCTCCGTCCTGCATGATGATACAGGGGATTGGGTCGAGTTCGCTTTCCGCTGCCAAGGTCTGACAGGCATCGAAACGGCGTTGTCCTGCGATGATCTCGAAGCCTTCGCAGTTCGGTCTGACCAAGAGCGGCTGCAAAATGCCCAGAGCACGGATGCTCGGCACCAGATCGTCGCCGTTGATGGGTCCGGCCTTGCGCACGTTCAGGGTTGAAGGTTTCAGGTCTGATAGGTTGATAAAATCGAGTTTCATAAGCTCGGTTCCTTTCTTCTGTTTTAGTGACCGCAGGGAACCACCCCCTGCGCATGAACCCTTGGCCCGCGCCGAGCGTCACAATAAAAACCCGCCTTCAGGCGGGTGTGACGGCTCGATCGATATGCGGGGATGGGTCATGATCTTCTCGGGAGACCGCGCCAGCGGCGGCAAGATCATTGACCCACAGCCGGAGGCGTCGCAGGATTCGATGTAAGCTGAAAAGAGGAGTTCCAGGCATCAGGGACTCATTGCCGGCCAGGCTGGACGGCAATTCCATTTCCCTTTTTCTTGAACGTTGCCGGGACCAGGGGCGCGCGCGATGTTCGTCCGCGGTCCCGATAGATTCCAAACCCCGTATTGGTCTTACACCCCTTGGCAAGGGGCCGAAGCGCCGTCCAATCGCAGCTCACAATGATGTGGCCGCGATTGGAACCTCGGCGGGTAGGAGAACGCCCGCCGGATGGCGGGCGCAAAGAGCGGCAATCACGCCGCTCCGGTTTCATGCGCCAGCAGCCAGGTGGCAGCCTGGGACGCCTTGGCGGACGCGCTGAAGATCGCTTTCTTGTCGCCTTTCAGAACGGCGAGCCAGTTCTTGATGTAACGGGCATGATCCTCGCGCGGCTCCGGCGTGATGCCGAGATCGGCACAGAGGAAGGCGGAACCCAACTCGGCAACCAATTCCTCCATGGCGTAGGCGTCATCGCCGAAACGTCCGGAGAGGTCGCGGTCCAGCCGGGCTTTGACGCCGGACCAGTGCACCAGCTCATGGCAGAGGGTGGAGTAGAAGCCCTCGGCGGGCGTGGTGGTATCGGTGCCGGTAAAGCGGCGGCGCTCCGGCATGCGGATCGCATCCAGGGAAGGGATGAAGCAGGCACGGTCTCCGGTCTCCTTGATCTGAGCGCCGGTTGCAGCGGCGAAGCGCTCGGCCCGTTCGATCGGATCGAAGGCGGGCGTATCGGGCAGATCCTCAGTCAGGATCTCGAAGCCATCAACCTGGGCGGCATTGAAGACGCGGCTGGCGCGGGCGACCAGGCGGTCGGCGGTTTCGGCCTCGCCGGTCTGCTCATTCACGGCTTCGACCTCATAGCTCTTGTAGAAGACGACGAGCGAGGACTTCTCGCCCTTGCGGACCTGGCAGCCCTTCTCCTGCCACTGGCGGTAGGTGCCCCAGAGATTGGAGGGATAGTCGGCAGCCAAGGCCGAAACCCAGAGGCTGACCACGTTGACGCCGTTATAGGGATTGTTCGAGGCGACGTTGACGGGCCGGGCGAAGCTGCCGCCACTGCTCTTGATCCAGGGGAGCCGGAAGTCACCGGCGGCCTCTAACGCATCGACGATGCGGTTGGTGATCTCCTGATGGACATCGAGTTTTTGAGTTGTACTGGGCATGGGTGTTCTCCTGTCTGCCATTTGCCGGCCGCGACCGCCGCGGCCTGATGGCGTCCGGAGAGGCAGGACCAGCCAGCCCTTGCACCCCGAAGGGGCGGGCGAAGCGGAAAGACGGCGCATGCCGTTGCCAGGGCGGGAGGGTCCTGCCAGGCACGCCAGACAGGAAGGCCGAGGGGTCAGCGCGCAAAACACGTGGCGGATTAGGGAACCCCATGCCCCGCGCCAGCACACAGACTGAAAGCCAGGTCTGGAGAACCTGCGAGCTAACGGATGCGGGAAACCGCCTGGCGCGATCCCGCAAGAACACGGGCAATCGCTGCGCTGCCTGGAAATGGCACCAGACCGAGAAACCCCGCCTGGCATGATTTCAGACGAGCCGAAGGCGTATCGGCCTAACGCAATTTGACAATCTTTGCCAATATATGGCATCGTAATGAGAGAAGGAGGCTTGCCATGGCGACAATGAACGTGTCTTTGCCCGACCCGATGAAAGCCTGGGTCGAGACCCAGACCAAGGGCGGGCGCTACAGCAATGCGAGCGATTATGTGCGCGATCTGATCCGGCGCGATCAGGACCGGCAGAGTGCGATTGCCGAGTTGCAGCAGCTCGTCGATGAGGGATTGGCCAGCGGCGCACCGGAGCGCTTCGACATCGAGGCGTTCCTGGCGCGCAAGCGGGAGGCGCATGCCCCGCAATCCGATTAGCGAATACCGGCTATCCCCTGCCGCTCAAGGCGATCTCAATCGTATCTGGGATTACACAGCGGCAACCTGGTCGATTGCCCAGGCGGAAGCCTATGTGCGCGGCATCAGCGAAACTCTGGCGATGCTGGTGCGCCATCCGGAGATGGCCCGTGAGCGTAAGGAGATCGATCCGCCGGTACGGCTGCATCGCTACCGCTCGCACCTGATCGTCTACCGGATCGGGGCAGACCATCTGGCCGTGATCCGCATAGTGCATATGCGCCAGCATTGGCAGGCGCTGTTCAATGAGTGAACTATAATTTCCGCTGCTAATGCAATGAGTTATCGATCAGAAATCATCACGAAACATCTCTATGGTTTCCAGCAAACCAATCACCCATCAAATTCGATGCAGGTGTACTGGTAGCCTCGGCCGGAGGTATCGAAATACTGGCTCTCTTGAGCTTGCATCGAGTCGCACCAAGCGAATCCAACTTGATCCCCTTCAGAACACGGTAGACCCGCTCTGTGCGAAGCCAATGCGTGCGAACAAGCAGGGAGCTCATCGCCGAAACGAAACGCAGTCATATAAGGTGCGGATGCGCTTTTGCAGGCCCATAGGATCATCCCGTCACGCGATACGGTAAAGGCAATTGGTTTGGGCGACAGTTCGACGATGCGGAGCGCGCTGGCCTGAAGGGAGCACTCAAAGCGGGTGCCGATCGCGCATAAGGTATCCGTGTTCCATCGGAAACCCGAAAACTCTTCCCGTATCACGTTGGCGGGCATCAGGAGCCATGAGGCAAACCGATTGGCCTCCAATTCCTTTTCATCCTTGAAATCATTGAGATTTTCCTCGCTATCTTCGAATGTGTCCTGCAATCCGCGATGACACATGAAATGGCCTAGCTCGTGCGCATGAGTGAACCGTTGCCGGCGTTTGTTCTCGACCCGATCATTCAAGAGGATCGTCCAGTCCTCCGTATTTTTGGACCGGACGAGGCAACCCTCAAAGGAATCGAAGCGATCTCGCTTGGTTACCAACCGGCCATTGAAATCGCTGTCGCGGATCGCGCCCTTAATGAGGGCGTCGATGTCCAGCGGGTAGGTGTTGGGGCCGTGCTTTTGCCAGAGATTCGTGAGCCGAATGGCTTCCTTAGTTGGTTGAGGGCTCATCTTGATCCTCAAATCCGGCGACAATCCTTTCTATTGTCCGTTTGTCATTCGCTGACAGTTTTTGGAACTTCCGGAAAAAAGCATCCTCTATATGACTATCCGATGGCTCGTCCGTAGTGTCATCCAGAAAAAAGTCCGGTGATTCTCCGAAATAATTGGCGATCTTGAGGAGCATCTCCGCAGAGGGCTTGGCATTTTTCTTGTTTTCTAATTGCCATATATAGGCTTTTGACGACCCGATAGCAGTTGCCAATTCTTCGAGCGTCTCGCGTTTCGCGGTTCTGAGCTTGCGCAGCTTCTCGCCGAATTTTTCCGACATTCTTGGTTTCCTCGGGCTTTCTGGTTGACATAAGTAGAGCGATAGCTATATGAATTTCAAGTGTAGCGACTGCTATACTATTTTTAACTTACTCAAGGAGCCATCGCGATGGCCGATCGGCAAATCACTGCATCCGGAAAAGATGGAGACGGGGATATCACTAAACTCTGCAAATCAGGCGAAACCTGGTCGCCACGCCGGAAGGCTGACGCGATCCGAGACATCGAAAGCGGCTTGCATACCTACTACGTTCGCCAGCTGGGCACGTCCCGTGCCGATATCACGGTGGTGAATGGAACGACCGGCAAGTATCTCCGCTCGACCGCTGACAGATCGTCGAAGAACAACCTCGGTAATCTCCCAAATTGTTAGCCCACACGCTGCTGCAGGACCCGTGGAAACACTAAACCCCGCGGGTCTCCCTCAGGCAAATCCAGCTACCGCCGTATCAAGAGAGGATCGGCTCATGCCACAAAATCACCAAGTTACTTGCATCATTCCCGACGGCAGTGATCCCGATCGGCGCATTGACAGCATCGGCGGCGCGACCGGCGCCGAAAATGGCGGCAGGTGGTGTATCAAACTCGACGTCGCCATTGAGGGTATCGAGGCCGGCAAATGGCGCTTCTGGACCCATGCGAATGGCAAATCGGTTTGGGTCATTGTCGCCGAACGCAACGGGCGAAAGTATCTCAAGACCGAAGCCGATGGCGACGAACCCAACAATCTTTTGAGCTTGCCACGCTGCCCGTAGTCTTCCGGCACTTGGACAAGTGCCGGAAGACATGTCCCGGTCGATCAGGGACGGTCGCTAAGGTAACCGCCATAGGCTTCCCAGGAAAAATCGGCGGTATCGACGACGACAAGCCCGGCATCGCCGTGGCTGTGGCATGCAATCCCTGCGCTATCGCCGGCTCGGACGGCCTTCTCCAGATCTTCCGGCGTGTTCATCACGCCGAGCGAAAGCGCGCCGACATCGTAGCTGTGAGCAATGCCGACAAAGCGCGCGGCAGCGTAGGCAGCATCGCCGCGGCGGGTTTCCATCAACGCGGCCAGTTCATCGATGAAGCCTGGCACGTTTGATCCAGACCAATGCAGATAGACGGTCGGCGAGACTTCGCCCTTGTCCTTGAATACGATTAAAGCTCTGTCGCCCATGATAACGTTCCTTTCGTTGGCGGGCTGGACCATTCCAGCCGATGCCCCGAAGGAACCGGAGCGCGGGATAGCGCGGCGCACCGTCAGGGAAACGGCCAACACGGCCTGGAACTGGCTCCAGGGTGGTGCGGGCAGCGCCGTTGCGCCGCGCGAGCGCTACGGTAGGGATATCGGAATGGCTGGAATGACTTGCCCCGGAAACGAAAGCGGCGACCTGCGGGTGATCCGTGCGCGTAATGCCCAAGACATATTGAGAATGTCGCTGGCGAACACAAAGCGCAGCTGCATTGCCAACTGCGATTCAATGAGAGAGTTGAGCCGGGACATCCATGCTCTGATGCAACACCCGGACGATCAGAATGCCACCGTCTTCGATGACATAAACGATCAGGTGCTTCTCGTAGGGATGAATGCGCACCGGCGGATCGAGCGTTTGCCGTTCGGCAGCCAGCAACGGGGTGTTCGCCAAGAGCCGGAAGCGGGCGTTCATCCCGTCGAGATAGACCCGGCGCTGATCCTTGCCCCATTGCCGCTGGGTATAGCGGCCGATCTCGCGGATATCGGCCTGGGCGGCTTTGCTAACCCGGAACCGCGCCACTACGCGTTGTCCAATTCCCGCTGAATCGTGTCCATGTCGAAATCGTCGGCAACGCCACTCTGTAGGCCCTCGGTGATAGCGCGCTGCAATGCCTGGTGCTTGGTCTCGTGCTCTTCGAGAATGCGGAGCCCGGCGCGGACCACTTCACTGGCCGAGCCATACCGGCCCTCGGCAACCCGGCTTTCGACGAAGCTGGTGAAGTGCTCGCCGAGCGAGATGCTGGTGGTTTTCGCCATGAATTTCCGCCTTTCCTGCAAGGGCATCATAGATACTAATATATACTATATTTTGGTAATTTGTCAAACCTGACCGCCAACGCACTTCCGCATGAGCCATCCCCCTTCACATCTGATAAGTACCTTTATCGGACTTTCCATAAATTCCAGGATAAATTGGATATTTATAATAAATATATGCTATATATAATAATTAAATGATTAATATTTCCGTTATTTTTCGCCTGAAGAAGACTGATTGAATTGAAAGATCTTAGAGTCTGATTCAAAAGTTCAGTTGCAATAGCAATACCTTGCGAGGCGGCGGGTCATCAGGCGGATGCTGGCGAGGTAGGCCCATGCGGTGGAGCTTTCGATGGTAGTCTCCCAGTCTTTGGCCAAC
>Ga0206129_10003826_pt1 | contig 17059 bp, 22 predicted proteins | sample Helgoland_Spring_8_FD_148616 | JGI IMG/M metagenome (GOLD analysis project Ga0206129, IMG submission 148616) | Pelagic subsurface seawater microbial communities from Kabeltonne, Helgoland, North Sea - Helgoland_Spring_Bloom_20160502_2 | ecosystem: Environmental > Aquatic > Marine > Epipelagic ...
GAAAATCGCAGATAGCTGTAAAATTAATTAAAGGCTTTATGAAAATTGGTAAAGACGCTAATGTAAAAGTAAAGTTAGGCCATGTCTATTCGGGAGATGGTGAACGCAAAGATAAATTTTATGAGAGGTTAGGCTTGGTTAAAGTTGGCTCTCTTTACACGGAGGCTTAAATGGGCAGTTTTTGCACACCATCATACACAGAGTTACCATCTTCAAGTGAAACAGTAGCTGGTACAGAGATACCAGCATGGGTCGCCGCCGCAGGTCGAACAACATTTGAGCGTGCCGCAGAATTAGCAAACTCTCCTTACCCACAATACGAAGGTGCAAGAACTGCAACATATGGTGGTGATCGACGCACTGAAGAAGAGCGTATGGGTGCTGATATTTTGAGACGTGGTGCTGAAAGTTACATGCCTTATATGAACAAGGCATCTGGAGTAGCAGATACTTTAGGTCGTGGTTATGATGCCATGTCTCAAGATGAATTACTGGGTAGCCCATTTAAAGGTGCAAGCCGTGAGGAACTTTTAGGAAACTATTCAGGTGCAAGTCGTGAAGATCTTTTGGGTGACTATCGAGGTGCAAGTCGTCAAGATCTTTTAGGAAGCTATTCAGGTGCAAGTCGTGAAGATCTTTTGGGTGACTATGAAGGGGCGACACGAGAAGAATTACTAGGAGATCCATTTAACCTTGATTCTGCACAGCCTTACATGGACATATATCAAGATGCCATGAATCCTGCTGTTCGTGAAATAGAAGAACAAACAATCCGCGCACAAAATGAAGCTAGAGCCAGAGCTTCTACAGGTGGTGGAGGTTTTGGTTCACGTTTAGGGATTATGGAAGCTACAACTGCTGGAGAGGGCGCACAAGCCGCAGGAGACTTACGAGCGCAAGCCGCACGAGAGGGTCTTGGATTTGCCGCTAGTCGATATGATACTGACAGAGCGTCACGCTTTAATGCAGAAAACACAATGAGATCTGGATTTGAACAAGACAGAGCCGCAAGATTTGGCGCGGAAAATGCAATGAGATCTGGCTTTGAGCAAGATAGATCAGCAAGATTTGGTGCAGAAAACGCATTGAGATCTGGTTTTGAACAAGATAGAGCGTCACGTTTTAATGCTGAAAATGCAATGCGTGGTCAGTTTGAGCAAGATAGATCCGCAAGATTTGGTGCAGATTCCGCGTTGCGTAGTCAATATGATGCGGATCGTCAGGCAAGATTTGCTTCTGATGATGCCGCTAGAAATGCATATGAAACAAATGAAGCGTCACGCATTCAGCAAATGAACGCATATCAAAGCATGGCTCCATTAGTGCAAGATTTACAAACTCAAGCGGCGGCTGGATTAATTACATCAGGTGAAGCTCGTAGGCAACTTGACCAACAGGCACTTGACTTGGCATACGCTGATTATCTTGACCAAAAAATGTATCCACAAGAAATGCTTAACTTCACATTAGGTGCATTGTCTGGAACGCCATACAATACAATTAATCGTAGTTATACTCAAGGCTCTCAGATGAGTGCAAACCCATCTCTTTATGGTCAAACTTTAGCTGGTATGGGCGGATTGTATAGCGCATACAAAATGTCACAAACGTAGAATAGGCAATTGATATGGTCGAAACAAAACTAGGTGTATCTGGTACAGATGTAAATCAGTTAAGTGGTGGAGCATTTGGTAATCTCTTCTCACAAGACATTGCCAATCAAGCGACTTCTATTGCCAATCAATTGTACCCACAACTTCCAGAACCTGATCCTTGGGAAGCGGCATTCCAATTCTTTTCAGAGATGGGTCGTCAGGCATCACAGCCTGGTGCAACTGTATTAGGTTCTGCCGTTGGTTCTATGCAAGCTCCACTAGATTACCTGAATGCCAAGAAGAAAGAAAAGGCAGAATCAGATCGAGCTAGAATGCAGTCTACTATAACTTTAGGAACTACACTGAAGGGTAAGGATAAAGTTACATATCGTCCAGCAACAGATGCTGAATTAGCTCAATATGGAGCGACTGCTGGTCAAATGGGTAGTGATGGTAAGTTTTATGATTTAACTGACAAAACATCTAGTACATTCAAAGAGCGTAAGTTTTACAAAGTAGGTTTCCCTGCGGCTGTTGCTAAAAACAAAGTAGATGCAGATGCATTTGAAGCTGATGACACTTGGTCAACTATACCACCTGAAGGTTGGGAAGATGACACTTCTGTAACAGAAGTACAGTCAAGTAAAATACTTGATGGTGGCGTAGTTGTTACTGTTATGAAAGATGGAACTACTAGAGTTCTTGATGCGTCTGGAAGTGAACTTGAAGGTGATGCGCGTGAAAAAGCAATTACAATAGCAGAAGATCGTGGAAGTGAGCTACAAGGAAAAAGAGCTGGTGAAAGACGTGCCGCAACTGTTGCAGTAAATACATCTCTCAGTGCATTTGATCAGGTCGCAAAAAGTCGCGCTAATATTTCTAACCTTCAAGAAGCTAAAAGACTTGTTGTGGAAGAGGGCGCAAACACTGGTGTTATTGCTGATAAGTTGCCAAATTGGAAAGACTCAACAATTGCTCTGGATACTGTCAAAAACGAACTTGGTCTGGATGTTATAGGATCTGTTACCTTCGGCGCACTAAGTCAAGGTGAACTTGATTTGGCTCTAAGAACAGCACTTCCAACCAACAAAAGTGAAGCTGGTTTGGTTGAATGGATCGATAATAAAATTGAAGCTCAAAGAAAACTTCAAGATTACCTTTACAATCAAGCTATATTCTTAGCTGATGGTGATAAAACCATTGGTGATTGGTTAAGATCACAAAAAGCTGAAAAAGAAGAACGTGAGCGCACTGAAGCAGAGCGTAGGCAATCTGGAACTAATTATAATTTTACCACTATGCCAAAAGAAGAAATTCTTCAAATTGATATTGATACATTAGATTCTGCTCAATTTGATAAGTGGGAAAAACGCATGGATGAATTGGGGCTATAGTAATGACTGAAGAAGAACGCCGTTTAGAAGCTAGAAGAAGAATAGCAAAGGCACGTCAAAAACAAGCATTACAATTTTCAAGCGAAAATGATTTACTGCCACCAAGGGCAGATGATCCTAGTTATTCAGGTGAACAACCTTCTAAATCAGAAGGTGCTAAAACAAATTTTCGTACTGAGTTTTCACAACCAGGCATAGATTTAATGCGTCAGTCTTCTTATCAAGGCGGTGGAGTTGTAGATGTTCCTGATGAAATGCCTTTGTATAACGACGAAGGTTTTAAAATTAAGTTTGCACCAGCTATTCAAAAAGCATTAGAATTTGTTGGTGATGTAGGTGTATTTGGATTAGGTGCTGTGGAAGCTGGGGCAGGTTATGTTGTTGGTGCAGTTGCTGATATTATGGTTGAAGCTGGTGTAGATCCTAGTACAGCCAATCGGTTTGCTCGTGATGTGATGGCTATGCCAGAAGCATTTGCTGGTTCTCCATCACAATTAATCCGTGGCGGCAAAAAAATAGCTAAGTCTAAATTAGATGATACAGTTGAAACATTTACACAAAAAGAAAAAGATGCATTAAGAACAGAAGGTGTATACCTTGGGGATGTACCTATTGAAAATCCTTTAAGTGCTAAAGAAATTGGTGAACTGTTAAAAGTTGCCTCGGCAGGAACTACTAAATCTCAAGCGGCAATAGAAAAATTAGCTAAAGAAGCTAAAACAAATCCAGAAGTACAAGCATCGGCAGAGCGACTTGGTATTGATTTACCACCTGATGTTTTAAGTGATAATCCACTTGTTAAAAATGCCGCCAGTCTTACACGAGGTATAAAAAACTCAGAGGCATCTGCTCAGTTTGAAATTATGGTTAGGGATGCTTCTCAAATCGCAGATGAAGCTATATCTGCACTTGGAGGATCTCCTGACATTGCATCTATTTCTGATAAAGTTTTTAGAAATTTAACTACAGCGCGAGAATCTCTAGAAAAAATTGCTGGTGATTTATATGGTGCTGTTGATTTACAAGTACCTAAGTCTACATTGGTATCTGTAAATAATAGTGTAAAATTATTAAACACTACTATAGAAGAATTAGGTGGAATCAAAAACTTAAATCCAAAAGAAAAAATACTCTTTGAAAAAATAACAAATCGAGACTCACCACTAACTTACGCCGCTCTTATTCGTTTAAAGCAAGACATTGGTACAGCAATAGGTAAAGGTAAGGGTGAATATAAAAATATTAACTTAACATCATTGAAAAGAATATATGGTGCTTTGGCAGAAGATCAGTTGCTTACAGTAGAAAAAATTGGTGGAGAGGCACTTCGCTCTCAATTACTTTTAGCCAACCAAGCCACAGCAAAGCAAAAAGCATTTGAAAAAAATATTACAAAAAGTTTTGGAGAAGACTTAGAGGGAAGTATCGCTTCTAGTTTAAGAGTTGCTATAACTCAGGCCAGTAAAGGTGATGTAGGAAATCTAAATAGAATTTTAAAATCTATACCTAAAGATTTACAAAAAGAATCTCTAATAACTGCTATAAATGTTTTATCACTACCAGGTGGGGCAACCGACTTGCCTTTTGGGTTCGCTGAATATGCAAAAGTCATGAAAGGTCTACAAAAAAACAAGCCAATTTATAAAAAAATTGTAAGTGTTTTAGGTGATGGTAGTGACCAATTTTTAAATGATTTATTAAATGTTTCACAACGGATTACAGAAGCTCGTGGTCGAATTGATCAAACTGGCAAGGCAAACCAAGCATTGATATTAGAAGGCTTAACATCTGAAACACTCGCTAAAAAAGTTTTAGATAGTACACTTGGAAAAAGAGTTATACAAGGTGCGGCTACAGGTGGCGGTATGGTAGCTGGTGGGCCTGCAGTTGGTGTTGCCAGTGGCGCACTTACTGATATTTTAATGTCTCTTGGAAAAACAGATAGAGTTTCTGCGGCTGGTAATTTATTAAATAGTGCGGCATTTAAAAGCCTTGTAGATGCAGACTTTTCAGCTAATCAAGTTGCCCTTCAGTCAGCTTTAAATAAACTTGAAAATTCTCCAGCATTTAAGAGATGGTTGAGAAGTGTTGAGATGGAACCATCCGCTGGTAAAAACTTTCTTCAGACATCAATAGTTGTAAGTGGTGAAAGTGGTGTAACGCCAGAGCCTGTAGTTGAAGAAGAAGTTGATGCATCATTATCACCTGCATTGCAAAGTCTTATCAAAACTACAGACCCAAGTTTGTTAAACCAGATAAATTAAGCCGCTATTGCTTGCGACTTATGATCTTTAATGGCCTGTAATATGTCAACGACTTCAGACCATGAGTCTGCAAAGTGAGTTTCAATAACCCCAAGATCAACGTAATCCCCATCGCCTTCAGCGTAACCACCCAACCAGTATCTGCGTAGACCTTCAGAGTAATAATGCTCAATCTCAATCTCGATGCCCAACTCTTTGGCAAGTCTTCTAGCCTTAGATGCAGTCGCACCTGAGTTTGGGTTCTTTGGCTTCTTAGATATTTCAGGTATTTTAATCTTACCTGAAGCTGTCATCAACTGAAGCTCATAAACTTCAGACACACGAGCGCGGCGTTTTACCTTCTTATCTTTAATGCTCACGATATCTTTCGTAATACCACAAACATATCGACGCCCTTGAACGAGTTGCCAATGATGTCCTGCAACAATCAAAAACACACGTTCGGCATTGCGATGCTTTACAGAACCTTTTAACCACCCAGCAAGTGTAACGCCATTGGTTCGGTTAAGACGCATACCATATGATCTTGATTTAAATTGAATGCCACATGCATTGAAGGCATCTCTAATCTGGCGAGTGCTAGTACCCTTTACACTTCTCACACCACTAAGGTGGCGGACAAGTCTTGCCGCCTCCCCAGTAGTCATTCCAGTAATTGCGCTGACAACTGCCGCACCACAGTAGCGGTTTACATCCGCTTTTGTAGTGCCGTGGTTGACTGGCTTGATTTTTAATTTAGCCATTACGCCCCCTCCACACTAGTGAGGGCGCGCTGTATCTTCAAGCCTTTGAGAAGCATCTCTTCAGCGTCCGCCTTCTTACCTCTTCTTAAACGCTCGTAAGCCCAAGAAACCCAACCAGCGGCATCCTTAGATAGTAGCTCTGGCTTTGGCTCTGATGGAGCTTGTGGCTTAGACTGAACTTGTTGGCTGATACCACCAACTTTATTATCGTTGAGCCAGTTAAGCAAATCTTGCTTAGATGTTGGGACATCAACCTCAACCCATTGTCTTGGCGAATTGCGACGAGCGTCAGCTTGAGTGCCAAACCATTGACCCGAATTACTTTTGTAAAGTCTCATAAAACTCTCCTTTTCTCTCTACATACATTATATAGCATACTAAATGTAGTATATCAAGGGGAAAGTTTTGTTTGTTTTCAATGACTTAGAAGGCTTTTTGGGAACAAACTAAGTTGCTGTTGAATATGTGCATGTGTTTTTGCACTATTCTTGCCACCTCTGGACGCCCCTTCTTTGCTTAAAGTACCATTTTTCAATGGCTTCTGGCTTAACCTTAATGCAGGATTGTCATTTTTATCTTTCTTGGCTTGTATCCTCCACGCCTCTCCATATTTATCTTGAGCTTTTTTATAATGCTCTTGATTTCCACATATTATTTTTTTTATTTCCCAAGTCATTCTAGTTTTCCTTTCTCCATAAACTCCAATACTTTCTTAGAGGCATCACTTGCCCCTTTCCCTATGATAACTGTATTTCCAATACTTTCTAAATAATTTATCATTTCTTTCTGATCAGGCGAAAGTCTTCCACCTGAAGCTCGTTTCATTTCAATCCACAAGTTCCAAGTAGGAACATATAAATCTGGGACGCCTCGAACTACACCTTCAGCTTTTAATCTCTTGGCAACGCTAATGGCTCTCTTCTCGCCATTAGGAATTGCAAATATCAAAACACCTGAATATTTGGCTCGAAACCAATTGATAAATCCAACTTGCTCGTCATGCTCAGAAGGGGATATCTTCACCAGTCCAATCGTAGTAGTCCGAGTTTTGCGTTTGCGTCTCATGTTTCTTCTCCACTTGTGTATAATCAAATTCCACAATCTCTTTGTATTTTGGATTGTGAGATGATGGTTTAACTTTTATGCGACTAGGCGTTATCCAAGAACTTGATTCGTCCAGAGCTTCATCTGTTGTATCTGCCGTTGAGTTGAGCAAAGGCTTTCTGGATCTATATCTACTGGCGGCGTATCCACCATGATCTGGACACAGCCACTCAGAGTTTGACATCATTCCACAATGGTAAGTCACCTTCACACTGTCTGGCTTTCCATCTTTCTTATGCCTTGAATAGTACACACTATCGACATCAACCCACTCGGATTCTACTTGAGACGATAACATAGCACCTCGGTATGAACTTGAACTGTGATTAAGCATAGGCGGTGGAAACTGAAATCCACACTCAGGACAAACTTGAGCGGCGGCGTGAACCATCGTCTGGCATTTCTCGCATGTCTTAACTGGAGCTTCTCCATCGCCACCACTCATTTTATCTTTTGGCTTAACTTTATCGATAAATCCGTGACGCTCAACATTTTGACCATAATCTAATATCAAGCAGTTTTCCTTGCCATCTGCAATTCTAGTGCCACGTCCAACCATTTGCACATACAAACCAGTTGATGCTGTAGCTCTAACTAACGCAACGAGATCCACAGAAGGATGATCAAAGCCAGTGGTCAATACGTTCACATTGATCAGGCATTTTAGTTTGCCAGATTTAAAATCAGCGATTGTCTGATCTCTGGCTTTCTTCCCATCTGATCCAGTGACAACTCCAACTGATATATTGTGAAACTCAAATTCATCTGCCAACATTTGTGCGTGGCTTACACCAGAGCTAAACACCAACCAACTTTTCCTATCTGATCCCAAGTCAACGATCTCTGCGACTGTAGACGCAACCAACTCTGGATCTGATGCGGCAGTAGCCAATTGGCTCTCAATAAATTCACCACCACGCTTCTTGACATTTGTCAGGTCGATCTGTTTAATTCCGCCCTTGGATATGACAGGAGACAGGTAACCTTGCTCCATGAGCATCTCAACAGATATGTCATGTGCAATTCCATCAAAGATAGCTCCCTCGCCTTTGTGCAAGTATCCACTGTCTAATCGGTATGGCGTGGCAGTCAGTCCAACAACTTTAACATCTGGATTACAACTCTTCATGTCAGCTATGAATTTGTTGTATCGAGTGCCTTCATTCTTGGGTAGCATGTGAGCTTCATCAATTAAGATCAAATCAATTGCAGGGACGATCTGGTAGGCTCTCTCCCATACACTTTGTATGCCTGCAAATATAATAGGTTTGTCTAGTCTCTTCTCACCCACAGACGCGCTGTAGAAGCAAAAATCAGCCTGTGGGTACAGTTTGACCAATCCTGAAGCACCTTGCTCCAGAAGCTCTCTAACGTGCGTTACAACCATAACTCTCGTGCCGTGGTAGCTCATGGCGTCTGAAATTAATTGTGCGATGATCGCAGTCTTCCCAGAGCCTGTAGGCGCAACGATTAGTGGATTATCCCCTGACTTACTTGCCCAGTAGCTGTACAGCCCATCTATTGCTTCTTTTTGGTAGTCTCTAAGGGTAAATGTCATTTAACGTCTCCTATTATTAATCCACTTAGCCAATTGGGATCGTAGTTATATATATTGATTTTTCGTTTGCTTGTTTGAACCCAAGTGTTTTTGTGTCCGATACCCTTGCGAGATCCTGCAATCTCCCAACCCATAGCTTGCCAAAAGAAATTACTTTCCAGATCGTCAGCACAACCTGCATCAAAAGATAAAGTCCCAATAGACTTACCCCAATTGATAACTACGTTTAAAAGCAGTTTGCCCCTCTCAAATTTTCTGGCATCTTCTTGTAGGCAAATCTGAGCTATCTTTCCCTTGCGGTAGATTGCATTTCTTTTGCCAAAACTAGCTAGGCAAAACCCAACAAGATCATCGTTAACAGTACACACAAATAGTTTGTCATTACAAACAGGTGACCATCTCTTTCCAGTTTTGATTCCTGTGATCGCAGATTCATACGCCATCTTTGGAATAAAACCTAAACTCAAACTTTCTTTTTTACTGAGGCTGACAACATATTTTATGTCTTCTAATACAGCCTCTCTCACTATCGTGTCTTCTATCATTTCATTCTGCCATCAAAGATAGCTTGGCTGTTCCCCTTGTTCTTAATGATCTCGCCAGTGTCTTGATCTTCATATTCAACAAAGTCATCATTAGCATCATGCACCACCAAATCTTTTGGCATAATTTGTGGGATGTATAGATGTTCATCACAGGTAACTGTGGGCTTCCCTTTGGCGCAACTCCAAGTGCCATCTTTCTCTGGGGTCACATGGCTACACGTCCTACAACTAACTTCTGGTATTTTGCATCCATGACATACCGCCCAATACGGACAGAACTTGCATTGCCAAAAACTTGCATCCTCACTTAATTTGGATGGTGGCGTCTCTGCAAATATAATTTTATTTGCCTTCTCGATAAGTTGCATGGCCTCAGACTTATCTAGCTTTAGACGTTCTGCATAAATAGCGTCAGTCTCCTTGCAAACTGCAAAGAAGTAGCAGTTCTCTAATTCAGCTAAGTGCATACCAATCTGGCATTGCGCCCAATAGATAGGTTTACTTTTTTGCAATCCCTTCTTTTCGATATCTTTAAAACTTCTGGTGTTCATCGTTTTAAATTCAAGTGTGTGTGGCTTACTGCTCTCAGGAAAACCAAGACCCACACCATCCAGAGACAATGCAAAGTGACCACCACATTCTGTAAATCTAACTTGCTTACCAGTCTCTGGGTCTACTTCCCAAATCTCTACACCGATATCTCTTAGATTAGATACAACACGATCTTCTTCACGATCACCTGTTTCAAACAATCGAAGTATTCTCCCAGAGAAGTCTGGCGTCCATGCGTGCCTAAACTGATACCAAAGTGCGCGACTACATTCATTGCCAATTTGAGATCCACCCAAGTGAGGTCGATGCTCATTCTTTCGTTTCTGTTGATATTTCTCGTAAATGAGGCGAACTGTTTCTGGCGTCATATATTGTTCAAGGTTCATTTGCTTCTCCATCTATCTAGTAAATCGGCTCACGAGGAGCCGATCCAGAGGTAGACGTTACTTCTTCCAAGGTGGTGTAGATGCACTCGCAGTTGCAACTACAGGTGATGCAGTAGCCGTAGCTCCACCTGCCGCGTCGTAACCCTTAACTTCGTTAGTGGCATCATACTGACCATCAGCCGCTCTAACTGCAACTTTAACCATCAGTGGCTTGTCACATAACTCAGCACTATCCTTTGGGTTGTTCACACCAATCGCACGACAAATGCTCGATAGATTACGTTGTGCAATCTCAACCGCAGTTTGGTTTGGGTTCTGTAAGTTTAGTCGATCCCAAATTTTTCTGCCTTGATATGATCCTTCGATCACGTCAATTGTGAGTTCTAGGTATGAGCCAGTTCCAGCTTTAGTTGCCTTCTGCTCGGTGTTAGAAATTACAGCCTTGTACCAATCTGCTGGGATTGGTTCGTTAGTTGTTGTTGGCTCGATTTCTAATGCGTTAAATCCGTTTAAGTCCATGTGAGTTCTCCTACTCTGATACAAATTGTGAAAATGGATTGCCGCCATCAAATGTAAATGGCAGTGGTTCAGTAATGTTGAACCGATTTTTGGTGACTGATGATGCCTGTGGAAAGCACAGTATCTCACGTTCACCTGTAGAAATGGCGCGCTTCTTATCGCCATCTCCGCGAGTAAATGTCTTCAGTCGGATTAATCCAACTAGGTCAACATTATCAGTGTAATGTGGAATGCTCTTCTTATGCATTCTCACACAGTACCTTGCGTATGGATCTAGATCAGGCAAGTCCAACGTCTCAGTGTCGGCGTGTCCAATGAAGACCACATTCATTCCAGTTTCATAGGCAAGAGATCCTGCCCACTCTCTGATCTGGCGGTGCTTCTCAGATGCAGTACCATACCCTGCTCCATATCCACCCCCAGCTTGGTTTATAGATTTAGCTTTAGGATCAGCCGCTACAATTTCGCTTTCGATCATTGTTGCCAATTGCGTAATGCTATCGATAACCAATGTCTTAAACTCATGCTTGTCAGTGGCTAGAGCCTCAATTGCATCCAAGACATCATTTGATGATGTTGCCAATGGGAACAGACTAACTTCCTTGTTACCCATAAGTGATGCAGTTCCATCTTCAGTTCTGATAAAGACTGGCTTTGGAAACATAGCGGCTAGAGTAGTTTTACCCATCCCACCTTCACCAAACAAGGTGGCGATTATTGGTCGCTGACCTGATGGCTTAGATAGTGATTTTAAATTTATAGCCATTTATATTCTCTATCCTCCCATTTCTCTTTAAAGACAGAGGCAAATACCTCGTCTAATATTTTATTTATTTCTTCCATTATTTTCTCCTTCTACAAAAAATAGATTTTCATGATCAGACCAACGTGACAGTTTACGTTCCAATCTGATCTGCTCTGGGCTTTTAGTCAGGCCATCCATAAACGTCACAGACTTCAACGCTTCGGATAGCATGACCAATTCATTGGCAGTAAGCTCCATTACAGAGCCTCTACTTTAACACCAATTTTTCCAGATTTAGTTGTGAATGCCTTGGCAATTTTTGACCAAAGGCGCGGTTCTTTTTCCGCTAAATATCTACAGCCAGCGGCATCCGCAGATACGCTTACTTTTACTGGGTGTAGGTTACTTGGGATTTTATCTTTAACTTTATCCCATGCAATAGCATCAACCTTACGAGACACAGGCTGTGATAACGTAACTTTATGCTCTGATAATTTGTGGGATATTGAGCCTTCATCTTTGGCATCTAGTGCCTCTGTGATTTGCTCTTCTATCGCATGACGCTGTGCGATAATCTGTTTTTCTAACGCCTTTACTTCTAGCCACTGGGAGGCAAGTCCATCGATATTGCTCATGGCAATTTCCTTTCTTTCTTTTTTTCACTCATTCTCTACAGAATCTTGTTTACAGAAAGATTTTCACTATGTAAAGATGTTTTTACAAATAATGCAAAAAAGGATCAAAACAATGCAAACACTACTACCATTGGATGACATACGAGAGGCGTTGCAAGATCGACGTTTAACTGTTGTCGCTGAAAAATGTGGGCTATCTCACCCAACTGTAAAGGGGATCGCATCAGGAGATGGCGTTGACCACATCAGTTTAACAACTTGGAAGAAACTTAGCGAATATCTGACTGATTCGGTATGAGCTTTCAGATAGAAGATTACTGCTCAAAGCTGAGTTGGTATCTGGTAACAATCCCTGCTGGCTCCAAAGGGCCAACGAGATTTGGTTGGCAACAACCAGAGAAGGCATTGTCAGATCCAGATCAGGCTAGACTATATTATGAGCAGAACCCAAATCACAATGTAGGATTACTGCATGGTGCATCTGGAACTTGTGCTATCGACATAGATAATGTCGAGCATACAAAAATAATTTTTGAACATCTGGGAATAGATTTTTCTGAGTTGATGCAATCTGCACCACAGATTATCGGACGTGAAAATCGTGGTAAGCTGATCTTTAAAGCTCCACCTGATTTAATCACGCACAAGATATCGTGGCCTGTCGAGGGAGATCCACGCAAGACCGAAGTGGTATTTGAATTGCGCGCAGGCTCTGTTCAAGATGTACTTCCGCCAAGTATCCATCCAGATACAGGTCGTCCATATGAATGGGCGGGGAGATCAATCTTCGATGGCATCCCAGAATTACCACCACAAATTTTAACATTGTGGCGTGAGTGGGATAAGTTTCGCCCACAGTTGATGGACATATGCCCTTGGAAAAAGAAGGCAGAGTTTCAGCCAACACGAAAGCCAAGACCTAAAAGTGATAGCACTTCAGTAATAGATGCATTTAATGATGCACATGACATGCACACTTTGATGGTTCAATATGGATACAAGCCAACGTCCAAGGGTAGATATCTATCTCCCAACAGCACGTCAGGATTAGCTGGTGTTAAACTATTTGATGATGGCAGAGCCTACAGCCACCACGCATCCGATCCATTTGATAATGCACATACATTTGATGCATTTGAATTGTGGCTACAGTTCGAACACATGGGTAACGTCCAGAAGGCGGTCAAAGAAGCCGCTCAAATATTAAACGTAACGCAAGACGAAGAGTATGATTTAGACAAGGAAGCAATCGAGCATGGCGCAAGAGTCGCCAAAAATATTATGTCTACCAAATCAAAAGAAGTAGACACGCCACTAGGTGAAATACCTGAACATTTACTAAGTGTGCCTGGTGTTCTTCAGGATGTTGTAAATTACTACACTGTATCTGCAATTAAACCCCAACCTCAATTTGCTGTGCAATGTGCAATTGCATTTGGTTCAGTTGCAATGGGTCGTCGGTGGGTGACTGATCAGAGAAACTTCTCTAGCTTATACTTCTTAAATATTGGTGAGACAGGATCTGGTAAGGAACACACAAAAACTGTCATTGAGGAATTACTTGAGCAGTCTGGGTTAGATGAATTAATAGGGCCTGCTGGCTATACTTCGAGTGCAGGTGTTTTATCTACACTAACTAAAAAGCCAACGCATGTCTCTGTAATTGACGAACTTGGGCGACAGTTAAAGGCGGCATCTGCAAAGGGTATGCAACATAAAGCTGACGCAATAACTGCAATCATGGAATGCTTTGGACGCCAAGATGGAACTTTAAGGCAACAAGGTTACGCAACCAATACAATGAAATCGGCAGACGCAGAGAAGTTGGAGAAGGTTGTGAAGCGTCCATCTCTCACATTGGTTGGAATGTCTACACCCTCAGAGTTTATGCAAGCTATTGGTGGAGGTGATGTTGCATCTGGATTGCTCAATCGTTTTATAATTGTGAAGTCTGAAATTGGTGTGCAGATGTCCCAGAAGAAACGTAGGTCAACAATATCTGATCGACTGGCTACTTGGGCAAAGGATCATGCCAATGCAAATGAGGGTGACTTAGATACTGGCAACAGCCATGACATGCCACCACATCCACTAGAAGTTGCATTTACTCAGGAAGCTGAAGATCTTCTGCGTGAGTACGAGCAGAGATTGGTTAACGCAATTAAGAAGGAGACAGGTACAGGTCTGGAGGCTATGTACAATCGTAGCCGTGAGATTGCCATGCGTTTGTCTCTGATCATCGCTCGGTCAATGGGTCAGGACGAAATAGGTTCAGATGCAATGCAGTGGTCTATTGATTATGTAGATCACTATGCAATCCAAACTATCGAGATGTTCAGGTCTAATATGTCAGAAGGCCCATTTGAAGCGGCATGTAAGGCAGTATACGCACGAATAGAAAAGGCTGGGTTAACTGGCTTAACTGAACGTGAGTTAGCCAGAAGTGTATCAGCTTTTGCAAATATGGATAGGCGCAGACGCGCTGACATTCTTGATGCACTGCAAACTGACAGAGGTATTGAGTGTAGAAATCAAAACGAAAGTGGGAAAGGTAGACCAAAGTTTGCTTACTTCTCACCACCAATAAACTAAGAAAGGAGTTGAGATGTCAAATTTAAAAGTTTTACCAATTAAATCTGTTGATACTTACAATTGGTTATTAAAAAAACATTACGCAAAAAGAATACCAAACATAACAAATGCCTTTGGATTGTTTGATGAATCTGAACTGATTGGTGTTGTGACTTATGGTATCCCCCCATCCCCCGCTCTTTGTATGGGTGTTTGCGGTGAGGAACATGCAAGTAAAGTATTAGAGCTAAATAGATTATGCCTACAAGATAATGATAAGAATCAATCTTCTTTTCTAATATCTCAATCTTTAAAGATGTTACCAAAACCAAAAATTGTAATTTCATATGCTGATATAAGTCAGGGTCACGTTGGATATGTTTATCAGGCAACTAACTTTTTATACACTGGCCTGAGTGCAAAGAGAACAGAGTGGCGGATCATAGGATCAAACCTACATTCCAAAACTATCTGCTCACAAAGCACAATCGAAGAAAGAAAAAGCAATCCAGACAAATATGAATACATAGATAGGCCACGCAAACATAGGTATATTTATATTGTTGGAAGTAAGAAAGATCGAAAACTTTTAACTAAGTCTTTAAACTACGATCAGTTCCCTTACCCTAAAGGTGAGACAAAACAATATAACTCTGGAAGTAAAGTTATTACTCAAATGGTATTAGAATTATAAGAAAGGAAAACAAATGGCTAAATGGGCTACGAGCAAACATATAGAAGAAGCAACGCGAGGTGACATCCTCGACACTGCCAAAAAATATGTGACCAAAGACAGAGCGTCTGATCATGGCGACATGGAGGACAACTTCAAGATGATTGCAGACTTCTGGTCAACTTACTTAGGTGTAGAGGTAAAGACACATGATGTAGGTGTTATGATGAACCTCTTGAAAGTTGCACGAATAAAATCAAATCCAGAACATCCTGACAATTGGGTTGATGGGGCTGGTTACATGGCGTGTGGAGGTGAGATCGCAAGCAAAAGGAAAAGGACTACAATTCCGAAACTTGATGCCAATGGTAAATTCGAAAAGCATAAGGAGGCGTTATGACTTTCTACACAATGCTTGTCCTGACATATGTCATAGATGGTACAGAGATCCAAAAGAAAACTTTGTATAGAACTGCATATGAATGCGGCAATGCACTGCCAGAAGCATACAAACCATATGAGGATATGGATAGTATGGGTCAGTGTATAGAGACAGATAAGGTATCGTCTAGCACTCTCATGCCAAAACTAAGACCAATTGATTTAGGAAAATAGTCGTGTAAGGTGGCGGTTATATTCGTATTAATGTTAGCGCATTTGGTAGCGAATATGCCTGAAGTGAGATCTGATATTAACATGCCCGATAATAACTGATTTCATTTAACCACCTTACCGCATAACTATAAAGTTTGATGATGTCTAAGGCAATAAAAAAAGACCCACCTTTGCAGTGCGAAACCTGGCCAAGTGGGTCTAGTTTAGTAAGACAAGGATACAGGAAGAGAAAAGAAAAGATCCTTTATCGAGCAGTCAAATCCTTCTTATCACAAAACCATCAGTCCTACAACTATAATTAAAAGTGTGGCAACTAACAGAAATCCAGAGAAGATTTCCTTTGTCAGTCCAACATTAAATAGTAGCTTTGGTTTCTTATCGTGGACTTCAATGTGACCACGCAAGTTAATTGATATCCACTTGCCACTTTCGATGGGAACTTCACCTGACTGTGTGTATACCCACAAACTCTTGTGGCCTAACCTTTTGCCTGAGTTCATCTTAATCCAATCAGGGAAGTCATTGGTAAAGGTTATGTGGTTGAAACCTTTAAACTTCCATCTCTTAATAATCATACTCATTCCTTTCTAAGTTTCTTGAAATATTTCTTCTGCCAGATGTAGTGGCAGTTCGATTGTGGTTACCCTATAGTCACACTTAGGGCAAACCTTTCGACGTTTTGTAGTTAAAAATCCAAAGGCAGAATGCGCCCTAGAATCCTTTGCCGCTAGTTTTTCATTACGACAGTGAGGACAATAACTAGACGACAATTTTTTTATTGGTTCCATTTAAAATCCTAACCAACGCTTTAGTTTTGGAAACCAATTGCTTGGCTTGATGTCTTCTTCCATTTCCTCAAGCGCATTTTTAAGAGATTGCATTTCACTTTCTTGCTTCTCTTTTTCTGTTTGAATTGTGTCAGGCTCACCAAATTCAACACCAACGGATGCAATCTCATCGATAACACTTGGCTTGCCATATGGTATTTCCTTAACAGCTATGCGGTTCATAACTGACGAAGGCGAACGCTTTAACGCTGTGGCGATTTCCTTGGTAGATACCTTGGCTTCTCGCATTAATACAAGCTCTGCGTCCTCCGCTTGTGTCCAATATTTATAACCCATTTTTATTCTCCTTTTTAAATTTTGTCGAGATTATCC
>Ga0206129_10003831_pt1 | contig 17052 bp, 12 predicted proteins | sample Helgoland_Spring_8_FD_148616 | JGI IMG/M metagenome (GOLD analysis project Ga0206129, IMG submission 148616) | Pelagic subsurface seawater microbial communities from Kabeltonne, Helgoland, North Sea - Helgoland_Spring_Bloom_20160502_2 | ecosystem: Environmental > Aquatic > Marine > Epipelagic ...
CGGGCTTTGGCTTATGCCAATCGGCAATGGTCATTAGGCTAAATAGACAAACAGCCCCGCTTTGTAAAGCGGGGCTGTTTTGGTTTGCAAGGCTTTAAGATTTTCTTCTGGTAGATTTCTGGCTTTTCGCCTTTTGTAGCTGCTTACCGCAGATGCGCCGCCAAGAAAGTATGCGTTCTCGCCCATGCGAGCGCGGCATCATCCTCGTCATAGCGGCCGCCAGTCGGATTGGCAAAAGCATGACCTGCAGTATACCAATGCGTTGTCATCAAATCGCTTTTGCCAGCTTGGGCAAGGTTTTTCTGAAAAGCGCCAACCATCTCTGGATTGATGGATTTATCCAAAGTACCAAAATGACCAAGAAGCGGCGCGTTCAATTTTTGCAGACTGTCGGCATTGGCAGTTACGCGCCCATAATAGATCACCGCGGCATCAAGCTTGGTGTTTAATGCGGCTGACAGGCTCCAACCACCCCCGAAACACCAGCCAAGCGTGGCAACTTTGCCATTGCCATTGGCCTTGGCCCAATCAACCCATGCGGAAATCGTTGCATTGGCTTCACTGGCCTTAACAGCCTTGGTTTGGGTTTTGGCTTCATCACGATTGGTGGCAACCGACCCGTTAAACAGGTCAATGGCAATCGCATGAAATCCTTTGGCACGGATATCTTCGGCCATGGTTTTAATATTGTCATTCAAGCCCCACCATTCATGGATCAAAATGACCACTGGCGCGTCCTTTTTATCAGCCTCGGCAAAATAGGCGCTGACCGAGCGGCCATCTGCGGTTGTTTGGTTGATGGAAACGCCCTTTGCGGCTTGCGCCTCGGCAAGGTCAACATTGGCAAGAATTGTTGCAAGCGGTAGCGCGAGCGCACCGGCAAGAAACAACCGCCGGTCAGTTGGTGATACCGATGGTCGCGACAGATCATTTGGATCACAATTTTCCAGATCACACATCTTATTCATCTCCATTCAAAAAAGATTGCGAAAAATATCAAAAGTGGTCTTTTGCAAAACACACCGGGTGATAATTAGACACTCAATTCTAGGCCTTTTAAACGGTGCTGCAAATGCGTAAATATTAAAATGATGAAAAAACTTTGTGCATGGTTTGGGTTTTGTGACCAGCCTTTAGCAAACCGATGGCGAGGAAAGCTTGAATAAATTGGCAAAGCCATGTATACGCTGGCGCAATCCTAATTTTTACGCGGCAAGCGCGACCAGCTGACCGGTTGGTGCTAGCCAGCGTAACCCTCCTCGCAAACGTCAATGCGAGAGACCCTAATTCAATTGTTAAGGAGTAGTCTTATGAAGCTATCCAATTTTTCAGGAAAAACAATCGCCATTATGGTGGCAAGCGGTTTTGATGAGACCGGCTTTATTGCCATCCAACGCGCCATGCTGAATGCTGGCGCGAAATTAAGAATTGTTTCTCGGGAAGCTGGATTAACAAATGCATGGAATGGCACTGGCTGGGGCATGTCCTATCCGGCCGATGCCACCTTATCGACAGCGCTTGCGATTGATTATGATGCGCTGATCGTACCGACTGGCAACCGCCATGTCGAAAGCTTAAAAAATGAGGTTCACGCCAAGCGTGTTTTGCGAGCGTTCCTGCGCGAAGATATGCCAGTTCTGCTTCAGGGCGATGCGGTTACGCTATTGTCATTGATCGATGAAGCTGCCGAGCGGACAAAAGCTGGAAGTGATGATTCTGCCCCTGTTGTTGACCGTAATCTTGTGACAGTGTCTGCAGCATCGGAACAGCTTGAAGAGCTATTTGCCTTGAATGGCGTGATGGCAATTGCCGAAGCTGAAAGCCGCGCTGCCTGAAACCATTAGGGTAACGACCGACATGGCCTCTTCTGACAAATCTATTTTAACCAAACTGCCATCGCCCTGCGTGTCGATCTGTCAGATGGATCCGCAGGACGGGGTCTGCCTTGGCTGTTATCGGACACGCGCTGAAATTGCCGCATGGCGAAGCATGGATCAAGATGATCAGCTGGTTTTGCTGGATATTCTTCGCGACCGTAGGGCAAAGGCAACAGGCGTTGCACGGCGTCCTTCACGGCGCAAAGTGAAACGTCTTAGCGTCTAGCCTGTCAAGGATGCTGTGATGGCAGGCCGGGTGATGGCCGCTGCACCGAGTGGCAAGGAGCCCAAAAGCAATGAGTAATATTTTATCCGATCTAATTGACCAACAAGGCTGGTGCGTTGCCGATGGTGCCACTGGAACCAATTTGTTTGGGCGCGGCCTCGAAACTGGATATCCACCCGAATTATGGTCGGTTGAACGTCCGGATGATATTTTATGGCTTCATGGCAGCTTTCTTGAAGCCGGGTCAGATTTGATCCTGACCAACAGTTTTGGCGGCACCGGATTTAGGCTGAAACTTCATGAGTCACAAGATCGTGTTCGCGAGCTGAATATTGCCGCGGCGCAATTGGCTCGCAAAGCGGTCGAGATTCATTTTGCCAATAGCGGAAAACTCGCCATTGTTGCCGGATCAATTGGGCCAACGGGCGAGCTGTTTGAACCGCTTGGCAAATTAACGCACAGTGCTGCTGTTGCCGGTTTTACCGAACAGGCCGAAGCGCTTGCCGAGGGTGGTGTTGACGTTTTATGGATTGAAACCATGTCGTCAAATGAAGAAGTTGCCGCCGCGATCGAGGCAGTGAAACCCACTGGCCTGCCAATTTGTGCAACCATGACATTTGATACGGCCAGCCGGTCAATGATGGGGGTGATGCCAGCCGATTTTGCCGATTTTGCCACCGCCGCAGGTGCCAACTTCATTGGCGCCAATTGCGGGATTGGACCGGCTGAATTGCTGCATTCGGTAAGCGGTATTTTGGCACAATCGGGCGATGTGCCAGTGGTGGCCAAGGGTAATTGCGGCATCCCTGCCTATGTTGAGGGTGCAATCCATTATCATGGAACCCCTGAATTGATGGCTGATTATGCGCTGTTCGCGCGCGATATGGGTGCGAAAATCATTGGCGGCTGTTGCGGGACGAGCCCAGCGCATGTTGCCGCAATGACCGCCGCGCTGGCAGCAACCCCAAAACGGCCATTTGACGAAGCGGCCATGATCGCAGCGCTCGGCACGGCATGGGCTGATGTGACTATCAATAATGCCGGCGGTGATGACCGCCGCGGTCGGCGTGGGCGTCGCCGTTCGTCATAAAAATGGACATACGACCCGGAATAAAGGGCATGTGAACCGAAAGCCGGTTGCGTCAATGCCGCAATCTTTGCATACTCGCCGCGTTTTTAATGGCCGCTTTCAAAGTGGCGATTGATCCGATTATCGCAGTTTATTGGCCATTCGCTGGTCATTCTTAACGGAGCCTAAGATCATGCATGCCTATCGATCCCATAATTGCGTTGAATTGACCGAAGCCAATGTCGGCCAGCAGGTAAGGCTATCTGGCTGGATTAACCGCAAACGCGATCATGGCCAGCTTGTCTTTGTTGATCTTCGTGACCATTACGGCCTGACCCAATGTGTTGCCGATTCATCCGATGCCAGCTTTGCGCTTGTCGAAGCCACGCGGCTTGAGTCAGTGGTTACCGTTACCGGCACCGTTCTAAAGCGCAGTGACGAGACGATCAACGCATCATTGCCAACCGGCCAGATCGAGATTCGCATCGAAGCTTTTGAGGTGCAATCAGCTGCTGACACATTACCATTGCAGGTCAATTCAGATGAAGATTCGGGCGAGGAAACACGGCTTCGCTATCGCTATCTCGATCTTCGGCGTGCACGGCCGCATGCCAATATCATGTTGCGCGCTAAAATCATTCAATCGATCCGTGCCCGCATGGTGGCGCAGGATTTCACCGAATTCCAAACACCAATTTTGACCGCATCATCGCCTGAAGGGGCGCGCGACTTTCTAGTGCCAGCCCGCCTTCACCCAGGTAAATTTTATGCTTTGCCGCAGGCACCGCAGCAATTTAAACAGCTGATCATGGTTAGCGGCTTTGACCGTTATTTCCAGATCGCCCCTTGTTTTCGGGATGAAGATAGCCGCGCTGATCGCAGCCCGGGCGAATTCTACCAGCTTGATCTTGAGATGAGCTTTGTTGAGCAGCAGGATGTGTTCGCCGCTGTCGAGCCAGTGATTAAAGGCGTTTTTGAAGAATTTTCCGACAAAATTGTCGATACTGATTTTGTGCATATTCCTTTTGCAGATTCGATGCTGAAATATGGCAATGACAAGCCGGATCTGCGGATTCCGTTTGAAATTAGTGATGTAACCGATATTTTCCGCGGATCAGGTTTTTCAATCTTTGCCAATAATATTGAAAAAGGCGCGGTTGTACGGGCGGTTCCGGGACCAAAATGTGGAAGCCGTGCGATTGCCGACCGGATGAATAGCTGGGCGCAAGGCGAAGGCGCACCGGGAATGGGCTATATTATCTATGGTGAAGGCGAGGCGCGTGGCCCCGTCGCTAAAGCGCTTGGCGCGGAAAAGGCCGAAGCGATCCGTGTTGCAACGGGTGTTGGCGATGGTGATGCGGTGTTTTTCGCTTGCGCGCCTGCGGATGAAGCGGCCAGCCTTGCCGGACGCGCCCGCGTGAAAATTGGCGAAGATCAAGATTTGATCGATAAAAACCTGTTCCGCTTTGCATGGATTGTCGATTTCCCGATGTTCGAAGCGGATCCGATTACCGGCAAGATTGATTTCTCGCATAATCCCTTTTCAATGCCACAAGGCGGCATGAAAGCGCTTGAAGATCAAGACCCGCTAACCATCAAAGCTTGGCAATATGATCTTGTTTGTAATGGCGTGGAATTATCATCAGGTGCGATCCGAAATCACCTTCCCGAAGTGATGTATAAAGCCTTTGAAATCGCTGGTTATCCAAACAGCACGGTTGATGAAAAATTTCCGGCGATGATCAATGCATTCCGCTTTGGTGCGCCGCCGCATGGTGGTATTGCGCCCGGTATCGACCGGATGGTGATGCTGATTGCCGACGAGCCGAATATCCGCGAGGTTATTCTGTTCCCGATGAATGGCAAGGCCGAGGATCTGATGATGGCAGCCCCGTCTGAAGTTGACGAAACGGCGCTTGCCGAACTGCATATCCGGCGCGTGCCGCAGATCAAGAAAAAGGACTAGTTTGGCGCGGTTAGATGTTTTTGGCGGTGATGTGATTCGCCATGTAAAAGGGCAAGCAAACAGCCAAGAAGCACCACGGCACCCGCTTGATGCATGCCGCCAAGCGCAACCGGCACGCCATGAAGAAGCGTGACAATGCCAAGGATGAATTGTGCCAAAATCGCGCCAAGCACCAGATTGCCCCGCAGATGCAAGCCATGCCTGCGTGCCTTTAGCGCCAACACAACCACTGCGCCAAAGGTTACGGCGGCGATCCAGCGGTGATGGAATTGTGCCGAAGCTGGGTTTTCAAATGGATCAAGCCACCCCGCCTCGCCATATTCGACCGGTACAAGCCCATTGCCCATTAGCGGATAGTGATTATAGAGCAATCCGGCATCCATGCCGGCAACAAGTGCACCGGCAAGAATGGTGATGCCAAGCAAGGCCAGACTTGCCATGCTATGACCTTTTGGCGATTTGGCACGGCCATCACGAAGATCAAAACCCGTCCAGATCAGAAGGCTGAAAATCACCAGGGCAACAGCAAGATGCGAGGCAAGCCGATATTGCGAAACGCTGGCCTGTTCGGTCAGACCGGATTTGACCATCCACCAGCCGACAACGCCCTGAAATCCGCCAAGACATAATAATAAAGTAAGCCGCAATCCAAACCCTTGTGGCACGCGCCCGCCGAACACAAAAACCAAAAATGGTAAGCCAAAGGCAAGGCCCAGCAACCGCCCCCAAAGCCGGTGAAAATATTCCCAAAAGAAAATATTCTTAAACGAGGCAAGCGACATACCGAAATTCAGTTGCTGATATTCGGGTGATGCCTGATACAGCTGATAAACCCGATCCCATTCAGCCGCATTCAATGGCGGCAAGGTTCCAATCAAGGGACGCCATTCCACCATTGAAAGACCCGATCCAGTTAGGCGTGTCACGCCGCCAATCACAACCATAATGGCTACAAGTAGGGCCATGCCAAAAAGCCATTTGGTGACTAATTGGTCGCCGTGAGGACTGGCGTTTCGCGAGATCCAGTGGGGTGATGAGTGGGTCATAGAACCAGCCCGAAAATGAGAGAATGATAATTCATATGGTTGTATCTATATCAAGCCGCAAGGGGGGCTTCAAATTGGCGCATTGCCGCAGGGGTGCGCCACCAGCAAACTAAGGTGTGATAAAGTTAATCCCCGCGGGTGTGTGTTTTCTTGTCAATCTGGTTGGGTTCAACCTGTTTGGGTTTGATTTTTTTTCTGACCACGCCTTGACAAACCAACGCCGATATCCCAATTACACTCTGTAACGATTTGGCACTCTCGATTGATGAGTGCTAATAGATATTTTACATACTTTTTTGGAGGAGAAATAGGGCATGAAATTCAGGCCTCTTCACGATCGCGTTGTTGTGCAACGCACAGAATCAGAACAAAAAACTGCTGGTGGAATCATCATTCCTGACACCGTAAAAGAAAAGCCAATGGAAGGAAAAGTTATTGCTGCTGGCGCTGGGGCGCGTGACGAAACTGGCAAGATTCAGCCGCTTGATGTCAAAGCTGGCGATCTTGTGCTGTTTGGTAAATGGTCAGGCACCGAAGTCAAGATCGATGGTCAGGAATACCTGATCATGAAAGAATCTGACATCATGGGTGTGATTCAATAAACCGCCAACGGTTCCCTACAATTCAAATAAAGGAAGATTGAAAAATGGCTGCTAAAGAAGTCAAATTCGGCTCAGATGCCAGAACACGGATGCTTGAAGGTGTCGATATTCTGGCGAATGCTGTTAAGGTAACGCTTGGCCCAAAGGGTCGTAACGTTGTTCTCGAAAAATCATTTGGCGCACCACGCATCACCAAAGATGGCGTGACTGTTGCTAAAGATATCGAGCTGAAAGACAAGTTTCAGAACATGGGCGCCCAGATGGTGCGTGAAGTGGCGTCAAAAGCGAATGACGTCGCTGGTGATGGCACCACAACGGCAACTGTTCTTGCACAATGCATTGCGCAAGAAGGAGCAAAAGCTGTTGCTTCTGGTATGAACCCAATGGATCTAAAACGTGGCATCGACATGGCTGTCGAAGCTGTTGTTGCGTCACTGGTATCACGCTCGCAGAAAATTTCGACATCTGATGAAGTGGCGCAGGTTGGCACGATTTCAGCAAACGGCGAAGAAGAAATCGGCAAGATGATTGCCGAGGCCATGGAGCGTGTTGGCAATGAAGGCGTCATCACTGTTGAAGAAGCCAAAAGCCTCGCCACCGAGCTTGAGGTTGTTGAAGGCATGCAGTTTGACCGCGGTTACCTGTCACCCTACTTCGTGACTGATGCTGAAAAAATGCGCGCAACATTGGAAGAGCCATATATTCTTCTACACGAAAAGAAGTTGTCAAACCTTCAGGACATGCTTCCAATTCTGGAAAAAGTTGTTCAGTCAGGCCGTCCATTGCTCATCATAGCTGAGGATATTGAGGGTGAAGCTCTGGCAACTTTGGTTGTGAACCGTCTTCGTGGTGGCCTGAAAGTGGCTGCTGTTAAGGCCCCTGGTTTCGGTGATCGCCGCAAAGCCATGCTCGAAGATATTGCCATTTTAACAAATGGCACTGTTGTGTCTGAAGAAGTCGGCATTTCGCTTGATAGCTTGACGCTCGATATGCTTGGTTCTGCCAAACGTGTTGAGATCACCAAGGACGAAACAACTATCGTTGATGGAGCGGGTGCAAAGACTGAGATTGAAGCTCGTTGTAACCAGATCCGGGCACAAGCCGAAGAATCAACATCAGACTATGACCGTGAAAAACTGCAAGAGCGTCTTGCCAAATTGGCTGGCGGTGTTGCTGTTATTAAGGTTGGCGGCGCCACTGAAGTTGAAGTGAAAGAGCGTAAAGATCGTGTTGACGATGCGATGCACGCAACGCGTGCGGCTGTAGAAGAAGGCATTGTACCTGGTGGCGGTGTCGCGCTTGTTCGTTCAACAAGTGCCCTTGAGAGCCTAAAGCCGGCGAACAGAGATCAAGAAGTTGGTGTTGAAATCGTTCGTCGCGCATTGCTTGCACCTGCTCGCTACATTGCTCAGAACGCCGGTGCCGAAGGCGCCGTGGTCGTCGGCAAACTGCTTGAAGGCAAAGACGACAATATGGGCTATGATGCAAAGCACAATGAGTTCACTGACATGATCAAAGCTGGCGTTATTGACCCGACTAAAGTAGTTCGTTCGGCATTGCAGAATGCAGCATCTGTTGCTGGTCTTCTGATCACAACCGAAGCTATGGTTGCTGAAAGAGTTGATCCAAAAGAAGCAGCACCAGCAGCCCCAGATATGGGCGGCATGGGCGGCATGGGTGGCATGGGCGGTATGGGCTTCTAAGGCCAACCACCATTCATCGAAAAGATATAAAACCGGAGGGTGGCAACATCCTCCGGTTTTTTCATGGCCTATGTTTGATTATGATTGGCCCTTTATTCAGCACCTATCATTTTGGGGCTAGCGATGCGTCACGCCTCACTTTTCGCTAGAAATTCTTGCGTTTGGGCAATCGCTTCGGCAAGGCCGATCCGCTGGATTTCGACATCTGGCGGAAAGGCGCTTGTCATACGGGTTGGTAAGCGGCTGTCAAGCATCACAAACACACCGCGATCATTGCTTCGCCGGATTAGCCGTCCAAAGGCTTGGCGTAGTTTCAGCCGTGTCTGGCGTTCGGTCCAGGCTTCGCGTCCCTGCCATTTGGCACGAGCCGAAAACAGAATATCGCTTCTCGGCCATGGCATCCGGTCAAACACAATGAGCCGAAGCGCCGCGCCCGGAACATCAATGCCATCGCGCACCGCATCAGTGCCAAGAAGGCAGCTTTCCGGATCTTCGCGAAACATGGCAAGCAGGGTTTGTAAGTTCATCTGGTCAATATGCTGGGCATAAAGCGGTATTTCGGCGGCTTCCAAACGGCTTGCCAAGGCTGGATAAACAGCGCGCAATCGGCGAATGGCGGTAAATAGCCCGAGCCCGCCACCACCGGCTGCAATCATCAAAGCCGCCATTGCGCTTGCGGTGGCTTCGGGGCGTTCACGATCAAGGTCATTCACCACCAAAATGCGGGTTTGATTGGCATAATCAAAAGGCGATGAAAAACTGACCCGCATTGCGGCATGATCCATATGCGCTGCACCGGTTAGCGCAATCGCCGATTGCCAGCTATCATGCGGTGGTTTGCCACTGATGCTGGTGGTCGTTGCATCAGTGCCGGATTCAGCATTATTCGCCAGATCGGCTGTTTGCCGCGGGGCGGCATAATCTTGCAAAGTTGCCGATGTGATGGTGACGCCATGCGCTGTATCCAGAACGCTATGGGCAAAGGGGATCGTTGGATCAAGCCAGTGCCGCGCCAACCCGACATCACGATCTTGGCCATCCATCCGGTCGATCTGCATCCAGTCAACAAAGCCGTCACGCGCCCCGCCATCAACATCGGCAAGTATTGTTTGCCAAGCACCAAGTGGCCCGCCAGCGCGCAATTCCAAGCCGCGAATTGCCCCTTCGATCCGCGCCCGTTGGCTGCTGTCCAATTGATCGGCATTATCATCAAGATGTTTGACAAGCCAATTGATCAACCGCGTCAAAGGCACGGCAAGCGTTGCCAGCGCACTGCCAAAATCACGCGCCGCAGCGACGACATTATGAGGGGCGGGATACAGCTCGCATTGAAGATCATAAAGACTATCCGGATCGCCAACCCGAAGATAAAGCGCAGCACGAAGATGCATGAAAAAAGTTTCACCACTGCCAAGCGGTTGCGATGATGACAGGCGGTTTTCCCATCCCTGTCCAGGAAGGGCGCGCGCCGCTTCAAGCGCCGCTTCAATATCGGCAAGCGGATTATCATCGCCTGCAACAATATCTTCAAGCCGTCGTTTCAACCCGCGGGCGCGGCCCCGACGCCCGTCTTCGGCACCGCGAACCCAATGCCGCAGCTCAGCCGCCTCGCGCCCGCTTAGATAAGCCGAAAATGCACTATCAGCCGCGTCAAAAACATGATGTCCCTCGTCGAACACATAACGTGTTGGGGTGCGCCGATCATCTTTACCGCCATAGGCGGCCTGCACCATCACCAGGGCATGATTTGTGACAACAATATCGGCGCGTTTTGCCCCGCGGATCGATTTTTCGACAAAGCAGCGATTATAATGCGTACAGGCAGCATGGATACATTCGCCGCGCCGGTCAGCCAGCCCGACAGTCTGTCCACGGCCAAGCAGATCAAGTAGCCATGCCGGAAAGCTAGAGCCGGTAAGATCGCCATCACGTGTCGCGCTGGCCCATCGTGCCATCAGCCCAAGCCCGGTGGCATGGCGTGGCCGCCCGGGCATTTGCGCCAAGGCTTCTTCAAGATTTAAAAGGCAAAGGTAATTTTCGCGCCCCTTGCGGATCACCACCTTGCTGGCGCGGGTATTGGCATCGGGATAGAGGCGCGTCAATTCATCAGCGATTTGATGCTGAAGTGTTCGCGTATAGGTTGATATCCAGACCGTGCCGCCATTTTTTTCTGCCCATAGGGTCGCTGGTGCCAAATAGCCAAGGGTTTTGCCAGTGCCGGTACCGGCTTCGGCAAGCACGATTGCCGGACTTGGCCCCGCATCTGGTCGGTCAAAGCTGGCGGTGACTGCGGCGGCATAATCAGCCTGCGGCAGGCGCAATTCGGCATTGCCACCAAGCATTTCAGCAAGCCGCTGGCGCGCATCATCGGGCAAAATTGGCTGGGTACCAGCTTCGGTTTGTGGGGTGTAATCAGTGTAATCTGCAAGCCGGTTCCAGATTACTGCAAGCCGGCTATCAGGTGGGCCGGCGGCAGGTTGTGGCAGACCAAGATGAAGCAAAATATACGGCCCCCAATTCCAGCCGCCAGACGTCATCATCGTGGCGATCTGTCCGGCTTCTTGGCGGGCTGCATCAGGCGCATTTGCCAATTCGTCAAGAAGCGTAAAAGCAATTTGCGGCAATAGGGTTGCCATGTCTTCGCCATTTTGTGGCCGCGCAAGGCCAAGCTGCTGGGCAAGGCCAGCGGGTGTTGGCAGGGCAAAACGGGCTGGTCTGACAAAGGCGAATAATTCCATCACATCAAGATAATGATCAATCTCGACACCGGCACGGGCGCTGCTCCAGCGGCGATGGCATAGCAGCACAATGCCCAAGGCCAGCTCGGCGGCGATGGTCGCACGATTTGGATGGGTGATCTCGCCATTCTGGCTGATCCAAATCAGCTGAGTGCCATGCGGATAGAAGACCGGCACGCCATGAAGATCGGGAAGCGATATGGAAGTTGAATCATGCATCAGAGCGGTTATAGCTTGCCGCAGGCGGCCATGCCAGCTTTGCGCATCTGTTTGGTGAAACTAAATGCAGGCAGGAGGCAAAATCCAGACTGTCGGGGTGGCCTGTTTTCGGGCTGGCTTGTCACTTGACCTTGATCGCGGCTCGCCCTAGCTTGTCCACATTTGGTGCGGTGCCATCTGCCCGCAAAATGAAAGAGCATAATGATGAGTGATCTGACCACAAATCTGCAAGAGATTGCAAGCAACGCCAAGGCCTGGCCATTTGCCGAGGCGGGCGCGCTGGCGAGCCGCCTAGATAAAATGGGTGACGCCAAGGATGAAGTTCTGTTCGAGACCGGTTATGGCCCATCAGGCCTGCCGCATATCGGCACTTTTGGCGAGGTTGTTCGCACCACGATGGTTCGTCATGCCTTTGAAAGCCTGACCGGCCAGAAAACGCGGCTGATCTGTTTTTCCGATGATATGGACGGCTTTCGCAAGATTCCAGATAATGTGCCAAATCATGAAATGCTGGCGGCCTATCTTCATATGCCATTGACCAAGGTCAAAGACCCATTCGGCACCGCGCCGTCTTTTGGTGAACATAATAATTTGCGTTTGCAGGCATTTCTTGACTCCTTCGGGTTTCAATATGAATTCATGAGTTCAACCGATTGCTATCTTGGCGGTAAATTTGATTCAGCATTGCTTCGTGTTCTTGAACATTATGATGCCATCATGAATATCATGCTGCCAACTTTGGGGCCGGAACGGCAGGCAACTTACAGCCCGTTTTTTCCAATCTGCCCCGATAGTGGCAAGGTGCTTCAGGCCAAGGTCATTCACTGCAACACCAGCGCTGGCACTATTACCTATATTGATCCTGATAGCGGGGCTGAACGCGAGGTTTCAGTCACTGGCGGACAATGTAAATTGCAATGGAAATGTGACTGGGCGATGCGCTGGTACGCGCTTGGTGTTGATTATGAAATGAGTGGCAAGGATTTGATTGATTCGGTAACCCAATCGAGCAAGATCACCCGCGCACTTGGTGGCATGCCACCAGCGGGTATTTCTTATGAATTATTCCTTGATGCGAATGGTGAAAAAATTTCCAAATCAAAAGGCAATGGTTTGTCGGTTGAAGATTGGTTGCGCTATGGCAGTCCGGAATCATTATCGCTATTCATGTATGGCCAGCCAAAGCGCGCCAAAAGATTGCATTTTGATGTGATTCCAAAAACCGTTGATGAATATTACCAGCATCTTGGCAAATTATCGTCACAAGATGATGCTGAACAGCTGGAAAATCCGCTATGGCATATTCACAGCGGCTTGCCCAATCAGGCAGGTTTGCCAGTGAGCTTTACCTTATTGCTGAATCTAGCGGCTGTTTGTCATGCCGAAGATCCGCAAATCGTCTGGGCCTATGTCAGTGACTATGCTGGCGATATCGACCCAAAAACCCATGCCGAGCTTGACCGGATGATTGGCTATGCGGTCAATTATTATCAGGATATGGTTCGCCCTAATAAAACCTACCGGCTTGCCGAGGCCGCTGAGATTGGTCATCTCGAAGCGCTGAAATCACAGCTTGTGGCGCTTGCTGATGATAGCGGTGCCGGGGATATTCAATCGGTTGTTTATGCCACGGGCAAAGCGGCTGAATATGAAAATCTGCGCGATTGGTTCAAATGTCTTTATGAGGTGCTTCTTGGCCAGTCCGAGGGGCCGCGCATGGGATCTTTCTTTGCGCTTTATGGCCGCGAAAAAAGCATTCAATTGATTGATGATGCGCTTGCCGGCAAGCTTGTCCAAGCGGCGGATCATGGCTGATGTGGGGCATGCTGGCAAATTTGGCGCGATGCCTGCCAGCCGAGGCGGCGCACCGTGTCGCTGTGGCGACGCTTCATCATAATCTGGGACCGCGTCCAGCAGCGCTGGCAACAAAGGCCAATTTAGGCGTAACGCTTGCGGGTTTGGAATTTGCTAATCCGCTTGGGCTGGCGGCTGGTTTTGACAAGAATGCAGCCTGTTTTAATGGCGCGATGCAGCTTGGCTTTGGTCATGTTGAAGTTGGCACCATCACGCCACTGCCGCAGCCGGGCAATCCAAAACCGCGCGTTTTTCGCCTGCCAAAACATCATGCGGTGATCAACCGTTACGGCTTTAACAGCCTTGGCATGGATGCGGCGGCACGAAACCTGCAAAAGATGACGGCGGCACGAACCGGTATTTTGGGGGTTAATGTTGGTGCTAATAAAACCAGCCAAGTGCCAATAGACGATTATCGCCGCGCAGTAGCGCATCTGGCGCGCTATGCCGATTATATCACGCTCAATATCTCGTCACCAAACACTCCCGGTTTACGCAATTTGCAAACCAAGACGCATCTTGCCGATTTGCTGGCGGCAGGCCGCGCCGGACTGGATGATGCGGCCGGTGATGGCGATGTATCGGCAAAGCCAATCTTTTTGAAAATTGCCCCCGATCTGCATCGTGACGATCTGATGGCGATTGTTGAATCTTGTGTTGAGGCAGGGGTCAGCGGCATTATTGCAACCAATACCACGCTGGCACGCCCCGATGATCTTGACGGGGTTCATGCTGGCGAATCGGGCGGGCTGTCGGGTGCGCCACTTTTCGAAGCGGCCACGGCAATTCTTGCCGATGTGGCGCGTTTGAGTGATCGGCGGCTTGGCTTGATTGGGGCTGGCGGTGTTGCGAATGGTTGGCAAGCCTATGCCAAAATTCTGGTTGGCGCTGATTTGGTGCAGCTTTATAGCAGCTTGGCGCTTGAAGGCCCACATCTGCCAGGCCGTATTTTGCACCAACTAGCGGCGATGATGGATGCTGATGGTATAAGCGCGCCGCATCAGATCAAGGGGCAAATCCCTGACCCTGTCGAAGCCATTAAATATGCCAAAGGCCTTTACGAAAAGATTTCAGAACAATAGGCAAAAGCGAGACTGGCGGCAATTAAGGATTAGATGTGTTTAAGTGGTTCGAAGATGGCGTTGCATCACTAAATTGATTCCGTTCATGCGCTAATGTTCGATAATAGATCACCACAACCACCCGAATCGCCGATGTTAGGTTAAACCCACCTCGGCGTCTATCGACCATCTCGCAAAATCCGTTCAAATCCAGATTTTCGTGAAGCAGAATTTCACCAACAGCATCCCAAATTGCGGTTTCTAGAACAACTGATGTTAAGACATTTGTTAATTGAATATTGCGCATTGCCTTCAAAACCATGTTCCTTTGATCAAAATATTTCAAATGCGCCATTGGGCACGACATAGTATTTCTGCAAATGAAACCGCCAGCCCGGAGCCACAAACATCGCCCACTTAGTCTATTTAGATTAACCAAAAGTATGATCAAGATAATCACGCGGCTTGAAATGGGTCTGGCTTAACATCGGTTGGCCTTGGATAGATTGCATTGGCTTTGATTCCTTCGCTTGTTTGGATTCTTGCAGTGGCAAAGCCGGTTTTCCGGCTTGACCTTGGTCGCAGACTGGCCTATACCCAGCCTTCAATTTCTAACGCGGCACATTTGTGTCTGCTGATTATGGAGCCTTAGTTATGGCAAAACGCTGTCAAATTTCTGGTAAGACTGTGATGTCTGGCAATAATGTCAGCCATGCGAATAACCGTACACGCCGCCGCTTTCTGCCAAATCTGCAATCAACCCGCATGCATAGCGAAATTCTTGGTCGTGCGATCAGCCTCCGCGTGTCGACAAGTGCCATGCGCACTGTTGAAAAACATGGTGGTCTTGACGCTTATTTGCTGCAGGCACGCAACGCCAAATTGGCGGTTGAAGCCCGCGAATTAAAGCGCGAAATCACGGCTGCCCAAACAACCGCATAAGTGCAGATCAAAGACAAAAAAACCCCGCATTTTTTGCGGGGTTTTTTTGTCTTTGATCTGGAAGTGAATGTGAAGGCTCGGCTGGATATTAGCCAGCGCGGCGCAAACGCTTGTTTGCATCCTCGTCAAACAGATCGGTCAATTGCCCGACAACAGCGCCGCCAAGCTGGTCAACATCGGTGATGGTAACGGCGCGTCGGTAATAGCGTGTCACATCATGACCAATACCAATGGCAAGCAATTCCACTGGTGACCGCCCTTCGATATAGCCAATAACCTCGCGAAGATGTTTTTCAAGATAGCTGCCGCTATTCACTGAAAGAGTTGAATCATCAACCGGCGCACCATCAGAAATGACAAGCATGATTCGGCGATCTTCATGCCTTGCCAAAAGCCGGTCATGCGCCCATAACAGCGCTTCGCCATCAATATTTTCTTTCAAAATCCCCTCGCGCAGCATCAACCCAAGCGATTTACGCGCGCGGCGCCATGGCACATCGGCTGGCTTATAGATGATATGGCGAAGATCATTCAAGCGCCCTGGCATGGCTGGCTTTCCGGCCTGTTGCCATAATTCGCGCGATTGCCCACCTTTCCATGCACGGGTGGTAAAACCAAGAATTTCGACTTTGACGCCGCAACGTTCAAGCGTACGCGCCAGAATGTCGGCAGTGACCGCAGCAATCGTAATGGGCCGTCCGCGCATCGAACCTGAATTATCCAGCAAAAGCGTCACAACCGTATCACGGAATTTTGTATCTTGTTCCTGCTTATAGGAAAGCGGGCTTAATGGCTGGGTGACAACGCGGTGCAATTTAGCCGCGTCAAGCACGCCCTCTTCAAGATCAAAATCCCACGACCTGTTTTGATGTGCCATCAATTTACGCTGCAGGCGATTGGCAAGCTTGCCAACGATCGAGGTGACATTTTCCATATGCCGGTCAAGCATCACCCGTAGCCGGTCAAGCTCTTGCGGGTCGCAAAGATCGGCAGCGGCAATCACTTCGTCAAATTTGGTATCGAAAATACGATAGCCTTCGGTTGAAGCGCCGCTTTTGCTGTTATCCCCATTCATATCTGAATTGGGTGATTCGCCATCGCTGCTGCCGTCATCCGTGCCTTCGGAATCCATCATTTCGCCATCTTCAGACGCGCCAGCATCACCAGCATCATCCATGGATTGGCTGTCATCGCCTTCGCTTTGATCTTCACCAACGGCAGATTGTTCGCCATCCTGTTCGGACTGGCTGTCGCCGCCTTCATCCTGATCATCTTCATTATCTGAATCTTGATCTTCATCGGATGATGCCTCACCAAGGTCGGATTCAAGCGCTCCAATCAGGCGGCGTGATAATTCGGCAAAGGCCGATTGGTCGTCAAGCGATTCGCCAAGCTCGTTAATTAGATCGCCAGCCCGGCTTTTCACCCATGGCCGCCATAAATCCATGACCATTGACAGGTTTTTAGGTGGTGGCGATCCGGTTAATTCTTCGCGAAGCAATAACCGTACAACCTCCGCGATTCCGGCATCATCGGCGCTTCCCGGTGCGTCAATCTGGCGGTTTTCATAACGCTGATTTAATGCGGCATCCAGATTATAGCCAACGCCCTTCATATGACGCGCGCCTATGGCCTCGACACGGGCGCGTTCAGCCGATTCAAAAATCGTCTTGGCACCATCAGGGGCAGGACAATGTTTTTTATGGGTCATCGGGTTATGATGGGCAAGCCATAGCGCGGCACTATCGG
>Ga0206129_10003844_pt1 | contig 17022 bp, 21 predicted proteins | sample Helgoland_Spring_8_FD_148616 | JGI IMG/M metagenome (GOLD analysis project Ga0206129, IMG submission 148616) | Pelagic subsurface seawater microbial communities from Kabeltonne, Helgoland, North Sea - Helgoland_Spring_Bloom_20160502_2 | ecosystem: Environmental > Aquatic > Marine > Epipelagic ...
TCTTGTGGCTGTTGAAGATCTAATTGCTTCATTATAAGATATATGCTTACTTATCATATTACTTATTTTTCTTTTTGTTTACTAGCTCTAGCCATCTATGTATGGTATAGCCAATAGTAACTAATAATAATATTATTTTCAATACTGGCTCTATGTTTGTCATGCTTAATGCAAGCGTTCCTGCATTCATTGCATAAAGTTTAATATCAATTACTTCCATTGCCCTTAATATAAGTTTTACGCGTAATAGGGCCTGCAGAATATGGGGGCTCATCCATACTTAGCTTCATACCGTTTTTACCACTACTAGAACCTTTCCCCATAGGGAAACCTGTAGTATCTAAAGGACCATCCCATAGAGCATTAGCCCCGGTCATCCCGTGGTTTTCAATTTTTTGTACTGCTGGTGTTTTTTTAATTTTCATAATTTATATTTATTAATCTTCGTAACCTTCAATTCTTGCTTTAATAACATCAGCTCTTGTAATTTCTCCATCACCATTTTGATCTTTAAAATATAAAGGAGCTCTATTACCTAAACTCATTTGTCGTTGCTCTGGGCTACCATAAATGTTTTGTGCCGTTTGAGAAATTGCATCGTTAAATACAGGCTGAGCATTACCCATTGTATTACTAGGCGCAGGTGGCGCAGGAGGTACCATTGATGTTTGAACTGGCATTCCAGTCATAGGGTCTATCATTTTAGTAGGTGCATTTCCAGCTGTAGCTTTCATGTCTTGTTCGTATGTTGGCATAATTATCTATTTTTATCTTTATTTACATTATTTATTGCGGTAATTAAAACAGTATCTGTATATGTTTTACCTTTCATTATTGGATTTCTTCTTTCATTTGTTGGTATATCATCTAAGCCAAGCATAATGCGATACATCCTACTTATTAATTGTTTACCTTTAAATGATACTTTATATATATGATATTTTTGTGTTGTGTGATTTCTTTTACGCCACACCACAATCCAATCGTTTTTTAATAATTTATTCCAACGTTTATTATCCCAACTATACGAATACGTACCCATTTTATAATCGTTCCTGTTAAACAGGTCTATACAATCAAGATAAACAAGTAATTCAAGATCTGCATCAGTAAGGTTGTTGTTCTTGCAAGCCCACTTCCTTATTATTCGATAATGTTTTAACAAGTTCAATTCTTTAATATCACTTGCTTCTAGCCTTTTCATAGAACAACAACTACATCTTGTAGTTTAATAACTTGGTATGTTTCTTTTTCAATTTCTATTTTATGTCCCGCATGCCGATCATAAAATATAGAATCACCTTCCTTAACACCTTCTACTTCAGTACCAATCGATAATATTTTAGCTTCAACGTATCTAATATCATCTCTGTGATTCTCCGCAAGAAGTAAACCGCCTTTTGTTTTAGTCGTACCTTCTTTTACTTTTTCTATTATTAAATTTCTACCTATTGCTTTCATCAATTCTTAAATTATTAATTATACAATCAGTAGATAATATAGTTGTTGCAACAGACGCTGCATTTCTTAATGCGCTTTTTGTTACAAGCAAAGGATCAATAATACCTTCTTTTATTAAGTTACAGCTTTCACCTGTAATTACGTTAATACCCCATCCTTCTTTGTGGTATGGACCATATGCGATTCCCGCGTTAGTAAGGATTGTTTTGTACGGGGCTTTAATAGCGCTGAGTAAAACTCCTCCGCCTTTGTAACTAATATCAATGTTATCAGATGCGTTATGCAAAGCAATACCAGCACCGGAAACAACCCCTTCTTTGATAGCAGCTTTTGTAGCACATATTGCATCTTCGACACGATCTTTCTTTTCTTTTAATTCAACTTCAGAGTTTGCGCCTACTTTTACTATTGCTATTTTAGCTGATAATCTAGCTAATCTTTTTTCAAGTTTAACAATTTCGTGAGGCTTAGTGGTTTTTAATAAATCTTTTTTAATACTATTAATTACTTCTTCCACTTCTTCTGACATTTTATTAACCTGAAGAATTGTTTCTTCATCGGTAGTAATACTTTTTATACAAGTACCTAAATGCTCTGGTTGTATTAGATCGAGATCGTCTCCTAAATCTTCATTAATTATAGTAGCTCCTGTAAGCATAGCTAGATCATCTAATATCTCTTTCTTGCCTACTCCATATGTGGGAGCATTGATTATATTTATTTTTATATTACCTTTTACTTTGTTCATTGCTAATGTTGAAATAACTACTGGCTCAACATCTGCAATTATTAATAAAGGCTTATTGTTTTTAATAACGTGCTCTAAAACACCTTGTATTTGTCTAACATTATCGACTGGTGATTCGATTAGCAATACTAACGGGTTATCTAATTCAGCTGCACGCTGTTGTTGACTGGTTACAAAATGGGAGTTTGTTAATCCTTTATTGTATTGTACGCCATCTACAACTTCAAACTTTGTTTCTGCATCTTCAGATGTTTCCATCATAACTACACCTGTTTCTCCAACAGATCTAAATGCATTAGCAATAATTTCACCTAATTCAGGATCATTGTTTGTAGATATTGTTGCAATATTATCTATCATGTTACCCGTAACAGGTAATGCATTTTTTTCTAAATACTTTACAACTTCTTCAGTTGCTTTTTCAATACCGTCTTTTAATTCTCTTGTGCTTATAGGGTCTTCTAAATCTAACTCCTTGTAAGCTTCCGTAAGTATCGCGTGGGCCAATACGGTGGCCGTGGTTGTACCATCTCCAGCCTCTCTTACAGTTTTACGAGCAGCTTCTTTTAACAGCGTAGAACCCATGTTTTCAACCGGGTCTAATAGTATAATACTGTCCGCTACTGTAACACCATCTTTTGTAATTAGTGGTTTTCCGCTACCGTCTTCAAGCATCACACATTTACCGCTAGCCCCTAATGTAGAGCTAACGGCTTTTGTGAGTTTTGTGATACCTTCAAATACTTTATCTTTTGCTTCTTTTCCAAAGCTAAGATTTTTGACTATTAAGTCTGACATAATTTAATTAAATTTGATTTGATTGTAATTTTTATTTGAAAGTCTTTACAACTTTAGGACCATTTAAGAAAGAAATTTTTTTAGCGTAATGCTCAACTGTTGAATCAATTGCCATTTCAGCTCCTTTAATTGTTTCTCTTCTGGTTACGTCATGCCAAGTGTCTTCTTGTTTAAGGTCTTGGTATTCAGTTTGGTAAAAACCATTAGGCAATTGGACAATACGCCAGTTTCCTTTTTCAGCCATATGTTTCCATAAAGCTTTGGTTTCTTCGGTAATTTGTGGTTCACTACTCCACGAATGAGTGCGGTAATAAAAAGTCATTTGGTTTTGGTTTTAGTTTGGTTTACGTTAATTTATTTGCACTAAAGGTAAACCTTCTTTAGTGTTTGCTTTATAGTATATTATTACTTGTTTTTTTATTTTTTTAATATTTATAAATTATCTTGTATTTTATTCGCCTATATTGTCTAGTGCTTCTTTTAAGGCTTTAACAAAAGCATCTTTACCAAACGCTAATTGCTGTAAATTAAACTCACTAGACTGTATCTTACGTTGCAAATCTGAAATGTGGTTTACAATTGTTTGCTGCTCTTGCGTTAAGTCCTCAAAGAAATATTCTTTGTCATCAATAGTAACTGGTGTTTTTTCTTTTTTTGCCATTTTACTTTTATTTAAAGGTTAATTAATAATTATTGTTTGTAAAGATATTAAAATTATTTGTTTTTTTAATTGTCTGCAGCAAATGCCATATAGAGGTATGTTGAAGTTCCGTTATTCCAACCACCAGATACGCCATTAACAGTAAATCCATTTTGTTCAAAACTTACTGCTCCAGAATTATTTAATTCTTGACTATTTGAATCAGCAAACAGACTTCCATTTAAGCCTCTTTTATTGTCTACAATAGTCCAATTATCAGTTGCATTAGTTCTTTTAACCATTACAAAAGCAGGCATAAACCCTGTTAGAATAAAATTACCATTTGCTCCAGTTCCTGGGTAAGAACCGAATTTAGAGAAACCATCTACGGAGTGGAAGCAGTAGGCGATTATTTTATCATTTAATCCATTTATATGTACTTGATTACCCATTGTTATAGTTGCGCCATTCCAATCGTAATAATACTGATTTGGTCTGCTTAACATAGGGTTTGGATTATCAAGAGTTAAAATATTTGATTTACCAATAGCATCTGCATTAACAATCCAAGATTGCACTTCATCTCTGTTTTTTGCAATAATCAATTCAGGAGCAGAAGAAAGTCCGTGCCCTACTGTTGCTCCCGCAACTCCATTCCCCGTATAAGAAACAATACTAAACCCTGCATCTGTATTAGCGCTAACTTGACTGTCTATACTTCCTTCTTCATTTAATACTGTTGCACCTCCTGCTTTCCAGCTCCAAGAGACGTAACTGTTGCCGTTTAAATTTGACACGTTGGAGTTACCTTCCATAGTAAACCCATCTGTATTAAACGAAGTTAAATGATACCCTGTGGCTTTTGCTTCGGGATTAGTTAGGTTTGAATATAAAATCCAACCCACACCTCTTGCTACATCAAATAATCCGTTATGTGCTGTTAAACCTATGTTTTTAACCCAAACTAAGTCTGGCTGAAAACCTACGCCTACAATGTTATTAGCTACACCTGCTGCTGTTCCATTACCAGTATACAAAACAGTATTAAAATTATCACTTGGTACAACAGCAGGCCCACACAGTTTCTCTTGATAAAGTTCAGCCACCTGACCTGCTGTTATGGCGGTGGGGAATATTCTTACTTGGTCAACTGAACCTGGAAAAAATAAAACAGTTCCTGTTCCGTATGAGCCAATTACGTTTTTTTCAGACCTGTTGTATTTTGTGCCATTCCAACTTGCGCTTCCTTGCAATTGATTATTTAAATATAATTTAACAATAGAGTTAGTTTTATCAGCAACAAAAACAACATTATTCCAAGTTCCATTAACTAAAGGATTTAAAATTGACACCGCACTTGAGCCTACACTACTATTCAATAATCTTACATTTAATATATTATTCGCTGGGACAAACATATCAAACCAAATGGTTCGTTGAAACGAAAAAGCACAAGTATTTGCAGATGGACTTGTGTCTATTTTTAGCCAAAGAGATACGGTGAACGAGTTAGTTAAACCAGAAGTAAGACCATTACCCAAATTGATATAATCATTAGTTCCATCAAACACCGCAGCATCATTAAATTTCCCTGTTCCATAAGTTACGCCATTAACAGTAGTACCGTTGTAAGTGCCTGTCTCGTCAACAACAGTAGTTCCTGTTCCTCCGTTTAATTGATAATAAGCTGTGTTTGTTACAGGATAATTTACTTCATCAGTTGTGCAGCACTCTATTTCATCTTGATAAAGTTCTGTTACCTGAGCCTGTGTTAAAGCGGTGGGGAATATACGTACTTGGTCTATTGAGCCGTTAAGCCAAGCAGCATTATTTCCACCTAATTCTCCTATAATTAATCTTCTTGACCCTGCTGGAAAACCACCTGCAACATAAACTATTCCAGAGTAGTTATTTCTTGTTGCGTCTTGTTGACTATTTAAATAAATAGTTTGCTCTCCTGTAGAAACATTACAAACAGAAACAACGTGAATCCAAGTATTTGTAGCTAAAACAGAACCAGTAACTCCTGCACCATACGCATCACTAAAATACAGTTGTCCTGAACCATTTATTCCAAAAGTCCATCCAAGTCCATTTGGCTGTGAAACAGTACCAAAATTACAAACAAAAGTTTGAGACGAGCTATTATTAACATTAATCCAAGCACTAACACTAAATGTTTGTAAATCAAAAGCATTTGTTACTCCCGTATTTATCTTACTACTACTCCCATTAAACACCGCTGCTGGGCCAAATCTTCCCACACCCCAAGTTACGTTTGTAGAAGTACCGTTATTAGTACCAGCGGAATCTGTAGCGTCACCGTCTAATTTATAATAAGCTAAGTTAGATGTAGGGAAAGATGAGTTATTGGTTGTACAAACTTCTGCTGCCGCTGCAACAGTATTAATAATTCCACCGTTTATCATATTCTTTTATTATATTAGATTATATTGAACGTGTAGCGTAAGGCGTCCTCATAACTACTTAATTGGTCTATCTCAGTCTCAATTTCATCAACTCTTGTAATGATTGTATTTCTTGCTTCTAATGTTTCTGCAGGTATCTCGATACCTCTCTCCGCCTTTCTTATTACCATCCAGTCTGTAGACGATAATAACGAATTAGCTTGTCTTTTTGCTTGCGATACTAAGGATGATTTTTTAATGGCTAAGTCATATACAGGCAGAACCTCACCGGTTAATTCCATGGTTTCTTCATCCATAACCTCATAGGTAGCATCAAAGTCAATGTCAACTACAGGATAAGTAAACACTTCGTTCTCTTCGTCCCATTCTATTTGACCTAAGTGCTGACTAATAGAGTCATAGCTAGGAGTAACAATATCATAATATCCGTAAGCTTTTAACTCTTCGCCAGACAATGTGTTAAAGTTACATATTGTAGTGCCATCTATTGTTATATTTTTTGGTATTCTTTTTTTTATTGAAATACCTAAGTCAGTTTTTATTGCTTTCATATTTTATTATTATTGTGATATTGAGAACCAGAATGAAGTAGAAGTTTGTACTGCTATTTGTATAAAGTTTGTTACAGTTCCATCATAACTTCCGGCTATTAATTTACCGTTCGTAATCGAAAAGGTACTGCCTCCTGTAGTTATAAGCTGCTTAACCATTCCTGGTTGAGCACCACTAACAGTATAAGTACCTCCCACTGTTCTTGTAAATATTTGGTCAGTACTAAAATTTAATGTAAGCGAAGTAGTTCCTGCATCCGTATCGGTAAATTCTGGTCCTAACCCTGCATAAGTAACACCTCCCCAAGTAGGTGATGCGTTACCATTAGATGTTAATATCTGCCCTGTTGTACCATAATTTGTTCCGGAAGTGCCAAAACTTACTCCCCCTGCACTTGTAATACGCATTCGTTCTACTTCAGTTCCACCAGTACCAGTCATAAACCTAATACCACCGTACTCTGAAACTAAAGACAACAAATCTCCACTATCTAAATATTGTATAAGCGAACGTCTTGTGCCATTTTGAGAGAAGGTCATAAAAGGGCTACCAGTACTAGAAGAATCATCTATTCTAAATATTTCAGCAGAACCTTTAACGTGCAATTCAGTTGAAGGACTATCAGTCCCTATTCCTACGTTGCCAGAAAAATAACCATCTCCACCAATGCGAATTTTACCATTTACTTCTAATTTATATCCCCCAAAGGCTGTTGCATCTGTATATCCTAAATAAACAACTCCGTTTGATTTAATTTGAGTTCCTCCTGCTACTTCAAATAATTGTGTGGGACTCGTAGTCCCTATCCCGACGTTGCCACTAGAATTGATAACCATACGTGGACTTGCTGAACCTGCGACATCTACGAATGAAAAACCTCCATTATCAGACATATCTATTCTCGTTTGAATAGTGCCTGTTTCATCTATATATCTAATTTGACTTGAAGTAGCTCCTTTTAAATCTAAAAACGGAATACCACTTGGATGTGTAGATTCTATTCTTGCTGTTGGAGTCGAAGATGCAGATGATATATGAAGTTGAGTATCAGGACTATCAGTCCCTATTCCTAAACTCGCAGCACTCGCATCCCAGTAAAACGCTTCGTTAGCTGAAGTGTCCATAAATCCAATATCGCCACTTGACCAAATGTTCATTCTTTGTATGTCATTTGATGTACTTGAAGATGTATAAAATTTTAAGCCATAAGCTGCCCCCACACTTGAATCTGATGTTGAACGAATAGCAGACCTAATACCCACACCTGCTCCTGAAGGGTCTATCCCATAAAACTCAAGACCACCTAATACTTGGTCAAAAACTAAAGAAGTGTCAGTATTATATAACTGCAATATTGGTTCTGTATTTCGCACTTGTACAACCCCACTAGAGTCTATGCGCATTCGTTCTGTGCCAAAAGATGTTCCAGTATAAAAGGTCATTTCATCTCCATCAGCACCTAAAGCTACTGACGTATCGCTTGTTGTGGAATTATCCTTAAAAGAAATATAAGCCAAACCATCTGTAGAGGAAAATTGTGCTATATTGTTGTCACTTCCACCATTTACATCAAGTTTAAAAGAAGGACTTGAACCAGTCCCTATCCCCAACCTAGCAGCACTCGCATCCCAGTAGAAGGCTTCGTTAGCTGAAGTATCTTGGAAGGATATATCGCCTCCAGCCTTTATACGCATACGTTCTGTACTGTTTGTGCTAATTCTTATATCGCCATTTTCTCTATTGACTATATAGAAATCAAAACCATATTGTAATAAATCAGTACCATTTAAAGCACCCGAACCAGTACTGTTATCTGTTAATTTAACTAAACTACCAAGAGGCGAATGAATATGAAGAACCCTATCGAAAGAAGCGTTTAAAGCAGGACTATCAGTCCCTATCCCAACGTTGCCGTTTTTTGTAATTGAAACTTTAGGGGTATCTACATTAGCTGTACCTATTACAAAGTTGTCAGTTCCGTCGTCGTGTCCAATTGAATATTGAACAGTACCTGCATTAGAAAATTTAATTTCTGTATCACTCCCAGCAACAGCATTTAGTCCAATTCTAGCGTCGCCAGAACTTGCATTTACATACAATAACTCCGCAGGAATCGTAGTCCCTATCCCCACTCGATTGTTAGCACTATCAACGTATAAAGTATTTGTGTCTACTATTAAATTGTTAGCCCCTAAATCAACATCGGTTGTTGCTCCTGTATAAGGAACATAAGTATCATCTTTAACTGAAACAAAACCATTTACTGCTGTAAAATCATCTTCATTAAACCCAGCAATACCTTTAACAGATGTTACAGATGTACCTGCCGTAGCTACATCAATGTTAGCTTGTACTTCAGTCCATTCTGAAATTGAAGTTGGATTATCAACGTTTGCAATTACTAAATCCCCTATATTTAAAGAAGGACTCCAAAAACCGCTTGCATCACCCGCCACTGTAACGGCATATGTCCAACCTTGTATTATACTGTTTGGGGAAGATGTTAAATCAGGTGTATTAGTAGAAGCGTTATAACCACCTTGGTATATTAATGCTCCAGAACCAGCTAATACATTATCAACATAAGCTTTATTTGCTGCATCATCAGCTAATGTAGGGGTAGTTAAATTTAAAATCTTATTATTGTTTACGTCAAAATCAGCCGTTGGTGGTGATAAATCATCAACAGTAAGCCCTGCTATATAATCATGTATCTGTTTTCCTGTTGCTAAACCAAGAGTAGCAGCCCCAACACCCGGTGTCTGTACGGTTAATACATTTTTATTTGTGAAAGCTACCGTTAAGGTGTTTGTATTACCACTTGCAATTTCAATTTGTTTCCAAGTATTATCCCCGCTTAAAAAATTAGTAGCGAGAGGTGTGCCTGAAGCTGATAATGTGGCTGTAATATCTGGAACAGTTGCAGTACCTACATTAGATAAATCAATAAAATTACTATTACCTACTGTTAAACCAGTAACAGCAGTAGCCCAAGTATTATCTCCTCTTAAAAAATTAGCACTAGTAGGTGTGCCTGAAGCGGATAATTCTGCACTTATAGTAACGGGTCCAGTAACATATCCCGCTCCAAGTCCAGCAGCTGTTACGTCTATAAATGCTGTATTATTGTTTTCCTGTATTCCAGTAACAACTATTTGCCCTGCGCTTACCCAATTAATACCCTGTGGATTTGTTGGACCTAATTTTAAGGATTGTAATATCATTCCATTAGCTCCCGGGGAATTAAACTGATCCAGTAATTCACCGTCTAATTTTAAATCTTCAAAATTAACTTTTCCAGTAACATCAAGCTGAGCGGTTGGTGTGGCATTATTAATGCCAAAAAAGCCATTTGTTTCATCTATAAAAACAACCGTAGATGCAATAGTGTTACCATCACCAACCCATATTCTGCCTGTAGGTAAATTCGGTACATCATTAGTTCTAAGAATAGAAGAAACTACCAAAGATCCTGAATTACCGCCAGAAACTTTACCTACTTTTGCAATATTTTGAATTAATCCGGTTGCTCCCGTTGGTTTTGTTAAAGTTAAGCCACCACCAACTTTTACATATACAGTGTCATTTGAAGTTGGAGTAGAGCCATCAATAGGGTCTGTAGTGAAATTAGTTAACATACCACCCGTAATAGCTACTCCAGTCGCTTGATTATTTAAATCTTGCGCTAATAAACCTACTGCTGGCATTTTTGTTGAATCGCCGGCGTCTGCCGCAGCAACTTCAACTCTATCTATTGCACTTGTACTTGGCTTTATATATACGGGAGTACCTTTAGTTAATATTCCACCAGATGTATTTTTTACTTGTATTTCAACTGTTTCTGCTGCTCCCGCTGGTAAAGCGCTGGGATCTATCCATGAAACGCCCGTTGCATTTGATGATAGTATCTGACCAGCTGTCCCTGGTAAACCAGTACCGTCTTGTAAAGCATCGTCTATTCTAATGCCATGGTTGGCATATATTTGACTTAAAAAATTTTGGGCCATGTTTTATATTTTATTAATTAGCTTTCATTATTAATACCCTAACTGGATTAGTTGGGACAACTCCGAAATTAACTGTTACTTCTGTTATTGATGTTCTTACAACATCAGCGTATATTGTTTCAAATGTTACTGTATCGTATAGTTGTACAATAACATCTCTTGTGTCTAATGTATGTGTTACAGTTGCGGTGCCTGTTATTGTTGAATTAGATGTTGTAGATTTAGCGCTTACAAAACCATTTGATACTGTAAAATTATCTTCGTTAAATCCAGCTAATCCTCTAATAGCGGTGCCTGACGTTCCGGCAGTTGCTAAATCTATATTGCTCTGCACCGTTGTCCAATCTGTTAATGCACCTGTTCCTGCAGCTAAATTTGTTTCTGCAATTAATACATCACCTACTTTTACAACTTCACCGTAGAATGTACCATCAACGGTTACTGTATATGTCCAACCTTTACTTACCGCAATTTGTGTACCTCTGTCATCAAGTACCGGATCGTTTGTTGAGGCATCATATCCCCCTTGATAAACTAAACCACCAGCTACAGAATTGTCTACATAAGTTTTAATAGCTAGCTGAGAAGAAAGCACTGTATCTGATGCACTACCCCCACCTAATGCAGTATCTTCTGAAACAAAATCCATTGTTGCAGTTGAGGTTTCTGCATATGGTATAACATCTGGAGCGCTAACTGTAACATCCCCAAAGCCACTAATAGGGTCTAAAACAATATTTGTTCCAGCTACTAAACTTGTAACAGCATTAACCCATTCTACAGTAGTGCCTGTAGAAGATAATAATTGCCCAAGCGACCCTTTACTGCTAATACCGTCTAATAACCATCCGTTAACTTCTAAGTTTTGCATAGAAGCCCCACCAGTACCACTAAATTCAATATAAGGACCAGTAAATTCTCCTGCTGCTGGTAATTCAGACATTACGCTTGAATCTTCTATTTCAGAGAGAGCTTTCCATTTTGTAATTTTACCCGCAGTACCTGTACCAATTACTGTACCTCCACCTCCTGGGGTTGCCCATTGATTATCACCTCGTAAAAATGTTTGATTATTTGGTAATCCAGTTGCGGATAAATCCGCAGTTACCGTTACTGCCCCATTAGCAGCGGTATTAGGTGTAAGATTTATATATGTACCATCTGTTGTGTTTATAGTAGTTACAGGTGTAAACCAAACATTATCTCCTCTTAAGTAAGTGGTATTACCTGCTAAACCAGTTGCGGACAATGCTGCTGTTAAGGTGACATCCCCCGTAGCAGAACTTAAACTTAAATCAATATATGTGGTATCAGTAACAAGCATGCCGGTAACCCCACTGTTTGTTATGGTTACATTACCCGTTGTACCACTTAAAGAGATACCCGCGCCCTCAATGTTTGATAGCACACCTGTATTTGTTATTGTTATTGTATTGCCCGCATCTAAAACAGACATTCCCGCACCACTATTAAAATTAACAGTACCCGCTATAAATCCAGTGTTATCTGTTAATACTATAGATGAGTTAGCACCTAAAGCTTTACTAGTTAAAGTGTAACTATTTCCAGTAATAGAAGCAGCTAAATCACTAACTCTAAAAGATCTCGTTGGGTTACCTCTTACTGGGCTAGGATCATTAGGGTCATATGTAACAGTACCTATAATAAGATCCGAATCTTTTGGTATTGCTTGAGGATAACTATATATTATTGCCATTGTTCGTTTTTATTTTTTAATTAAAAGCCCATGTCTATTGTAGCGGTATCTAATATAATACCGCTAGAACCTTGCTTTAATATTATTGTTGCATTTTTAGTGACAGCATCACCATTATATGCTAATGTTACATTAATGTTTGAGTCTGCACTACCGCTTGAAGGCGTTGCAGTATATTTGCTTGCTGCCGCACCGCCTAATTCTAATACCCATCCTGTAGTTGATGTTACTTGTATTGTAGTAGAACTTTGAAAACCAGGAGTAAATGCAGTAATTGAAGCCGGGGAAATGCTACCGCTAACCGCTTCAATTTCGCCTGTTACTGTTGCGGGCACGGTAGTATTCGCCGATATAGTTCCTGTGATTGGTAAAGCAGGTGACCAAGTTGGCCCTGATAACCAAACATTTCCAGGGGCTAATGATATACTAGGTGAAAATGTATATGGATGTGGAGCAGGCCCCGTTGATGTAGCACCATCACCTGTTATTGTGTAAACCGCAGGTCCAGTAATATTAGGAGTAATATCCAATGTTGCTGTAACCTCATTCACTTGAGCAGCTACAATACCCGTAATTGTTGTCGTTACTTGCGCCGGGCCACCTGTTAATGTACCTTGTGCGTTTGTTACAACTGGATTTTGTGTCCATACATACCCAGAGTTTAATGCAACTGTTGTAGTAAATGCATATGTATTAGGACAATCTCCCGCATCAGTTGCACCAGTTTGATTACCACTAATAGTATATCCAGCTGCAGGCCCTGTTATTTGATTGTCTACAAATAATGTGGCAGTACATTGAGCAACTGCAGTAGCAGCAATATTACCTGTTATAGTAGTTGTTACTGTTTGACTAGCAGAAATAGAACCATTAGCGTTTGATACACTTGGTCCTGAAGTAAACTCATAGCCTGATTTAGCCGCAATACCTGTATTAAAGCTATATGATAAAGGTGATGCTCCGGATTGTGTTGCACCAGTTTGATCTCCGCTTAAAGTAAATTGAGATGTTTCGCCTGTAACACCACTGGTGTTAACATTTAATGTAGCTGTAACCGCACTTGCTGGTATAGCTTCAACTGTGCCGCTTAAGAATGTTGTAACAGTTTGACTACCACTTATAGTTCCATTGGCATTAGTAATAGTCGGCCCTGAAACAAATTGGTACCCTGCAACTGGTGTAACAGTTGTATTAAATGCATAAGTGTTAGGACATGTATCTGTATCTGTAGCGCCTGCTAAATCACCACCTATTGTATACCAAGCTGCATTACCTTGAATACTGTTTGCTATTGCAAGTGTTGCAGTACAAGTTCCTGCTGGTATATCAGCTATAGTACCTGTCAATGTGTTATTAACTGTTAAATCTGCTGTAATTGATCCAGAGGGATTTGTTGCGCTAAATGCAGATGAGAAGTATTTACCTGATACTGGCGAAGCAGATACGGTAAATGCATAAGGTGTTCCGGCTACACCAACTACTGTAGCTCCGTTGGCTGGTCCTGTTAATGTATAGTCTACACCTGCAGTTCCACCTGTAATATTGTTTATTAAATTTTGTGTAATTGTAAAATCTGGGTTTGATGCAATAACTACATATAATGTATTAGGGTCTTTTGTAGCAATAGCGGTATATTCAACATCTGTTAAACTTACCACTTGATTTACTACCCCTGTAGTTGTATATGTATCTGTGTTATTTCTAACATCTCCATCATCACCTGCATCAATATAATCTTTAACCAATTTTAACGATGCTACTGGTATTGTATTAAACGTAGTTGTTTTAACATTACCCGATGCAACATCGTGAAAAGGCACATAATCAACTTCATCTACAGTACCTGCAACATGGTTTACTGTTATATAATTATTAGAGCCAACAATTTCAACACCTATTGTAGGATTTACGTCAACAGTACCTGCTTGTAGTTTTAAACCATCACCTGGGTTAACAGATTCAACAGTACCTTCTAATAAATTAACAACATCTACCATTATGCCATTAGCACCGTTGTCTGTAAACTGTATATTTGATCCAGCAAGTAAACCTACTATAGTTTGTGATGCATCTGAACCAGTTAATAGTATATTTGCATTATTCCCAGCTTGTACGCTTCTAATTACATAGCTCACTGCTGCAGGAATATCTGGAGTAGCCCAAGTATTGTCTCCGCGAAGAAAAGTTGTAACAGAAGGTGTACCTCCGGCGGAAAGAGAGGCAGTAATTGAACCAGTTGTAGTGATTGGTCCACCAATAAGGTCAATAAATGTACTACCTACAGTATTTATTTGCGTTAATGTACCTCCACCGGGCACATTTGAACCAACTAGTGCTACAATACTACCTATTGTGAATGATTTTGTAGGATTTCCTTTAGTACCTACGTCAGTTCCTATTAATAAATCCGATAATGCCGGGTTGGCTTCGGTAGGATAGCTATAAATTATTGCCATGTTATTTGTTTTATCTTTTTACTGGTTTAACTCTTCTAGGTTTACCAGCCGGTTGCCCAATTCTTTTCTTTTCTGCTATTTTCTTACTCTTTTCAGACGAAGACATTTCCGATGCTGTCTTAGGTGTTGCAGATGATACACGTTTTTTAGGTCTACAATAAGGTACACCTCTTTTTTCTCCTTTACTTCTGCCACAAGGTTTACCCGTGCGGACATCAATCCACTCTTCTTTAAACCAACGTTTAAGTGATGCACCTTTTTCAGTCTTCTTTACTGCCATTACTTTATATTACCACCTCGTTTGCGACATTTAGCAATATACCCAGAAGCATATGCCGATGGGAATACTCTATACTTAGCTTTAGCTTTTCTATAACATGCATCTTTTAAGGATAAGGGGGATAATTTTATATTCATTAGCTTTCTGCTTTAGTTCCGTCTTTACGGTGTTGAGGTTGAGTACCTCCTCTGTTGTGTGATACACTTGTAAATCTACCAGTGTTATGATCAAAGTCCTTGCCATCTAAGTTTACACCATTCTTTAATGCTGCACGACGACGCTTCTGACTATCAGCCCTCTTAATTTCTCTGTCTCTTGAATTAGCATACTTTAAATCCCTAATTCTTTTACGACGTAATGCTTGTGGTGATAAATCCTGAGGCATACTATAATACTGTTTCAGTACCCAAATATACGTTTGTCACAACTTCATCTCCTAGATAAACCGCAGCAACCACCTCATCACCCAAATTAAGTGCCATATTGTTGTCTTTAATATATAACTTATATTCACATGTAAAAATAACTTCTTACAATAGTGTGACGTTAGCCCCCTATTATATAACCTTAACAGGCTATTGTCGCATTACGCTGTAATTTTTTGTAAGATATAGAGAGTTCTGGGGTTATACGCTAATATACTGATACCCAGCACTTTACGGAAACCATTTTCATTTCAACCCACTCCCCTGGTTTTCAGGTAGTTATGTAAAAACGTTTTAGCTTTTTGTATTTTTGTGTGTAGCTTTTGGGAAATTACGTTGTGATTTGCTGTACTAATCTGTTGTAACCTCACCCACACCCTGTTACCGTTTCGGTTTGTAACCTCAGCACTTACTTTGAACCGATCTGTGTTTTTTACAACCTTAATACGGTATCATCCGGATAATATAGTTAGGCTCCGACCTCAACCACACCCATCAACGGTGACATATTTTTTACAACCTTAACACGATCCTCTTTGGATAATATAAGTGTAACAAATAATAATTAAAACTATAACTATGTCAACTACTAAACAACTTAAAAAATTAATCTCTAAAGTATCAAACAAAAAATATTTAAACTATGAGTACTCTATAGAACATGTTCTTAAAAAATTAAATAAACTATACTTAGAAGAGTTAGAATATCAAAAGGAATTAAATAAATAATTCCTACAAACTAAACACGAACCTCAACGGATAATATATATGAACATTAAAATAAACACAATGAATAGAGAAGATCAAATAGAAGAATTATACAACCAAGTAATACAAGATTATTCAGAATTACAATACGAATATTCTGATGACGAACTACAAGATATAATAATGAATATAGTTTATGAAGAACTTGATAAATTACAAAGTTAATACGAACCTCAACAGATAATATAAATATAACAAATAATAATTAAAAACAATAAATAAAATGAAAATGTACAAAGTAACTAAAACAACACAATGGAATTGTAAAGGAAAAATGAGAAACTATATTAAGTATATGAAATCTAATAACATTGAAGAAGTTATTAAACATTTTGGAACTGAAAACATTTTAGAAGTTGAAGAACTTACAAGGTAAATACGAACCTCATCGGATAATATATATGTAACTAAATATAACAAACATGAAAATAGACTTAACACAAAAAGAAATAGATATAATATATTTTAGATTAAAAGATTATATTAAAATATCAAACGATGTTGATTACCTAAATGAATTAACTGAAGTTGACAAAGAAGAATTTAAAGTAGAATTAGAATTAATAAATAAATTTAGTAAACTATGATTAAAAATACTAAGTAAAATAACAAATATGATTAAAAATACTAAGTAAAACAAGGGTTTAAGTAACATATATACACGTTACTACAACACTCTCACTAAAAATATTAACAAATAAACAACAACCACTATGAGTAATGAATTAAAACTAAAAATAG
>Ga0206129_10003848_pt1 | contig 17012 bp, 9 predicted proteins | sample Helgoland_Spring_8_FD_148616 | JGI IMG/M metagenome (GOLD analysis project Ga0206129, IMG submission 148616) | Pelagic subsurface seawater microbial communities from Kabeltonne, Helgoland, North Sea - Helgoland_Spring_Bloom_20160502_2 | ecosystem: Environmental > Aquatic > Marine > Epipelagic ...
ATGGTTTTCGCAAAGAAAACCTCCTCGCCATGGTACGCTCTACCCATGCTTTTGAGAGCATGAGTGATGCGGAATGGGAGGATGTTCTTGCGATGGTGACAACAGGAGGCAGGGCGTTTGCGGCTTACGACGAATTCCAGCGTGTGGTCAGGGATGAAGAAGGGGTTTTTCGGATCGTGGACCGTCGAGCGGCGCGGCGACATCGCATGTCGATCGGCACCATTGTAGGTGATACGATGATGGCTGTGAAATGGCGCAGTGGCGGATTGGTTGGTCATGTAGAGGAATACTTTGTGGGGGGCATGTCGCCAGGCGATGTTTTCTGGTTCAGTGGCCGTTGTCTTGAATTGATCCGAGTCAAGGGTTTTGTGGCTACTGTGAAGCCTTCCAAAGCGCCCAAGGGTAGAATTCCGACTTGGCAAGGTGGCCGGTTGCCGTGGACTTCTATGGTAAGCCAGACGCTCAGGAGAACGTTGGACGATTATGCCCATGGGAAATCCACTTCCCCCGAGCTTGAGCGGTTATCTCCCATGCTTGATCTTCAGGCTGAACGCAGTCATTTGCCCGTTTCTGGAGAGGTGCTCATGGAGGTGATGCAGACCAAGGAGGGGCACCATCTGTTTGTCTATCCGATGGAGGGGCGGTTGGTCCACGAGGGGGTGGCTTCGCTTATGGCGTATCGCATGAGTCTATTGCAGCCCATGACCTTTTCAATGGCCTACAATGACTACGGTTTTGAGTTGCTGAGCGACCAGCCCATTCCCATAACAGAAGCTTTTGACAGTGACCTTTTTAGCACGGAACATCTCATGGATGACCTGGAGGCCACAGTCAATGGTGCTGAGCTTGCCCGCCGCCAATTCCGTGACATTGCGGTCATTGCCGGCTTGGTATTTAGGGGCTTTCCGGGACAGCCGGTGCCGGACCGGCACCTTCAAGGGTCGAGTGCCCTGCTCTTTGATGTTTTGGCAGACCATGACCCTGTGAATTTGCTGTACCGCCAAGCATTTGACGAGATGACCCACCATTTGATCGAGATGGACAGGTTGCGTCAGGTGTTGGACAGATTGAATGCGGGAAAGTGGGTGATCACGCACCCTCAAGCACCGACCCCATTTTCGTTTCCCATCTTGGTCGACAGGCTGCGCTCCAATTTATCTAGTGAAGCCCTTGATGCCCGCATTCTGCGTATGACCCGTGCCAAGGGTTGACCGTTCTTCCGCATTAACTTGCGGTCATGCAAGGATGTGATTTCCGTCGGGATTGGCCGATTAGGAAGAGGGTGTTGCTGTCCGCTGTTTGCGTTGCTTTTGCAACGGTGACATGGGCCCAAGGCACTGTGAAAGGATTTGTTCGTGCCCAGGACGACGGGGCTCCAGTACTCTTCGCGGCGGTGGTCTTGGAGGGCACCACTTATGGGGTCTCTACGGACATTCAGGGCTATTACAGCTTGTCAAAAATCCCCGCAGGGACATACACTTTGGTGGTTTCCAGTGTGGAGTACAAGCCTTTTCGTACCGAAGTAGAGGTGCGCGATGACCGCGTTTTGACGCAGAACATTGCCTTGGATGCAGGTTTGATTGAGTTGGAAAGTGCGGTGGTCTCCACAGAACGTGGAGAGCAATTGAATACGGTTCGCATGTCGGTCGAATCCATCCAGCCGGCTGACATCAAACGGATCCCCAGCCTAGGAGGTACGCCAGACTTGGTGCAAGTGCTGCAGACTTTGCCGGGATTTGTGTCCACGGGTGACCAAGGAGGACAGTTGTATATCCGCGGAGGCTCCCCTGTTCAAAACAAGGTGCTTCTCGATGGGATGATCATCTACAATGCGTTCCACAGCATTGGCCTGTTTAGTGTGTTCGATACGGACATCATATCCAATGCCGACATCTATACCGGAGGATTCAGTGGGCGTTATGGGGGGCGGATCAGCTCGATCATGGACGTTTCGACGCGCGACGGGAGCCTTGCAGGACTCAGCGGCCGCATCGGTGCCAGTCCCTTTGGGTCCAAGCTGCTCATAGAAGGCCCGTTGGGTAAGCGCAATGCCCGCGGTGGCGGAACGTCGTTCCTGCTTTCTGGCAAGCGCAGTTACTTGGAGCAGAGCTCAAAGCTTCTTTACAGTTACATCGATGAAGAAGGCTTGCCCTTCAATTTCACCGACCTCTACGGTAAAGTCACCTTCGCTGGGGGTGCTGGAAGCCGATTGAGTCTTTTCGGGTTCTCTTTTAGCGACGATGTCAGCTATCAGGCTTTGAGCAATCTCGATTGGACCAACGTAGGCGCAGGTGGACAATTCTTAGTGGTGCCTACAGGCAGTGCTGTGCTCATCAAGGGAAATTTTGCCAGCTCACGTTACCGCATTGACCTTCAAGAGGATGGTTTGCCTGATCGATACAGTCAGGTCAACGGTTTCAACTTTGGCTTGAACTTTAAGTACGTGTTGGGCGATGATGAAGCCCGTTATGGCATTCAGGCTGTGGGCCTCCGCACGGACTTCAGGACATTCAACGCTCTGGGGGTGACGGTAGAGCAAACAGAGAACACCACGGAACTCGCGGGTTACTTCGATTACAAGCTCCAGCGCGGTCCATGGATTGTGAATCCCTCCTTGCGGATTCAGTACTACAGCTCGCTGGCCAAGTTCAGCCCTGAGCCCCGATTGGGTGTCAAATTCAAGGCTTCGGACCGTTTGCGTCTCAAGGCCGCAGGAGGTTTGTACAGCCAGAACTTGATTTCCGCGAACTCAGACAGGGATGTGGTCAACCTGTTTTACGGCTTCTTGGCGGGGCCTTCTAATTTGCAGGATGAGTTGATTGGACCTGACGGCCAAATTCAAGAAGTCACCCACAGTTTGCAGACAGCAGCCCACGCGGTTGGGGGCTTCGAGTACGACCTGACTGAGCGGATCAATGTGAACATTGAGGCTTACACGAAGTGGTTCACCCAGTTGACCAACTCCAACAGGAACAAGCTCTTTCCTGACACCTATGAGTTTGCCTCGGTGCCCGAAAGCCAGCGAAAGGACTTTATCGTGGAGACCGGCCGCGCCGAAGGAGTGGATGTGGTGGTGAAGTACGAGGACAAGCTCAACTACTTGTGGCTGGTCTATTCCTTGGGCAACGTAGACCGTTGGGATGGCTTCCGATGGTATGACCCCGTATTTGACCGCAGGCACAATGTCAACCTGCTCGCTTCCCGAAAGTTTGGGGCCAAGGCCAAGACCGAGGTGTCTGCGCGCTGGAACTTGGGCTCTGGTTTGCCGTTCACGCAGACGCAGGGGTATTACCAGCCGGTGGGGATCTCGAGCGGAATCGACGACAACTATGTCAATGGCAACCCCATCGAGTTGGGCATTGTCTATGCAGACCTGAATGCAGGGCGTCTGCCCGTATATCACCGTTTGGACTTAAGTGTGCGTCGGTCTTGGAAGCTCGGTGAGCGGATTGAATTGGACGCCAATGCTTCGATCACAAACGTCTATTCTAGAGCCAATATCTTCTACATCAACCGTGTGACGGGTGAGCGGGTGGACCAGTTGCCCTTCCTGCCATCCGTTGGGGTCGACATGAAGTTCTAAGGCTTTAAGCCATGAGTGAGCGGGCCTGGGCCCGGGCAGCATCGCCGATCGTATCTCCGCTGAGCATTGCGGCCAGTTCCTCGACCCGGGCCTCTGTGTCCAAGTGGACCAAGGCTGTTCGGGCACTGCCTTCGTGGGTTTCCTTGAAGACGCGGAAGTGGTGATCGGCTTTGCCAGCGACTTGAGGAAGGTGGCTGATGGTGATCACTTGGGCCGCCTTTGAAATGGAAGCGATGAGGTCGGCCATGCGGGCTGCGACATCACCACTCACCCCAGCATCGATTTCGTCGAGAATGAGGGTGGGGACTTCCAAATGGGCTGTCAGCGCCGCCTTGAGTGACAGCATCACCCGACTGCGTTCTCCTCCAGAAGCCACTTTGGTGAGTGGTTGCAAGGGCTGGCCTGGATTGGCCGCAAAAGACATGCTGACCCGATAGGGGCCAGCGGCCTCGGGCGTGGTGCTCGAGGTCCATTCAAAGTCCACTTTCGCAGCAGTGAGCTTGAGGTGTTGAAGATGTGTTTCAATAGCGGAAGCCAGGGCTGAGCCCGCTTCTTTTCGGCTGTGGTGCAGCTTGACGCCGATTTCGTCCAGGTTGAGTCGGGCGTTCTGAACGGCTGTGCGCAATTCGGCGAGCCGCTGGTCTCGATTTTGTGCATCCTGAAGTTGCGTGCGCATGGCATCGAGGCGATCGGACAGCCCGTCAAGGTCGGCCACGCGGTGCTTGTCAAGCAGTCGGTTGATCCGGTCCTTGTCCGCTTCTGCTTTGGAGAGTGCAGCAGGATCTAAGTCGATGGAATCGGCCTGCTGTTCGGCTTCTTGAGCGGCGTCGTCCAGTTCAATTCTGCAGGATCGAATCCGTTCCAGCAGGGCCACCGCCTCTGCGTGAACCGGTGTGATTTTCTCAAGCAGTTGTTCCACGCTGCGCAGCCGACTGATGAGGTCCTGCCCATCGCCTTGAAGTGCCGAGGATGCTGACTCCAAGGCATAGCGGATGTCTTGGGCGTGGGCCAGGCTGTCCAAGCGCGCATCCAAGTTCCGCAGGGCCGGGTCTTCAAAGTCTATGGCGTCGAGCTCCTCCAACTGAAACCGGATGTAGTCGACATCGGCGTCTGGCAGCCCTCCTTGGCCGGTCAGTACATCAAGCTCTCGTTGGGCAATGGCCCATGTCGCATGCTGGGTGCGCCACTGCTGTCCCAAAGATTGGGCTTCACTTGAGAACCCGTCAATGGCATGCAAGAGGCCATCAGAAGCATGCAACCGCTGCCCGTCTTGCTGGCCATGCAGGTCCACCAATAGCGGGGCGAGCGTTTTGAGAAACTGGAGTTTGACGGGTTCGTCGTTGACATAGGCCCTTGAACGGCCTCCTGGTGCGATGCTCCTGCGGATGATGCAGCTGTCATCTTCGTGCAATGCGCCCAAAACTTGCTGTGCTGCAGGGCTCGGGACGAATTCTGCTTCTACGATGCATTTTTTGGGCTGCAAAGACGTCATGCCCTCGGCCCGGTCTCCCAAAATGAGGCCCAATGCCCCCAGGAGAATCGACTTTCCGCTTCCCGTCTCGCCGGTGAGGACCGTCCAACCGTCTTCACACTGCCATTCAATGTGGTCGATGAGGGCGTAATTCCGAATGGAGATCCGGCGCAACATCAGCCGAGTCCCTGATCGTATACCGGAATGTTGCCTGGATCAATGAGCTTGAGCACAGGAAGCAATCGGGCGCGTTCTCCTTCTTCCGCAGGTCCAAACATTTTGACGACCTCGTCTTTTTTGGCCTGGAAAAAGGTCTGTAGGTTGTAGTTGGCCGGGCGAATCCTGTGCACGTTACGCAAGGCAATCAGAGCGTTTGACATGGTTTGACGTGCGGCTGCAGGATCGTCAAAAGCTTGGTCCATTCCGAGCCTGTGATACTCGTAGTAACACCGACGCAAGGGTCTAAAAGTCTGGCTGAGTACGTTGTCAATCAGGGCATAGCGAGATTGCTTGCCGTCAGAAGCGCTCCATCCGGCAGGCGGGGAGGAGAGGCCTTGGGCGTTGGTGACGACCGTCTGGGCTTGGGTATACAAATTGGTTCCTCCTTCCAGAGAAAATGTGTCGTAGTCCATGGCCAGAATCATGTAGGCATAGAAGGCAAGGACGCTGGTCAGGTTGTCGCGGAATTGGTCTTGGCTGTATTGCAGCAGTGTGCCTGGCGAATACGTGAAGTCAAAGTCATTGTCGTTGACCATAAGCACAGGCGAATTGTAGTCGCTGTTGAAAATGGGCCGGCTGCTCTGCACCTGGATGGTGCCTTGAAAATTGGTTTGAGAGTTGGCCTTGTTGATGGTGATCTGCATGGTGCAGGTGATCCGCTCCTCCAAGGTGAACTCGTCTTGGGTCCAACGTCGGCCACTCATGAATTCGGTGATGGCCGTTTCGAGCTGTTCAAATACGGAGGCCTCAACGTTGTTAATGGTTGGGGCAATCACGCTGACCTGACAGTCCAATTCTTGGGCATGGGCCAATGGTCCTAAGCCCATAAAGCACAGCATCATGCTGGCAGAGAACATGGCCTTGGTGGTGTGAATGGCTTTAAGGTATCGGTGCATGGGGGCGTTCATCTTCCTGACTGTTTCAGCGGCGCGCGCAGAAGCAACTGACGTTGCACCTCATTGGCGAGGTCTTCCGCGACCGCTTCTTTGGTCTTCAATTCAAAACTATCAATCCTATCCGGACCATAAACGAAGTCAACACGGTTTGTGGTGTGTTCGAACCCAGCTCCTTTGTCGGTGATGGAATTCAATACGATCATGTCGCAGTTCTTGGCTTCCAATTTCCGCAAGGCAGCCTCTTGACCATTTCCATGTGCCAATGCGAAACCTACCTTAAAGCACTCTGGGGATACCACCGCGTTGATTCCCGCAAGAATGTCGGGGTTTGGCACCATGGAAATGGCGTCGGGGAGGTCGGTTTTGGCCGCTTTTCCAGAGATGGTGGTGGCAGGGCGCACGTCTGCAACTGCCGCTGTCCCAATAACCGCGTCGGGTAGGGCATGAGCCATTGCAGCTTCTGCCGCGGCTTTCATGTCCAGTGCGGTTTCTACATCGACCCTCCGGATTCCGGGATGGTCTGTGGGAATGGATGATGGTCCGCTGATGTAGTCGACGAGCATCCCACGGCGTGCCAGTTCCAATGCAATGGCAGCACCTTGGCGTCCCGATGATCGGTTGCCGATGAAACGCACGGCGTCTATCGGCTCGCGGGTAGGGCCAGAAGTGATCAATGCGCGGTAGCCCATGAGCGGGGCCTGACTCCGGAACCACTCGGTCAATTCTTGACGAATCCTATCGGGCTCTGCCATGCGCCCTTTACCACTGAGGCCGCTGGCGAGTTCTCCGGTATCCGGTTCTATGATGTGTACCCCACGTTGGCGCAAGGTTTCCAGGTTGTCCGTAGTCGCGGCGTGGGTGAACATGTCCCTGTCCATAGCAGGAGCTACGACAACAGGGCATTTGGCGCTGAGCAACACGGTGAGCAGAAGACTGTCCCCACGCCCTTCGACCATGCCTGAAAGCGTATGCGCTGTGGCGGGTGCCACCAATACGACATCTCCCCAAAGGCCGAGTTCGACGTGGTCGGTCCAGGTGCCTGAGTCTCTGTCCTCGGTCAATGCACTGTGCACGGCTTGACCGCTCAGTGTTCCAAGGGTAAGTGGGGTGATGAATTCTTTGGCGCCTGGTGTCATGACCACGCGCACCTGCGCACCGGCCTTTACCAGTTCGCGGACGACCAGAGCGGATTTGTATGCAGCGATGCTCCCGGTGACGCCCAGGACAATGCGGCGGCCCGAGAGGGAGCCCATTGCGGGATTAGTTTTCCCTTTGCTGGAAGCGGCGGTTGCGGCGCTCCTCACGCTCACGGCGAGCCTCTTCTTGCTTCGCGGCTTCCGCAGCAAGCTCCTCTTCGGTAGGCATGCGGAAATAGACTTTGCCTTCTTCGAGTTCCTTGATCGCTACGCTGTGCGCTTTTGGTTGGCGCTCATAGTGCTTCGAAATCTCGATTTGCTCACGGTTTTCAAACACCTCCTCGAGGCTGTCAGATACAGTGATGAACTCCTCCAATTTGGAATTGAGCTCTTCTTTGATCTCCTGTCCAAGTTGCGTGCTGCGCTTGGAGAGGACCACGATGGCTTCGAACAGATTACCGTTGACCTGCTGGTCGATGGAGTGGGTGTCCCGTGTAATGGTGTTCCGGGAAGCCTGTTGGGTCTTGTTGGCGCTCATTGATGCTTGTCGACTATCGTTGTTCCGTAGATGCCTTTTCCAGTCCTGCGCGGCTTTTGCGGTGAAACTGTTCGGCTTCGTTCAAAAGGGCACTTTCAGGAAAGCGGGCCGCAAAGGTAAAGTAGGATTCAATGGCATCCGCATATCGTTCCGACTGTCTTCTTGATGTACTCTGCTCGGCGTAAAGGAATTGGCTTTTCAATATCAAAAATTGGGCTTCTTCTGCATATTGGCTAGCGGGCCATTCGTCTATGAATTGTTGAAGCGCTTTGGAGGCGCTTTGGAATTTGCTGGTCGTGAAATAGAGCTCTGCACCCTTCCAGGCTTTGGTTTCGAGCTTGCCCCGCAGCTTGAAAATCATGTTGTTACAGCTGTCTCTCAGGTGCGTTGTGGGGTAGCGGTCCAAGAACAATTGCAATTCGTCCATGGCCACGGCAGTCTCGCTTTGATCGAGCTCTGGTCCAGGAGATAGCCGGTAGCTGCAGAGCGCTGCGCGAAACTCTGCTTCTTCGGCTCGGTCAGAATTGGGAAACGTCTTGGCGAAATTCCGCATGGAATAGCGCCCCATGAACCAATCTTGGATGCACAAATGCGCTTCTGCATACATGAAGTACACATCTTCCATGCGTTCTGTGCCCCTAAATAGTCCAATCAGTTCTTGCAGGAGGGGGAGGCTTTGGATGCAGCGGTCATCTGCAAAATATTCTTGGGCCTTCTCCCATTTGAATTCGGGGTCAGAGCTCTTGAGTACTTTTTGGTAGTCGCCACAGCCTTGAACCCCTATAAATAGAGCCGTCAAGGGCAATAAAAGCAATGGAACGTAGGCGCGCATGGCGGCGAAAATAGCCGGAACGGTATGGTTCTGCACCCTTTTTCAACGGAGGATATGCCAACACTTGTTGCACAATCGGCACGGTTACCATTCAGGTGCAGTAACTTTGCCTCTTCGATTTCTCAACAGAACAAGCCGTTTTGGACATTTTCGACCGCATCCGCAATGACCGCGGACCACTTGGCCAACATGCCAAGAATACCCACGGGTATTTCACCTTCCCCAAGCTTGAGGGCGACATCTCCAATCGGATGATGTTTAGGGGGAAAGAAGTGCTGGTTTGGAGTATCAACAATTACCTCGGATTGGCCAACCATCCGGATGTCCGCAAAGCGGACGCCGATGCAGCCAAGGATTGGGGAATGGGATATCCCATGGGGGCGCGCATGATGAGTGGGCAAACCAAGTTTCATGAAGAACTGGAGGAGAACCTCGCGGACTTCATGCAAAAAGAGGATGCCTTCCTGCTCAACTTCGGTTATCAGGGGTGTCAAAGTGCCATTGAGGCATTGGTGAGCCGCCATGATGTGATTGTCTATGACAGTGAGAGCCACGCTTGCATGGTGGATGGTGTGAGGCTGCACCAAGGAAAGCGCTTTGTGTTCCAGCACAACGACATGGAAAGCTTTGTCAAGCAGCTTGACCGCGCCAAGAACATCACGGACCAAACAGGAGGTGGTATCCTCGTGGTGACCGAAGGTGTCTTTGGTATGGCGGGCGACCAAGGCAAGCTCAAAGAGATTGCAGAATACAAGGAGCAGTATGGTTTCCGCCTTTTTGTGGACGATGCCCATGGATTCGGTACTGTCGGAGAAAACGGCCGAGGTGCCGGTGATGAGCAAGGGTGTCACGAGGCCATTGATGTTTACTTCGGCACATTTGCCAAAGCCATGGCGACCATTGGGGCTTTCGTTGCAGGCCCCAAGGATGTCATTGACTTTCTGCGCTACAACATGCGCTCGCAGACTTTCGCGAAGTCTTTGCCCATGCCCATTGTGATCGGAGCGCTGAAGCGTTTGGAGATGATGGCAACACAGCCCCAGCACAAAGAGCGCCTTTGGACTGTGGCCAGTGCACTGCAGTCAGGGCTGAGAGAGGCTGGCTTCAACATTGGAGACACCAACAGTTGTGTGACCCCCGTCTTCTTGCAAGGAGGGCTGGGAGAGGCCACCAACCTGACGTTGGACCTCCGTGAGAACCACAGCATTTTCTGTTCGATCGTGGTATATCCCGTGGTGCCCAAGGATGTGATCATGTTGCGGTTGATTCCAACGGCAGTGCACACTCTGGAAGATGTGGAATACACCATTGAGACCTTCAAAAAGGTAAAGGACCGTCTCGCTGCTGGAAAGTACCAGCACGAAGGCATTGTGGATTGGGCCTGAGGTCCACACAAACACAGCCGGTGCGGTGCTTTATTGACCTCTCCTATGTAGGGACCGAATACCATGGTTGGCAGCGCCAACCTGAGTCCATTTCGGTTCAGGAGGTGATGGAGGCCACGCTTTCTGAATTGCTAGGTGCACCTACCATTGTGGTTGGCTGCGGCCGCACCGATACCGGTGTTCATGCCTCTTCATTTTACGCCCATTTTGAATGGGAAGGACCTTTTGGGCCACGGTTCAAAGATTGGGACCAAGCTGCTTGGAAGTTGAACGGCATGCTGCCCGCAGATATAGGGGTGCGGCGGATTTTTGAGGTCGGTCCCCGCGATCATGCACGGTTCGATGCGACCGAACGTGGCTACACGTACCACGTCCACACCCACAAAGACCCGTTCCTTGAAGACCGAAGTGCCAGGGTTTATCAGGCTTTGGATCTTGAGGCCATGAATGCCGGGGTACAGCATCTGATTTACAAAGGTGACTTTGCGGCTTTCTGCAAGACGGGAAGTGGTCAGAAGACGACAATATGTGACCTGAGGAGTGCCCAATGGACGCAGACAGATCCACACCGGTATCGGTTTGACATCGCGGCTGACCGTTTTCTGCGCAACATGGTTCGCGCCATTGTGGGGACCTTGCTTGACGTGGGACGGGGCAGGCTGGCACCAGAAGACGTCGAGGAAATCGCGGCCTCCTGTGACCGCTCTAATGCAGGGATGTCAGCCTCGGCTTGTGGCCTGTACCTTTCACGAGTGGAGTATCCTTTTCTGAAAACATGAGCGCTCCTGAGACCACGGGCAGAATCTTTGACTCTAAAGTGTTGAAGCGTATTCTGAGGCGTGTTGAGCCATACCGGCAGCGCTTCATTTTGACCGGCCTAATGGTGGCGTTGTTGGCGGGCATGAGTTGGGTCAGGCCTTACCTCATTCGGGTGGCCATGGATGAGCACATTGCGGTAGGTGATCGGGAGGGATTGCTCTTAATTTTCTTGATTGTTGTTGGGCTGATTGTTGTGGAGGCATTGTTGCAGTTTTGGCAGACGTATTGGGCAAACTGGGTGGCCCAAAGCGTGACCTTGGATTTGCGTTCAGAGTTGTACCGACACGTCTTAAAGTTTCGGTTGAAGTATTTCGACAAGACGCCTGTTGGTCAGCTTGTTACAAGGCACATTGGCGATGTTGATGGGATAGCGGATGTCTTCTCCAATGGACTGCTGAATGCGGTGGGTGATCTCCTCAAATTGGCAGTTGTCATTGGGGCCATGCTCTGGGTCGATGTGCGCCTCACAGTGGTCGTATTGCTTCCCATTCCGGTTTTGTTATTGGCCACTAGGGTGTTCCAGAAGGCGATTAAAAAGGCCTTTGTGAGCGTCCGCAACGAGGTGTCCAGAATCAACGTTTTTGTGCAGGAACATGTGACCGGCATGGGCATCATTCAGGCCTTTGGTCGTGAGGATGCGGAGCGCAACAAATTCGCCGCACACAACGCGGCACACAGGGATGCCAACATCCGCTCGATTTGGGCTTTTTCAATCTTTTTCCCGGTAGTGGAGATGCTCTCTGCAACGAGTGTGGCGTTGCTGTTGTGGTACGGAGTCGATGGAGTGGCACAGGGGGGGATGACCCTGGGCTTGGTTTTGCAGTTTATCCTCTACGTTTTCATGCTGTATCGCCCCATCAGGCAGTTGGCCGATCGGTTCAATGTTTTACAAATGGGCATCGTCAATGCAAACCGGGTGTTTCACTTGTTGGATATGGATGAGTCATTGCCTGAACTGCCAGAAGATGAGTTGGTTGAGGTGGGTTCGTTGGAAGGCCACATCGTATTCAATGACGTATGGTTTGCTTACCAAGATGAAGACTGGGTTCTCAAAGGTGTGAGCTTTGAGGTGCAGGCTGGCCAGCGGGTGGCATTCGTTGGGGCAACAGGCGCTGGAAAGTCCAGTATCATCAATCTTTTGTGCCGCTTCTATGAGTACCAAAAGGGATCCATCACGATTGATGGGCATGACCTAAGAACCATTCCATTGGATGCCTTGCGGAATTCTGTGGGCGTAGTCCTGCAGGATGTCTTTCTTTTCACGGGGTCCTTGCGAGACAACATCACTTTGTTTGACCCTTCCATAGGGATCGACAAGGTGGAAGAAGCTGTCGAGGCGGTAGGCGTGGAGGGTTTAATCGATAGACTTCCTGGAGGCTTGGATTACGATGTCAAGGAGAGAGGGGTCATGCTGTCAACGGGACAGCGCCAGTTGATTTCATTTGTTCGTGCTTATGCGCAGCAGCCGGGGATTTTGGTCCTGGACGAGGCGACGAGCTCCATTGATCCCGAAAGTGAGCAGTTGATTCAAAATGCGACTGCGCGTTTGACGGAGCACAGGACCAGCATTCTGGTGGCGCACAGGTTGTCCACCATTCAAGACGCAGACCGCATTATTGTGATGGATCTAGGCCAGATTGTGGAATCGGGGAACCATGCTGAATTGTTATCAGCCAAAGGCAAGTACAGTCGGCTTTTTGAGATGCAAAGGGATTTGAACAATCCTTAATGGGGAAGTCCGTCGAATTATCATCTTTAGATTACATATTATATGATAATCCCTTGTAAAGAGCGGCAGAGAGTTCTTGAGCTAGGTTGAACAGGGGCCTATAATGATGGTCGGGCGCATAGATTTGAAGGTTACCTCATCGCTTGCTCTCAATGGACCCTCGGAGGCATTTTCTAAACTCGCTTGTGCGCTTATTTCTGGCGCTGTGCGGAGTATGGCTCCTGACCCTTTCTCCTCAGTCACAAACGGTCCTCTACGAAGCCAATTTCGATGCCGATGCCGGCTCTTCCGGTACGGCCGGTGCAAGTCCAGACGAATGGACTGCATCTGCATCCGCTGGCGTGAGCAGTATAGCAGAATGGCAAACGGCTGGAGACTACTATTTTCGACTCCAAGGTGCAGGGGCTTCTTGTGTTTGGGAAAGTTCTGCGATTTCAATTGCCAATGCATCTGAGCTTCAGCTTGGCGTTTATGGACAGAAATTTCAGGGTAGTTGGAATGCCTTGATTTCTGTCTTGGATTTGAGCAGTGGTTCGGTAGTCTTGACCCCACAATTGATGCCCCAAAACGGGTCGGTTCTGAATTATATAGTGACAGCAGGTGCTGTGTCCTCTATTGTAATTCGAATTGAATTGACTGGCCCCAGTCAAGACAAGGCTTTTGGTTTTGATGATGTGGTGCTGACCGGAATTGTGTCTTGCACAGACTCAGACGGGGATGGTTTGTGTGATGCTGATGACAGCTGTTCTGATTTGACGGCTTGTAATTTCAGTGAATCTGCCAATGGTCCATGTCAGTTCGAGGATGCATGTGGTGTTTGTGGAGGGAGCGGTGCCGATGCAGACAATGATGGAATCTGCGATGACATTGACCCTTGCGTTGGAACGGTTGACGCTTGTGGTGAATGTAATGGTCCTGGGTCCATTTACGACTGCGGTTGTGCAGACATTCCCGCAGGTGACTGCGATTGTAATGGCAATCAGCTTGATGCCCTCGGAGTTTGTGGGGGTGGGTGTTCGGCAGATGTGAACGGGAACGGCATTTGCGACGATGCAGAATTGTTGGGGTGTATGGATTCAACAGCATGCAATTACGATGCTGCTGCAACGGAGGACGACGGTTCCTGCGCGGAGATCGATGCGTGCGGCGTATGTGGTGGTCCCGGAGAGATTTACGAATGCGGTTGTGCTGACATTCCTGTCGGTGACTGCGACTGCGATGGAAACCAAAATGATGTGCTCGGCAATTGCGGCGGTGGCTGTTTTGCTGATGCAGATGACGATGGTATCTGTGATGATATCGACGATTGCGTTGGGGTGGAAGACGCCTGTGGTGTGTGCAACGGCAATGGGCTCTCTTGGGATGTATCCACATCTACATTGGGAGGTGGATTCTATCAAGATTTTAGCATTTCTGCAGCTTCATTGAGCTCAGTATCTGCATTGGAAATTTCCCTTTCTGCCCAAGGTGGAGGGTCATCGAATTGGGCGAGCGATTTGCTGGTGGCGTTGGTAGACCCCAGCGGCAATGGCGTTGAGTGGGGTGGAGACAACGTCACCACATATGGCGCTGATTATGCTTCCGACCCGAGCCTGGTGTGGCCTTCCTCTTGGAATGTTGCCGCCAATTCGGTTGGATCATTTTCTGCTACGCTCGACTTCAGTGCTTTCGGCCTATCTGGTGAGGGGGAATGGACCCTGTATTTGGCCAATGGATACTCAGGTTCTGGTGAGGTGATGTACTCGGTCAGTATCGGGATTGCCGAGCTATGTGAGGATACGCCGGGCTGTACTGATGTGAATGCCTGCAATTACAGTGCAGAAGCGGTAATCAATGACGGGACATGTAGCTATGCGCCCAACGGTGATTGCAGCTGTGCTTTAAACCTGACCAGCACCGAAACACTGGTGGGTGGTGCATCGGGAAGTACGGTGACCGCGACGGGTACAGGTAGTCTGGGATATGTAGAGGTCCTGCTCGGCTATGTCGGCGAGGGGGACAGCTGGCCGGCGGATTTGCTGCTTTCTGTGACGTCGCCTTCGGGTGACTGCATCGAATTTGGGGGTTACACATCTTCCATCACTGCGGGCTGTGATCCCATACTGGTCAACAACCAGTGGCCTACTTCATGGATCAGCTCCAGCAATGGGTCCTACGTCGCTACGTTGGACCTTTCCTCCGCAGGACTCTATGGTTCTGGAGATTGGTCCATTCAACTCATCAATGGCTATGATGCCAGCGCTGCAATTTCCTATGACGCGAGTGTCAACTTGCTCGGGATTTGCGCTGGGGGTGAGATTTCGGGCTGTTTGGACGACCAAGCCTGCAACTACAATCCGGACGCTACTCTGGACGATGGGGGGTGTTTGACTGCTGACTTGTGTGGTGTTTGTGGGGGTGACAATTCGAGTTGTGGCGATGGCGGATGCACCGACTCTATGGCTTGCAACTACGATGAGACCGCCCTGTTCGATGACGGTTCATGCGACACTTCCTATGACCCCATTGTAGGCTGTTGTTCCTATACGGTTGGGGAGCCTATAGATTTGGCTGGCAATCAGTCCCATGAGTGGATTGTAACGGCCAGCTCGGTCGACGGATTGGGGCTTTTTGATTTGTCCATGGACTTTTCTCCGACTGGCAGCAACAGGAATTGGGCTTCCGATATCGTGGTCATTTTCGAGGACCCTGCTGGAAACTGCCTGTGGTTCGGTGGCAATGACTACACAGAACTTCCTTCCAATTGGTTTGGCTGTGAACAGCTGCCAGGGGTGTGGCCTGAATCGTGGAACACAAATGTGGCGGGTTCATATTCAGCAACGGTTGACTTGTCCAGTTCTACGCTTGCCGGAATTGGGGACTGGACCGTCACGATTCAGAACGGTGATTTACAGACTTCCCCTGCCGATTACGAGTTCCTGACTTGGACTGCTCAGGGCTTGTGTTATGTGGATGGGTGCATGACCGAGAGTGCTTGCAACTTCACACCTTTGGCTACCGAACAAGTGGATGCAGTGTGTGATTTCGCCACGGGCTGTGAGTCGTGTAACGCCGATGGAACGATTGCCGGCAACGACGCGGACGGCGATGGCATCTGCGATGCGGACGAAATCGAAGGGTGCACGGACTCAATGGCCTGCAATTTCAGCGCCGCAGTAACGGAAGAAGATGGCAGCTGCTACTACTGCTCCTGCCCGGGTGACAACATCACCTCCGACAACCCGCTCTACGGACTCGAAATCGACACCGTCGCCACGGACATCGGCCTGCTTTCGGACGGGACCGACTTATCCGGTTACTCCACATACCGGCTCTACATCACCACACCCAACGCGGACGACTTCATGAGCGCCATTGTCGGCGGTGAAAGCAATCCTGATTTGTTTTTGAATACAACCACATCATTCTATCAAGATGAGCTTGGAGCGGTGACGCCGAATGGAATCAATTCTCTCCTGTTTGCATCCTTCCCCTCCTTGGAATTTGATTCTTGGGTCACCATTGGCTTGGAAGGACAGCCGAATGCTGCTGCTGGTGAAGCGAATATTACAACAGTGCAGGGGGCGGACAATCCTTGGACATTATCATTTGATCCTGGTAGCGGAGCAGATGGGGCGAATATTTTAATTGATGACCCGGTCGGAGGAGGGTGGTTTGCATTGAATGGCGATGTCAACGGAATTGCAGGAACTGATTTGAAAGTGCTTGTTGCTCAATTGACGACAGACGGGGACTTATCAGGTCAGTTGTATTGTCAGGTTTTCCCCAATGGTGTTGGATCGCAACTTGATGAATTTACAGTGTCGTTCGAGCCGGGCCATGCATGTGGTTGCACGGATTCGACGGCTTGCAACTTCGATCCGGCTGCGGAGCATGACGACGGGTCATGCTACTATCCCGATGCCTGTGGCATCTGCGATGGTCCGGGTGCCATCTATGAGTGCGGATGTGCTGACATTCCGGAGGGCGATTGTGACTGCAATGGAAATGTCCTCGACGAATGCGGTGTCTGTGGCGGTACGGGCATTCCCGTTGGGGACTGCGACTGCAATGGCAATATGCTTGATGCCTGCGGCGTCTGTGGTGGATCGGGAATTCCTGAAGGGGAGTGTGATTGCAATGGCAATGTGCTTGATGCCTGCGGCGTCTGTGGAGGAACCGGAGTGGATGTAGATGGAGACGGTATCTGTGATGACATCGACAACTGCGCCGATACCACCTCCATCAGTTTTGATGACGAGGGCAACATCGGTTGTCTGTACCTCGGCTGCATCCAGCCTTCGGCAGACAATTACGATCCAGATCCAAGCGTCATCGGATGCCTTGTGATCGGAGGTGGCAATGAGTGCTGCATCTGGTACGGGTGTACGGATGACACATTCGGAGACGGTACGCCCCCTGCCT
>Ga0206129_10003853_pt1 | contig 16997 bp, 9 predicted proteins | sample Helgoland_Spring_8_FD_148616 | JGI IMG/M metagenome (GOLD analysis project Ga0206129, IMG submission 148616) | Pelagic subsurface seawater microbial communities from Kabeltonne, Helgoland, North Sea - Helgoland_Spring_Bloom_20160502_2 | ecosystem: Environmental > Aquatic > Marine > Epipelagic ...
ATGGTTCCCTGGGGAGTAGCTGCACCCAAGACATCAATTTCGCGGATGACAAAATTATTTCCAACGGAGTTACCCGCAGTGGAACCCGCGGTGAAGCGGATAGATTCGATCCCTGTGGCATCCAGGCCGGTCAGATTCACCTTCGTTGCGCCCGCGGCGTTATTGAGCGGGGTATAATTAACCGTTGCGAGAAGGGCGTAGCTGCCCCCCACCGGCTTCACCTCCACCGTCCACACCTGATTGCCAAATCCCGAATCCGTCCAGGAAGCAATCGATTGAATCGAGGTGATGTCATACCCTGTTGCATTGGGGCCTAAGTTGTATTCAGCAATGGCACCTTCATTTGACCAAGTCCCCTCGGCGTCCCCTCCAGGAAACGCTCCATGAATGCCGTCGTTCAGCTCGGGCAGCGTTGCACCGCCGCCAAAGGTCCATCCTACACTTGCGACGGTCGCAGTGAGCTCATTAAGCAAATCCGATGCGCTCTGGTCACCCTCATAGGCCGAATCAGAGGAATCACTGACTGCTGTAAAGGATCCGGAAAAACCGGATGCAATCGTCACATCGGACACGGTAGGAGTCGCGGTGCCTTCCACGTCAATTTCGCGGATGACGAAATCATTTCCTGAGGAGTTACCCGCAGTGGAACCTGCGGTGAAGCGGATGGATTCGATCCCTGTGGCATCCAAACCGGTCAGGTTCACCTTCGTGGCACCTCCGGTGTTATTAAAGGGTGTATAATCAACCGTTGCGAGAAGGACGTAGCTGCCCCCCACTGGCTTCACCTCCACCGTCCACACCTGATTGCCGAATCCTGCGCCAACCCAAGACGCGATCGATTGGATCGAGGTGATGTCATACCCTGCTGCATTGGAGCCTAAGTTGTATTCAGCAACGGCACCTTCATTTGACCACGTCCCCTCGGCGTCCCCTCCAGGAAACGCTCCATGAATGCCGTCGTTCAATTCGGCCACCGTTGAGCCGCTGCCGGTGTTCCATCCTGTCGCGACGGTCGCAGTGAGCCCATTGAGCATATCCGTTGCACTCTGGTCTCCTTCGTAGGCTGAGTCCGTGGGACTATTGACTGCGGTAAAGGATCCCGAAAAACCGGATGCAATCGTCACATCACCCACAGACTCATTGGATACGAGATCCAAAAATGCGGTCGCGAATCGCTCACCCAAGGTAATCAGTCCTGCCGCATCAAAATGGAAGAAGTCATAGAAGCTCAGATCGGTCGCGGGGACGAAGCGTGCAAAAGGATCCGCGGCAGCAATGGCGCTCTGCGTATTGACAACAACATTATAAGCTCCGCCATTCTGTCGAATCTCGCCAATGAGGAATGGAAGGTTGGCACCGTAACGGCTTCGGATATCCTCAATGAAGGCCGTAAGATTGTTCGCGTAGTTGGCCTGCTGCCCTTCGAGGGCATCGCTTTCTCCCTGGTGCCAGAGCATCCCTACGACCTCAGTGGTATACCCGGCATTCTGGAGGGCGGCCAGTCCGGCAGCAACGGTATTACGGAAAGCCGTGTAACTGGGACCGGTTCCCGGTGCCCAGTCGTTATACAAGGCGGTCCCACTCTCAGCGTGCTTGATGATCGCATAGGTCACAGAGGGATTTGCATCCGCGATCTCGCGACCAAAGGTGACCTCCACGCCAAATTTAGCCTCGGATCCCATGGTGACGCCCCCGCTGCCTGAACGGAGGGTGGTCAGACCTCCGCCGCCCGTATAGTAAAACAGCACGTCATCCTGTGGAAGCTGCAGATTGACCGGACTGGTCGGAAGCCCCGAGTTGTTTCCTTGCCCGACCGCGTTTGACTGGCCACCCAAAAGGATAACTTTGACAACATTCCCAGAAGCGGTGGTGGCGAGGACGGAGAGGGCAAGGCCCGCAATTGCAGCGAGGCGCATCACCAATTTCATTGTATAATTCATTTTATCGATTTGCTGTAAAGTGAAGAGATTGAGTACATGAAAATCCCCTATAATCAGTGTCGGGGATGCAGTTGGGGTACCGCTTTAAGCGGAATGGCTGTCGCCCCATTTTTGCATGGGTGAAGACCGCCTTGGCGTCTGCAAACTGGACAAGCCCCCTGAACGAAAAATGCCCGATATCGAAGGAACTCGGTCCGAAGAGGTCTGTATCTCGGTTCATTGCAGATTTCCCTATTCCTAATTCCGGCTTTTTAAGCCCTGCGCCTGCGCAGAGCGATAGCTAGCCCGCCTAGGCTGAGCAGCACAGTGGATGATGGCTCGGGAACAGTTGCTACACCGAAGACGTCGATTTCACGGTAGACAGCTCCGCCCACATCATTGCTTACGGTGTCGAGAAAATCAAAGCGGATGGCATCGATACCGCTACCCAGCAGTCCAGTATTATCGGTGACGTTGACTTTAGTAGCCCCTCCTTCACCAACCGCGAGTGCTGGCTGATAGTCAACCGTCGCGTAAAGCCCATATGAGCCTCCCAGTGACCGAAGAAAGATGTTGTATTTCTGGTTCATGAACCCGGCATCGTTCCATGCAGCAATCGATTGAATACCGCTGATGTCATAACCCATCCCATAGGCACCGTCACCGATGACGAACTCACGGGAGGTTCCCGAGTCTGCTGTCCAGGCCACCTCTGCAACCGCATCTCCTAAAGGTAGTGGTGGAGTGGAGTCGTTAATTCCATGCAGACCGTCGTTCAGGTTAGCGGCGTCGCCGCCAGCAAATGCCGTGCCGCTGGTAATGCCGGTAATACCATGCAGGAGGTCGGTCGAGCTAACGTCGCTCACATAGGCGAGTTCATCCGTAGGGGTTGAAGGGTTATTGGGACCCGATGTTACCGACATAATTATAACCGCCGCATTGACAGGGGCTACACTAAGAGCCATCCCTGCAACGGTAGCGAGACGTGTCATTATTTTTGTTCTATGTTCCATATTGTGTCGTGTTTTGTATGTATTTGAGAATCTTTCCTAGCTGCTCCCGCCCCTCCTGAATCAGGAAAATTATCGGTTAAGCTGGTAATAAATGCCCGAATACGGAATCGCGTTAACACATTTCTAGAAAAAACTTTCAAATCGCCGAATTTTCCCCTTTGAGCCTATGTATGATAGGTTTTGGTGAAATATCTGTTAACGCTGCAGAAAAATCGGCATATTTAAGAAGAGATGGAACTTAACGCTACGCAACAAGCTGAATTTGTCAGCCAGATCGCCAAACACCAGGCGGCGCTGCACGCCTACATCATCTCGCTTATGCCGGGGATCGATGGCGTGGACGATGTTCTCCAGGAAACCAATATGGTTATCTGGGAAAAGCGCAGGACGTTTGAGCTGGGGAGTAATTTCCGTGCCTGGGCCTGTGCCATTGCCCGGTTCAGAGTGATGGGTCACCGTCGCAAGCTGGGAAAGCTCGGCATGCAGATGTTCGACGACCAGCTTGCCGAGCAACTTGCCACGGAATGCGAGGCCGAGCCAGAGGAGCTCACCAATCGCCTGTGTGCCTTGGAAAGTTGTCTGGGACGCCTGCCGGAGAAAGAGCGCGCACTCGTCGACTTCCGTTATTTTTCAGATTCTAATCTGGATGAATATTCGGCACAATGCGGTAGACCTGCCGACTCTCTTCGCGTCAGTCTATTCCGCATCCGGGCTGCTTTGAAAAAATGCATCACTGGCGAACTCGCCCTTTACCGCAGCCGATCATGAACCAGCGCGAACTCGAACACCACTTGCAAGAGCTCTTCGATGGCCGTCTCGAAGGGCAGGCATTCGATTACCTGCAACAGACGCTGCGCACTGATCCCGCGGCCAGAGAAGCCTATCGTGAATACCTTCACCTCCACCATGCGCTTGAATTCCGCACCAAGGGCGTCAATCTACTCAATGTGGTGCCTATGGATCGTGTTGTCGAACGGCGACAACGCCGCGCAATACGCATTGCTGGTTTGGCCGCTGCTGCGGTGCTTATGATTGGCGCACTGGTGATGACCCTGATCGCCACGCACACACCCCAGCCAACGCTTGTCGTCAACACCGCACCCGGAGGCGACATCACCATCAGTCATGCACACACCGGTGAGGATGCGCCGGAAGGTCTGGTGCTCGAACCCGGATCACGACTGAAGGTCATCACCGGCATGGTGGAGCTTAAATTTTCCTCCGGGGTGCGTGGAATTGTGCGTGGTCCTGCCGACCTGACCTTACAACGCGAGGATCTACTCGAACTGACCAATGGCACGGTCTGGTTTGCGGTGCCAAAGAAAGCGATCGGATTCACGGTCAATACACCTGACCTAGTCCTCACTGACCTCGGCACCGAATTCGGCATCATGTCCGAGCCGAATTTTCTCGATGAAGTGCATGTTTTCGACGGCAAGGTGAAAATACTCAGCCGCAACGGACTGAAAAAATTAGAAATTCTCAATGCCGGGCAGGCTCGGTACGCCGGATCAGACGGACACTGGAAAGCAACGCCACTTCGGCGTGACCATTTTCTGGATACATTACCCGTCAAGAAAACAGAGCCCGCTGTGGTCTCAACGGAGGAGTCCAGCAACGAAGAGTTTTCCTATACCAATGATGTCAGTGACACCGATCTCCTGCATGGTCTGAAGCCGGTTACAAGCGGATGGAAGCTGGAAAATGAAGCCCATCCCAACGAACTGACTGACGGCATCCACGGAACCCGCTTTAATGAGGTGCCCGGCGACCCGGCGCAAGGCGCCTGGACAACGGTCGGCGCCACTGCCGAATACCATCTGGGCACCGGTGCCAAGGGACTGGGTTATGACATCACCTCAATCCAATCGATCGCTGCCTGGGCTGGCGCGGGATTCGGCAACCAATCCTGGACGGTGGAAGTGAAGCCCGTCGGTGGCAGCTACCGCATCCTCCACACGGTGAACTACCACCCGCTCACCTCCCAACAGATCGACGGCGGTGGTGCGACCAAGGTCATCCTCACGGGTAAAAGCGGTGTCCTTGCCAGCGGGATCGAGTCGATCAAATTCACAGCCAGCCACGTAGCGGGTTCCGTCGACAACGCCTTTGTCTGGCGCGAGTTGGATGTGTTTGGGGGGCCCAGTTCTTGAGCCGCCCCGCTACATCGCATACTGTGGAATCTCCATCCACTCGCCGTCCTTGAATGCGGACTTCAATGCCGATGTGTCCAATCCGGCTTTCACAGATGCCGCCACTGTGACGATCAGGGCGGCATAATCAAGGCGTCTGTCCAACTATTCGATCTTCGCTAAGAGCTGATTAAGGTAACGAAGCCTGATTTTTTGTTTATCATGCGAGGGTGGGTAGATGACAATGAACTCTCTGGCAGCAGCCTGACAATACATACGTGAACCGGCTAGTAATGTGCCCTTGGCGGAATACATTGCCATGGGGATAAACTGCTTGTTCTGGGGTAGCTTCACTGGAATGGTTGCAATCTTACCAGGCACCACCACCTTGGCAGCATTTCCCAGTTTAACGCCTATTCTTAGATTCGTTAGATTAATGAAGCGGAAAGCCCCTGAAGGAAAATCTTTCGTTGAGTCATTCGTTTCGAAAATTCTCAATCTGCCGCTTTGAACCGATCGATCGATAAAATACAGCGATCTGAGGTATCCTTTTTCCTCGATAGGTTTGCCAATCAATCGATTCACAGATTCCCCTTTGTCATTGATTTCCTGTACGTAGAGCTCCAGGCCATGGTCCGCTTTGAGCTTATACTCCTCAGACCTTCGGCCTATTGTTAATTTGACAGGAATCATTTTTTTGCCGTCGCGGTAATAGATTTGTTGGTCGGTCACTTGTTCAAAAGCAGCGAGTGTGAAACGTTTGCGAGCTGCTTGTTCATTTTGTCCATGAACTGGGAGCACGATCAGGAAACCGATCAAGGCGAATACCTTGCTGTAATAATACATGGGTGTAATAAATTATTAAATTTCAGACTCTACCAGCCATCTAAAGCGGACGATTTTAAACCTTCTCCCGTATTGTGCATTGGTCGCATCAAACCCGTCTGCAGGAGTTCTGGACACCAGGGTGGTCATCGGCAGAGGATCCTTCATGGAGTCTTCCCAAGGGTCATCATCAGGGTTGACATATTCCGGCAAACGCTGGACCACGGCCTCACATGTGGCATGGGCGATGATGGCTCCGGCGCTGTCCTTCACCTCACCGTAGGCCCTGATCTTGAAGGTATCCGAGCGTGCATTGAGCCTCGGGGCGATGGGCAAGAGAAGCTTCGCCTGGGTAATGTCCCCGGCATTACCCGTTGAGGTCTTGGCTCCATCAGTGTGGTTGAAATACGTTAGGTTTCCATAGTTGGTATCCTCTGCACTGATTGAGGTGTGGTAATCTCCATAAATACCAGAGTTGTCTATCGCCGCTTGTAGTGCGCCTCTTTTATCGGTGTCATTGCTACCGTTTGGTCTGCGGTTCACAAAGTCTGCCAAACTCATAAAGGGGCCTCTCTTTTTAACCTCTTTGACGATCTCAACAGCCAGGCCGGAATCGTCAGAGGGGTCATCCAAGGTATCGTTATCGTCCCAGATGTCTGCATCAGATAGACGCGACAAGCCAACCCAACCGGCCTCGGCATTCACCCCTATAATCGAGCTGTTACTATTCGGGAAAGGTGTGCCGTTCTCATTGTCGCTTGCGCTTGAGTCTGCGAATCCCACATCAACATCCCTGTTGGCCATCAGCAAGGCTGCCCATGCCCGCACTGAGGTGGAGTTCACATTGAACTGACCCTTGATCAGGCTGTAGGCACCTATTTTCCTATAACCATCACTAGCATCCAGCGCAGTGACGATATCCGCACCTTTCATGCCAGGAGGGATGTGCGGTATGATTACATTGTTGGCATCCGCCGCCCCATAATCAGGCCCATAAAAATCACCCAGTGTTGCGTTGATGGAGCCTCCACTAGCAGGGGCATACCCGGCAGATCCAATAGTGAACTTGGGCGCAATACCGGAAAAGAAATAACGGTCAAAGAGAGCATCATTAAATAACCATGATTGATCGGCGATCGATGCGCTGCTATGGGCAACGTGATATTCATACTTATCAATAACACCATTACTTGTGCTCGTAGTGGAAGGTGCAACAAAGGGGCTGGCAAATGATTCACCCAAGGGGCTGAAGGGTTCATGAGCATGCACGGCAGTAGCTGCACCTCTGAGCTCGAGGAGCGAATGCATGGGCCGCGTGGGTATCGACTTCAGCTGGAAATGCGTGCTGCCATCATTGACTGAGTCATGACTGTTACCGTAGTAGCCGTTGTTTATTTGGCCCGCTCCAAAAGGATAATCAACGCCTAGCGCACCTCTGATGGCATTGTAACCCCCTTCTTTACAGACCATGGTCATCATTTTATTGATCTCAGCTTCTCTCCATATGCCAGCGGTCGTAATGGCTTCCGCAGGATTAAAATGGGTGTAGGTTTCCATATGACCAATGTTGTTTTCACCTTGCACACTTGAGCGGGCATCAACCGCGGCACGATTCAAAAGACTAATCGCAGCAAACGTTTTTTTGGTATCTAGTAGGGCACTAGCAGTATCACCACCGATGTAATCTACCTGACTCGCATTTGGCACCCCCACCTGTATTTCGTAGCCTTCAGCAATAATATTCTGAATGGCGTAGGTATTGATTTGCTTATATTGCAGCGCGTCACCTCGAGAGCTATCTATGTCATTTAAGCTAACAGTGCTACCAGGCAGGTATGTCCTTGATGTCATTCTGCCGCTACCAATTTGATTGCCAGTGGTCGTTGTGTAGTTGATTGAATTATGGAACGCACAGGAAATCTGCTCTGTCCCTATTAAGGGAATATTGACAAAAGAGACATCAGGACTTCTTTTGAGGATACTTGTAATAATGATTCCTGAATCGGAACTCATGTTAAGACCTTTACGTAAGGCTAATTTCGCACTCTTTGCCGCGGTGTTGTGAATAGACGAATCCGGAGGTGAAAGATAAACGACTTCGCCCGGTGCAAGCGTCAAATCATCCATCAGGAAATTTAATTGGTGTGATGGTGACCACGCGGGCGTCCATGACGATTGATTGATGAGCTGCGCTACATTAGTGGCCCCGTAGATCTCTTCAGTGCCACCTCTGTTGACTTTCAAGTTAATGATACCAGGAAATGTATGGGGAAAGATCAGCGCATATTTTTTAGTAGTTATCGCTACATTGTATGGATTCCAAACTTGAAAGACAGGATCCAGCACAACAGCCAGATTTCCTGCATGATTTTTCACACTAATAAAACATGATGAGCCAATCAAGACAGGAGCGTAACTACCCCTGGAAGGATAAGGAACATAGCCTTTAAAAAGAACGGGATGATTAGGATCTGCATACTGTGATCTAGCTGGTTGATAATTCATGATCAAACCAGTCACGTCAGTTAAGTCATAAGGCATAGGGTTGCCCATGTTTGGAGATTGCAGGGTATTAAGTATTCGATTGGGATACATCGCGCGGGCACTCAGTGCGTAGCCGTTGCCGGAGGTTTTAAGTCTCTTATAGAGTTGAGAAAAATCTCTCAGGCTCCACCAGTTGGCGCCCCTGGATACTCCTTCATAACTTCCATTGCTTATGGCATCTACCCCCGTCGCAAACCAACTGCCATCAGTATTGGTATTTCGATAGACATAGCGTTCCCTGATGTTGTTATTCGCGCTGTGAGCTTCAGGAGCTGAGAGCCTGTCACTGCCAGCCACAAATTCTCCGACTTGCTGATCAAACTTTGTGGGTCTAGGTTCTGAGGTAGCGTTACCATCCTCGTCCGTCCCGTAATCTGCTTCTCCGTCCATTTCAAAGGCGAGGGACAGGTCTCTTTTTAATCCGCCCAGCTTCATATCGGCAAGCACCCCGTAGCTGGCCACGGTCATATCATGGTAATGCTCCCGAACCCACGTTTCCGCCGGGCTGGTAGAGCCGGCCGCCAGTGAAATACTCCCCAGACTCAGGATCTTTCCGTTTTGAACCAAAAGAGAATCACTACCATTCAAAGGATAGCTTGGGAGGCTGTAGGGGCTGCCTGTGGTTGAGGAAAATACCCCGTAATCAAATCCAGGAGATGAGCTTAACCTGACTGCATTTTGTGATGCCAGGTCGCCACCATGATAGGCTTGATTCCACGCGAAGCTCGCTTTTGTCCCCTCATCAGAAATCCAGTAGGCATAGTAAGAGCGGTTGCCCCCCGTGGTGTCAACTTCCACCTTGTCCACGATGACGTCCTTGTCCTCATTGTCATCACCCGTATCCCCTGCTTCAAAAATGACGAGAGGATCCTGGAATGCGTAACCCGTAATGTCAGCCTCATTATCTAGACCTCCGTTATCTTGATGGGAAACCAGCCATGTGACAAAACTCTTGGGTTCTTCCGGTGTCCTTTGATCGTAATCATCCGTGCGCCAGACACCTGTCCAGTTTTTCCGGTTGTTGTGGTTATTTTGACTGGCCGGGATGATAAGTTCTCCTGTGGCGGTAGAGCGCGTATCAGGCCCGGCTGCCTTCTGCAGCTCGCCTATCGCGATCATCAAGGCCATGCGGGCATTGGCCTGGGCCGTGCGCATGGCTTCTTCACTGTCACCTGAGCTGCGCTGCTCGATGGTGGAAAGACTGAGCATCGCCAAAGCAATAAGGGTGAGTAGCACCATCATGCTGACCGTTGCAACCAAAGCAAAACCGGATGGGTGCGGTCGACAAACCCAGCTGTCACTTGGGTCAAGCTGGGAAAATCTTGCTAAATCCTGCTCTTGCTCAAGCCCTACTGGCCTTTTATCTGAAGGTTCAGGATGGTATGGTGGAGTGCTCGTGGTCATGGAAAATCCGGTGATTGTTAATCCAAGCGCACCGCTACGCTTCTTTTAGGTGCAACTACATTATAGATTAATTTCTCAACCTTGGCATGGATCACAGCGGCTTATTTTAGCATCAAATCACCAGCGCTTTTCAAACTATATAGGCAGTTGATCATTCTGACTACCCCGCGTCTGCGGGGTGCTGGTATCAATTGCTTTAACACATGTTTGTATCGGTGAACGACTGGTCCCTCAAAGTGCCATACGTGAACAGCGTAAGCGACCGCTCAATCCGAGGCAGGAACCACGAGCCCCACGACGACCCACATGATCGGTCGCTACGCGACGAAAACCTTTTCCCACACCTTCCGTGGGTTAAAACCCACGGCTAACATAAGCTGTCGCTGACGCGACACATGCCCCTGAATCTGGAAACTCCCAGCTTCAACTCCCAACTTCAACTTAAACTCGCATCATCCGCAGGGGCGGATGATCGACTACATCGCATACTGTGGAATTTTCATCCACTCACCATCCTTGAGCGCGGACTTGTGCGCGATCACGCCGGAGAGAGTGATATTGAGCGCGTCACACACGTCGACCATGGGCTTTTTATCGAGTAAGATGGACTCGATGAAGTTGTTAGTGAGTTGACCGTGAGAGCCACCGTGGCCACCGCCACCCACACCGGGAGGTAGCGCAGGGCGTGCACCACTGATCTTGGGATCGTGTGGTTTTTCCCCGTAGACGCGGCCTTGTTCACCGTGCGCATTTTTCATATCCCAGCTCACCGCCATGCGGGAAATGCCACCCTCACTGGTTTTATACATAGCGATCTCGGTGCCGAAGGGGTTCTTGTATCCATTGTTCTCCGCCTGGAATTCCGCGTAGCGCCCTGCGGTGCCAAGGCCTGAGACCTCGGTGAACCTGCCACCGGTGATCGATACATAATAAGCGGCCGAGTGGGTCGGGTACCACATCGGGACCAGTCCCCTTCTCCATCCCATCTTGTCCACCTTGCCGGTCTTCGGGTTGTAGCCGGCCAGGCCGTTCGGGCCAAAGTCGTGATAATATTCTCCCTCCGAGTAGATGATTTTGCCCAAGGCACCCGCCTGATACTGCATGCGCTTGGCGTAGAGGTCAGCGTGGAAGGTGGAGGTTTCGTTCATCATGTATTTCATGCCACTGCTTTTGACCGCATTGAAAAGATCCTCCGCCTCACCCTCTGCCTCAAATCCAAAGACAGCGGGAACGGCAGAACACACGTGCTTGCCATGCTTAAGCGCCATGATGGCAAGGCGCGCGTGGCTCGGCGCATCGGTGGCGATGTAGATGGCCTCAATCTCCTTGTCCTTGATCATCTCCTCACAAGAGGGGTAGGTCTTTTTAGCACCCACACGTTGGGCAAGTTGGGCGCAGCGGTTCGGGTCGAGATCGGTGGCAGCGACCACCTCGACATTCGGGTGATTCTGGTAGAAAAACGCCGCACCGAACTGGCACAGACCAAAACCGGCGATGCCCACCTTGATCTTACGGTCCGATACCGGCTGCCAGCCTTGGGCGGCGCTCGTTGCCTGCTGGTCTTTTTCAAATCCTGGAATGATGTTTCCCTGTGCATCTCTCGGAGCATTGTCCGCTTTGGCATTGCCAGCCAGAGCACCCAGACCAGCCATGCCCAGAAAAGAACCCGCGCCGGTCAAACCCTGAATAAATCCCCTGCGGGACATGCCCGCAAACGCGCTCTCTTCCAAATCCATGTTGCTGTCTTTATCGCTCATATCTTAGGGATACGTTAACACATCCCGATCATTTGCAAATGAAATGAACGTGTATGAAACATGCATAAATCCGACCTTCCCTGATCGTTTCATCCACGACTAGAAGCCTATTGCCACGGCTGCACTGATAACGGCCCAATCATGAATCTTCTTCTAACCCTCAAAAATAGGGATAGCAGAATCTACTCAGCGTGTGATAATTTAACCCCTCATCCGTCATGAACCTATTACGATTCTTTTTTACCCTCTCTCTGCTGATCACAACTGCAAGCCTTGCCTCCGCATTGGAAAAACCCAATATCATCATCTTTTACGTCGATGACTTGGGCTGGCAAGATGTCGGGCTCAATGACCTCGATGATAAGTGTCCCTATGAGACGCCCAATCTGGACAAGCTCGCTGCCATGGGCATGAATTTCACCCAGGCGTATTCACCCGCGCCGAGCTGCTCCCCCTCCCGCGCGGGCATCATCACCGGCCAGCACCCGGCACAGCTCGGGATGACGCATGTCTATTTGGGGAAAGTTACCGAGGGCAGAGCCAAGGATCAGTTTCTCTCGCCCTACCTTGATCAACACCTCAACTTCGATCATCTGACCTTGGCTGACGCCATGAAAGACAACGGCTACAAAACCGGCCATGTCGGCAAATGGCATATCGGACCCAATGCTGACAACTACGGCTTTGAGTTTGTCGATCATAGCCGCGGAGTGCACCGAGGCATGAAGGATCGCACCAAGGATTTTTCCACCGCTAAAGACAAACAGTATCCCTTGAGTCAGGAAAAATACTTCCCCTTCAGCGACAAGAAACCTGACGGAATCTCCTACCCCTATGATCAGCTCACCGAGTCCGCACTACAGTTCATGACTGAGAACAAGAGCGAGCCCTTCTTCCTCAACATGTGGCACTGGATGGTGCACTGGCCCGTGCTCACCCGTAATGGTGAACTGCTCGAGTATTACTGTGATAAAATGGGCCAGCCCTTCCCACCAACATCTACAGCGGGAGACATGACCTTACCGGGTCAGCAAAACCCCTACTTCGCCTCCATGGTCACCACCATCGACTGGAGCCTGGGACGCGTCATGGACTATCTGAAAAACACCGACGACCCGCGTAACCCCGGCAAGAAACTTATCGAGACCACCTACATCTTCTTTAGCTCTGATAACGGCGGCGCCGAACAGAAAGCAAAAGAAACCATCTCCGACAACTTCCCGCTCAAGTATGGCAAAACAAACACCGAAGAAGGTGGCGTGCGCGTGCCCATGGTAGTGGCAGGCCCGGGAGTCACCAAGAGCAGCCGCTTTGACGGACTGGTCAACCAGCTCGACTACTTCCCCACTATCCTCAAGGTCACCGCATCGAGCATCGCTGCTGATCAAAAAAAGCGACTCAGCGGCCTGGACATCTCTGAGGTCCTCACAGCAGCAAATAAAAAGATCGTCGATGCTGAAGGCAAAGAGCGGACCCATCTGTTCTGGCACTATCCACACGGCGGAGGAAACATGAAGTCCGCCATTCGCGAGGGAGACTTCAAACTCTACCAACACGCTCAAGCGGGCAGCTACGAACTTTACCGCCTCTCCAAAGATGGCGCACGGCAAGACATCGAAGAGAACATCAACCTGATTAACGATCCTCAATACGCAGAGCTCGCCAAAGGGCTCACATCCAAACTCAATGCCGAGCTCCAAGCCCACAACGCGCAAGGCCCTTATCTGAACCCCACCTACAAAGACAACACCCTGCAAGCTGCCAGCATCAGCCAGTCTACCCTCTCCGGCCAGCAAGCGAGCCTCACCCTTGACCCACAAGGTCCAGCCATTGCCAAAGCCTACGTCATCTATCTGCCAAGCACTGATGCGCCGCAGAAGAAACACAGAAATGAAACCGGCATTGACACCACAGCACCCCAGATCCGTGTCAAATACCCTGCCAAAATCAAAGACAAAGGCTACTCCGTCTCAGCCACCATCCCCAAGGGCGTCAGCGGCTACCGCTTCATCCTCGTCGATGAAAACAACTTCCTCATCTACGGGGAAGAGCAAGCCGTAGGCGATGAGGGCTCGGAAGCCTCGCCCTGATAAGCGATGAGCGATGAGCGATAGCCGCGATGCGGCAGTTCTAGTTGAGAGTTCGAGTTGCAAGCGGAGGCGTGTTACATGGTAGGGCACGTTGGCCTCAACGCGCCGAATAGCTGGATGGGGCTAGGCTTAGCCGCGAGGCGGCAGTTGAAGTTGGAAGTTGAAGTTTAAGTAAACCCGTCGTGCTGGAATTATTCAACATTCACTATTCAACATTCACCATTCCGCCGCAGGCGGCCCGGCGGCTAATACCTTCCAAAGCGAAACTTCTCAATACTCGGCATAGTGCGTTGCTCGAGCATGATGTTTTCCATCTGTTCGGCGATGTCTGCATGTTTCTCCACCACATTTCTTTTCTCCCCTATATCCTCTTCCAGATTATACAGCTTAAGAGCCGCGTTGGGATTCTTCTTTAAATTCTGTTTGATTCCTTTCCATTTCCCCATGCGAACGGCGAGCTGGCCGCCATAACCGGCAAAATCCCAGAAGAGGAAGTCATGCTTTTTCTGGCTGTCGTCCTGGCCGAGCAAGGAGGGCAGCATACTGATGCCATCGCTTTGAGCATCAAACTCAGTACCAGCGATCTCTGCCAGGGTCGCCGGTAAATCATAATGCGCTGCAACAAGATCATTACTGGTGCCCGCCGTGATTCGGCCAGGCCAGCGCACGATCATCGGCACGCGGATGCCGCCCTCGTGGAGCTGCCCTTTCAGGCCGCGTAGTGGACCCACGCTATTAAAGAAGGTGTAGTCAACCTGTGGCTTGATAAAGCTGGTGCCATTATCGGAAGTGAACAGGATCACGGTATTGTCATCGATCTTGAGCTCCTTCAGTAAGGCCGTCAGTCGGCCGACTTGACCGTCGATGAAGCTGATCATCGCGGCGTAACAGGCTTTCGGATCATCATGCGGCTGATAGGATTTCCCCTTGTAGGGTTTCTCAGGCCACCTGCCTTTGTACTGCGCCAGATTTTCTTCCGGAACCTGAAGCGGCAAGTGAGGTAGAACGGTGGGATAATACAGAAAGAACGGTTCGTCCTTATGGGCGCGCACGTAGTCCAGCATCTTATCGGCAATCAATTGTGGCGCATAGTGTTCTCCGGTTTTTATGCGTGCATTACCTTTGAGCTCGTGGACTTGGTCGTCATCCTCCAGATAAGTCGGATACAGATTGTGTGCATTGCGCTGGCAATTGTAACCATAGAAGCGGTCGAAGCCTTGCTTGAGAGGATCGCCTGTTGTCCCCTGCCCACCGAGGCCCCATTTCCCGAAACAGCCGGTTGCGTAGCCCTTCTTCTTGAGCGTCTTGGCGATATTGGGAACCGATGCCGGCAAGGGTGCCTGACCGCCAAATCTGTTTGGGTTGCTGTTCTTGATTTCACCATTGTCCCTGATGTAGGCATGCCCGCCATGCATCCCGGTCATCAGGTTGCAGCGTGATGGCGCACAGACCGCCGACCCTGCGTAAAACTGCATGAATTTCATGCCCTCGCTCGCGAGACGATCAATATGCGGGGTCTTGATTTTTTTCTGGCCATAACACCCGAGCTCCTTCCAGCCAAGATCGTCAGCCATAATCAGGATGATGTTGGGCTTTTCCCGGTCAGCAGCAGCCGTTTCGGCGGCGTGGGAGCCGATCGTCCAAGATAGGGACAGGAGGCAGAGGATAAAGGTGAGTGTGAACTGGGTCATCATTTTTTGCGTCGGTGTTGTGGCTAAGTTCGTGGTGATTCTATTTACCAGACTTATTTTGATATCCTCATGCCCTGTCTGGCATCGTCAAGGCGATAAATGCATCGAGCTTCGCCTGACAAGTTCTCATGCAAATGGAGAGATGAGGACAAAAAAAACCGCCGTGGATCACGACGGTTTTTTGAAGTTGATGTTAGCCGCTTTGCAGCTGTTCCACGTTCTTGGTTTTTAGTTCTTGGTTGTCGCCGCTGCGCGGCTATCGCTCATCCTTCATCGCTCATTAGCTGCGCTTGCGGCGCAGCATCAGGGCAAGGCCTCCGAGGCCTAAGAGAGCCGTGGAGGATGGTTCGGGGACGAACGACGCATCGTTAAACTGCATGATGCTGGTCAACGATGCGGCATCTTCAACGCTGTCGTAGATCCGCACATTGTCGATCAGCCCATCGAAAGTTCGAGAATCGGCAGCAATATTTCCGATGAGCAGCGAGACACCGTTTGAGCCGAGTGATCCCTTGGAAATAGTTGCCGTGTCGGCTGCCGAAAGTGTCGTGCCATCACCGGTATAGAATGTCGCGTCCGTGCCATCGTAGGTAATCGCAATCCAAGTCCAGTCCCCGAAGGTAATCGAGCCGCCTCCATTGGCAACGGGAGCGCCTTTGGCGACAAACTCGAGCTCGCTATCCGTGCCGTGGTAATAGGTTTCAAAGCCAGAGGTACTACCACTACGTTTTTGGACGATTCGGCCCGAGCCACCTTCACCTGCGCTGTCCATTCGGATCCAGGCGGTGATCGTCATGGTGCTGAGCCCATCGAGCGCGTTGATGTCGCCGAAGTTTGCCGAACCACTCAATCCATCAAACGATCCGGAATATCCGCCGTCATTGGACGGAGCGTAGGTGGTTGAATAGGCAGAACCACCTGAAAATGTCCCGGTCACACTGGTCGTGCCCCGGTCCAACAGTGATTGGTTGCCATAGGCATCGTTGAAATCCATCTGGAAGACCAGAGCAGCACTTGCGGGTTGCGCGGCAAAAATGCCCAGCGCAAGGATGAGGTGTGGTATTTTTGTTTTCATGGGTGTATTTTTTTGGGGGATTTGGGTTTTTTATTTTAGATTGTTCTCCGCTGCCATCCGCTGCGACTTGCCTGTTTGTCTTGGCGGTATTCTCGTCTAAGCTGTTGTCGGTGAGTTGATCAACGAGCTATAACTTTATATTAATATCTTAATTCCGTCATCGCACTACCCTATCTTTAGAGGGTAGCGTCATCTGGCCTTATTACCGAGACTCTCGCCAGCCACTGCCAGCCACTGCCCGCCACCGCCAGCCACTGCCCATGTGTTTGAAGAAATTTTATCCAGCCTCTCATGACCTGCTACGCAGTCCGCTGTGGTGTCTGCCAGCGGTGTTTGCGCTCTGGCTGATACCGGTTGTGGGTGTTGGCGCTGCGCCCGCCGCGGGTGCCGAGCCGCTGCCTAGTTCTTGGTTGGCCGCTTTGCGGCTATCGCTCATCCTTCATCGCTCATTAGCTGCGCTTGCGGCGCAGCATCAGGGCAAGGCCTCCGAGGCCTAAGAGAGCCGTTGAGCTTGGCTCGGGAACCGCGGTCATATTGAAATTGTCGA
>Ga0206129_10003855_pt1 | contig 16990 bp, 18 predicted proteins | sample Helgoland_Spring_8_FD_148616 | JGI IMG/M metagenome (GOLD analysis project Ga0206129, IMG submission 148616) | Pelagic subsurface seawater microbial communities from Kabeltonne, Helgoland, North Sea - Helgoland_Spring_Bloom_20160502_2 | ecosystem: Environmental > Aquatic > Marine > Epipelagic ...
ATTCATGTTGCAGTATATGACACAACAGGAGATGTTACAGGATTCGATGTTGATGTTGCTGGACAAAGAACTGCTGCGGTAATTGAAATATTTCCTAGTATGTCAAAAAATCCTAATGCAAAAACACCTGAAGGTTCTAACAACTATTATTCAGATGTTATCTTTGCACAATCACAGTTTATATACTGGACAGACCATCTTGCTGCTGGTTCTAACTGGGGAACAGATATTGCAACTGGTACAGATTATACATTAGTATCTGGAGTTGATGTTTCTGCATTAACTGGTGGTACAGATGATTATAGTGTAACAGCTGGTGAAGTTGAACTTGCATACGACTTGTTTGCAAACACAGAAACCCTAGATATAAATCTAGTGTTAGGTGGGCCTTCAAGTATTGTTGCAGACACAGAAGCTGCAATGGACACTCATGTAACCATGATTACTTCACTTGTTGAAACTCGCAGAGATTGTGTAGGATTTGTTTCTCCATATCGTGGTGCTACAGTAGGAATCGCAGATTCAATTACTGCAACTAAAAATGTTGTAGATGGTTTCAATACTTGCCCAAGTTCATCTTATATGGTTTTCGATAGTGGTTACAAGTATATGTACGATAAGTACAACGATGTATATCGTTTCGTGCCTTTGAATGGTGATACTGCTGGTCTTTGTGCTTTCACAGACCAAATTGCAGATTCATTCTTTTCCCCTGCTGGTTTCAATAGAGGAAATGTTAGAGGTGCAGTAAAACTTTCGTTCAACCCAACTAAAGCAGAACGAGATCAACTTTACAAAGCAAGAATAAATCCTGTTGTCAATTTCCCAGGCCAAGGTGTGGTTCTGTTTGGTGACAAGACTGCTCTTTCAAAACCAAGTGCATTTGATAGAATCAATGTAAGGCGTTTGTTCTTACTTCTTGAAAAGGCAATTTCAACTGCTGCAAAATTCCAACTCTTTGAGTTCAATGATGAGTTCACAAGAGCACAATTTAGAAACTTAGTTGAACCTTTCTTGAGAGATATACAGGGAAGAAGGGGAATAACAGACTTTAGTGTGGTTGCAGATGGAACTAACAATACAGGTGAGGTCATTGACCGAAACGAATTTGTTGCAGACATCTTTATCAAACCTGCTAGGTCTATTAACTTCATTTCACTTAACTTTGTCGCTGTAAGAACAGGCGTATCATTTTCTGAGGTAGGAGGATAAAATGGCTAGTATAGATGACTTTAAAGCAAATCTGATTGGTGGTGGTGCTAGAGCTAACCAATTTAGAGTAACAATGACTCCACCTTCTGGTATTGCTATTGGATTAGATGTTCGTAGAACTTCATTTCTTGTAACTGCTGCACAATTACCAGCATCAACATTAACTGAAATTCCAGTTCCATTTAGGGGTAGAAATATTTACATTACAGGTGATCGTCCAGCACCTGAAACTTGGAACGTGACTGTCTATAACGATACTGATTTTATGATTAGAAACGCAATGGAATTATGGCAGAATGGTATTAACAGTTATGTTGATAATACTGGTGTAATTTCTCCTTCTGATTATCAAACAGATTTAACTGTTGAACAATTAGACAGAGATGATACAGTTCTAAAAAGTTATATCTTTAGAAATGCGTTTCCAACTTCAATTGCTGCAATCGAATTATCGAATGCAGAAGCAACTGAAATTGAAACATTCGAGATAAACTTTAGATACCAACACTTTGAACCTTCAGGCGTAAGTTTTTAAACCTACTAAATATAACACAAGGTAGGAGATAAACATATAATGGCTGAATTATTTGGATTTAAGTTTGAACGTACTGGAAACACCAGCTCTGAAGAAAAGTTTACTGAACCTAGTTCAGAGGACGGAACTCTTGAGGTTGCTGGTGGTGGTTTCTATGGCCAACTTCTAGATACGGATGGTAGAGAACGAACTGAGCATGACTTAATTCGTAGATACCGAGATATAGCGCAACAACCTGAGTGCGATAGTGCAATCGAAGATATTATCAATGAAGGTATTGTTGCAAATGAAAGAGATCAAGCAGTTGCAATTATTCTTGATAGGATTGCATATCCTAAAAAAATTAAAGATCGTATCAGAGAAGAATTTGATACTGTCTTAGAACTTCTTGATTTTGATACAAAAGGACACGACATCTTTCGTAGATGGTATGTAGATGGTCGTCTTTTTTATCATAAGGTCATTGACCAAAAGAATCCCAAAAAAGGTATTCAAGAATTAAGATATATTGAACCTAAGAAAATTCGTAAAGTTAAAGAAATAAACAAAGGTGTAAAGCCTGGCACAAGTGTAGAACTTGTTACAAAAGTAAATGAGTATTATCTTTATAACGATAAAGGATTAAAAACAGGAACTACTGAAGGAATCAAAATTTCTCCAGATAGTATCACCTATGTTCCCTCTGGTTTAATTGACCAGAACAAGGGTCATGTTCTTTCATATTTACATAAAGCTATCAAACCTGTCAATCAGTTGCGTATGATTGAGGATTCTCTTGTTATCTATCGAGTATCAAGAGCTCCAGAAAGACGCATCTTTTATATTGATGTTGGTAATCTTCCTAAGATTAAAGCAGAACAATATCTAAAAGATGTTATGAATAGATATCGTAACAAATTGGTATATGATGCATCTACTGGTGAAATCAGAGATGACAGAAATCAAATGTCAATGTTGGAAGATTTCTGGTTGCCTCGTAGAGAAGGTGGCCGTGGTACAGAAATTACCACTCTTGCTGGTGGTTCTAATCTTGGCGAGATTGATGACATTCAATACTTCAAAAAGAAACTATTCCAATCTTTGAATGTTCCTATTTCTCGTTTAGAAGCTGAAGCAGGATTTAGTCTTGGTCGTTCTACAGAGATTACTAGAGATGAATTGAAGTTTACTAAGTTCGTACAAAGACTACGAAAAAAGTTTACTCCAATATTTACTGACATTCTAAAATCACAACTTATTCTTAAAGGTATTATTACTCTTGAGGATTGGAAAAAACTTTCACAACACATTCAGTATGATTTCTTACAAGACGGACACTTTGCAGAATTAAAAAGAGCAGAACTTCTTGAAGATAGAATTAGTGCATTAGGTTCTATTGAATCTTATATTGGTACATTCTTTAGTAAAGAATGGGTACAGAAAAATGTTCTTAATCTTACTGATGCAGAGATTGAAGATATGCAAGTTCAAATGAATACAGAAGCAGGACTTGACCCAGATGAAGGTGGAGTTGATGTTCCACAAAATACTGATGGTATTACAAGATACCCATCTATGGATGGAGCTCCGATACCAGCAGATGACATAGGTAAATACGATGGTGAAACACCACCAAAAAATAATGGAGAAGAAAAATGAGTGCAGAAGATTTTGTAAGTTCATTACAACAAAAAGATATGATGGGAGCAGAAGATGCTTTCAAAAATGCAATGTCAGCAAAAGTAGGTGACGCATTAGAAGACAAAAGAAAAGAAGTAGCTGGTTCTTTTATTAAGAACCACATACCAGAAGTTGAGGCAGATGAAACAGTTTAGCAACCTTTTAAAATCTTTACCAGAGAAAGATGAACACAAGAAATCTAGGGAGTATAAGAAGTTATCTCCCAAGATGAAAGGTGCTGTTGATGATATTTTTGCAAAAATGGATGCTAAACCTTCAGATTTCCTAAATACTTTTGAGAAAACTATTAATCAGATATCCAAGAAATATAAAGTGCCTGAAAAGCAACTTATGGGATATTTTGAAAAAGAGATGTTATCATTTTAAGGAGTAAATAATGTCATTTGTAACAACAACACTGAGAGATACAGTGGTCAATGCACCAAAAGCAGGTGGAATGGTAACTGTTAAAGCAACCTTTGCAAGTGATACTGCAACCAACCTCATTTTAGATGGATCTGGTTTAGACGGATTTGCGAATGGTGCAAAGTTAGATTTACTAAGAGCATGGTGGTCATTTTCTATCGGCAATCACGATACTGATAACAGTAACGATTGTATTATCGAATTTAAAGGGGCGTCAGCTGATGTAGTTGCACTACACCTTTCTGGAACTGGACACTATGATGGTTCTGCTGGTGCAATCAAAGGTACTGCAACAAACACAACTGCAACATCAGCAGATATTACTGCACAAACAGCAACTACTTCTGGATTTGTTATTTTAGAATTTAGAAAAGGTGAAGGTTTCACAACATAAGGATAGGACTATGGGTTACACATTAAAGCTTATATCAGAACATATTGAATCCGATACCGATTATCTTATAGAAGAAAAAGAAAATGGTAAAAAGGATTACAAGATCAAAGGCATTTTCATGCAAGCAGATATAAAAAACCGAAATGGTCGTATGTATCCTATGGAAATTCTTAGTAAAGAAGTAAAGAGATATAACAAAGAGTATATCTCAGAAAAGCGTGCTTTCGGAGAGTTAGGACACCCAGATGGGCCAACAGTCAATCTTGAGAGAGCATCACACATGATTACTGCACTTTATCCAGATGGTAAAAACTTTATTGGTGAAGCTAAGATTCTTAGTACACCAATGGGTGAGATTGTAAAATCTCTTATGGATGATGGTGCGAAACTAGGTGTTTCATCTAGGGGTATGGGAAGTTTAGACCAGAAAAATGGGGCTAACGTAGTGAGAAGTGATTTTTACCTTGCGACAGCAGCAGATATTGTTGCTGACCCATCTGCTCCCAACGCATTTGTTGAGGGTATTATGGAAGGAAAAGAATGGATCTGGAACAATGGCTTAATTTTAGAAGCCGAGGTTGCTAAGATCAAAGAAGACATTGAAAGAAACCATAGGACAGGCAATTTTAAAGCGGATGCTTTAGCCTTTGCTAAGTTTCTTCAAAAACTTTAGTTTTATAAATAACTATAACAATATAAGGAGTTAATCCCCATGGCAAATGAATTAGATAAAACCATTGAGGAATTAGAAGCAGAGGTACTTGGCGAACTTGATGAAGCCAATGGTGCAGATGCTCCTATGAAATCAGCTGGTGCTGCCGATAAGATGGATAGTATAAAGGGCGAAGTAGAAGATACTGGCGCACCTGTTACTGATCCAGAGCAAAAAGACTCTCCTGCTAAAAAGATCGCTAGTAAAGTGAAACAAGTAAGTGGAGATGCACAACAAAAATCACAAGGTGCTCCAGAAAAAATGGATACACCAAATGATGGATTAAAGAAAACTGCTAAATCACTCGCAGCTGGACATGTTCCAGAAGGTGAAGTTATGGCAGAAGCAGAACATGACGATGATGCACCTAAGATGGAAATGAAAACCAAAAAAGATGCTATCAACGCAATGTATGACAAAATCAAAGAAATGGAAAAAATGCCTGCAAGTGAGGCAAAAACTTTAGCTGCCGCCTATATGGAAATGGATGCTAAACCAGAAGAAACAGAAGAAGAAAAGGTCAAGAAGGAATCAGTCGAAAATCGTCTGAAGTCTATTGATGTTTCTGAACATGTTGAAGCTTTGATGACAGCAGGTGAGGGTGACCTCTCTGAAGAATTTAAACGCAAAGCCGCAACAGTTTTTGAGGCTGCTGTTAAATCTAAAGTTCGTTCTGAAGTTGAAAGAATGGAAGACGAATATAAATCTGAACTGGAAGAAAATATTACCACAACTAAAGGTGAGTTAACTGAAAAGGTTGACACTTATCTTAATTATGTTGTTGAAGAATGGATGAAAGAGAACGAGTTGGCTATCGAAAGAGGCTTGAAAGGCGAAATCGCTGAAGACTTTATCTCAGGTTTGAAACAATTGTTTGAAGACCATTACGTTGATGTTCCAGATGAAAAATATGCTGTGCTTGAAGCACAATCAGAAAAGATTTCTGAACTAGAAGGTAAGATTAATGAGATGATGGAGTCCAACATCGAAATTAAATCTGCTAATGCTACACTAGTGAAAGAATCTGTCATGTCAGAGGTTTCCTCAGACTTGGCTGATACCGAAATTGAAAAGTTTAAGTCGCTGATTGAAGATGTTGACTTCGCAAACGAAGCATCTTATCGTGAGAAACTTTCTACATTGAAGGAAAGCTATTTCCCTTCAACTAAAGTTATCACAGAAGTTACTGAAACAATTGATGATGTAGACTCTGGCATCGCACAGGACATTGACACCTCTCAATCAATGACAGCTTATATGTCTGCGATTGGTAGGACTGCCAAATAGTGCAAAATAAACAATATTATAAATAGTAGAAATATATAAAGGAGAAACAAAATGTTTCAAACAGAACATCTACAAGAAAAGTGGTCGCCTGTCCTTAAACATCCCGATCTTCCTGAGATCAAGGATAGTTATAAGCGTGCAGTAACTACAATCATCTTGGAAAACCAAGAAAAAGCTTTAAAAGAAGACAAAAACTTCTTAAACGAAACAGTATCAACTAACTTTGCTGGTGGAAATGCCTCTTTAGATACATGGGATCCCATTCTAATATCGTTAGTAAGACGCTCTATGCCTAACTTGATTGCATATGACATTTGTGGTGTACAACCAATGACAGGGCCAACTGGTCTTATCTTTGCAATGCGTGCCCGTCTAGCATCAATGGATGGTGCTGAAGCACTTGCTGATGAAGCTTTCCCTGATTTAGCAAACCAAAACGCTGCTGGTACTATCGGTGGTGGAGATATTGGTACAACTGAAACTAACCCTGCCGTATTGAACGATTCACCAGCTGGAACTTATACTTCTGCAACTGGTATGACTACAGTACAAGGTGAGGCACTAGGTGACTCAGGTACTAACGCATTCGGTGAAATGGCGTTCTCAATTGAGAAGCACACTGTTACTGCTGTAACACGCGCTCTTAAAGCAGAGTACACTATGGAACTTGCACAGGATCTTAAAGCAATACATGGTCTTGACGCAGAAACCGAACTTGCTAATATCCTTTCTTCTGAAATCCTTGCAGAAATAAACAGAGAAGTTGTTCGCAACATCTATGTTTCTGCTGTTAAAGGTGCTCAAGCAAACACAACTACTGCTGGAATTTTCGACTTAGACACTGACTCAAATGGTCGTTGGTCTGTTGAGAAATTCAAAGGTTTAATGTTCGCAATCGAAAGAGATGCAAATGCTATCGGACAACAAACTCGTAGAGGTAAAGGTAATATGTTAATCGTATCAGCTGATGTTGCTTCGGCACTTCAAATGGCTGGTGTTCTTGACTACACTCCTGCTCTTAACAACAACTTGAATGTTGATGATACTTCAACTACATTCGTTGGTGTTATGAACGGACGTTATAAAGTATATGTTGATCCATATTCTGCTAACGTATCTGCTTCACAATACTATGTTGTTGGTTATAAAGGTACTTCACCTTATGACGCTGGTATGTTCTACTGCCCATACGTTCCTCTACAAATGGTTCGTGCGGTTGGTGAAAATACTTTCCAACCAAAAATCGGCTTTAAGACTCGTTACGGAATTTCTGCTAACCCATTCGCTACTGGTACAGTCGCGGCTGGTGCAGATGGCGCAATCGCAATTACTGCGAATGCTAACAAGTACTATCGCAGAGTTAAAGTTTCAAACCTTATGTAAGAATTGTTACTTTACGAGAAAAACGGCCTTCGGGTCGTTTTTTTTGTCTTTTATTTCCTTATAAATAATAGTATGACAACAGAAACCTCACCACTTAATAGACAACCAGATAAGTTAGATTATTCTAGTCCAACTCAATTTCGGTTTATGATTAACCAACTTCCCAAAGTGCAGTTCTTTACTACAGCTGCAAATATTCCCGGCATTGGTTTGAGTGAAATAAACTTAGAAACCCCATTCAAAGAAATACCTATCATTGGTGACAGAGTTACCTATGAAAATCTAAGTGTATCTTTTATTGTGGACGAGTACCTAGAAAACTATACAGAGTTACACAACTGGATAATTGGTATTGGATTTCCAAAGAGCAGACAACAGTTTACAGATTTTCGTTCTACTAAATCTAATACTTCTGTCGCTGGTGCTGGTGGTAATACTGATATTGGTAAAGTTGGAAAACCTATAGCAGACAAATCGTTTTATTCAGATGCGACACTATCTATTTTATCAAACAAAAATAACCCTGTTGTAGAGGTTCGGTTTTCTGATATGTTCCCTGTGTCACTTAGTAGTCTGGAATATAACCAAAATGTAACAGATGTAGAATACTTGACAGCAACAATTGATTTTCGTTATAAATTATATGAGATAGTTACCTTATAATATGGAGTAATAATGACCCTTGATGAATTAAAAATTCAAGTCCAAAATGACTTGAAAGTAGATAATGAACACTTAGATACCGAATCATTAAAAAACCAAGAAATTAAAGCCAAATACTTAGACCACAAATCTAGATATGAACTTCTTTTGTTTAAAGCAAAAGGAGATTACAAACGATTGTATCGTGAAAAGTGGGAATATTATGGTGGTAAATCTGATGCAAAAATCTATGCAACTAAACCATTTGACCTCAAAGTTCTCAAAACAGATTTATCAGTTTATATATCATCTGATGAAGAAATTATTGATGCAGAAAACAAGGTTGGTTACTTAGAAACTGTAGTGGATTATATCAAAGGAGTTATCAAGTCCGTTGATAATCGTGGGTGGGATATTAAAAATGCAATTGAATGGAAGAAATTTGAAGCAGGACTGACATACTAATGGTAAACTTTTATGATGATTTTTTAGAAGAACATATTGCACAATTAATTGATATGCAATTAAAAGATGTGTCTTGGAAATTTGATTATGATTCTGTAGAGAATGGTTTAAATAAACACTGGCACGTTTTTTGTGGACATGACGAAGAATCCCTTCGTGAAGATATATCACCTATCTGGCAAAAGATTAAAAAAGAATGGCCAGATTTGCAGTTAGAACGTGCTTATCTAAATGCACACACACATGGAATAGAACCACACATTCACAGAGATGATGGTGCTGTAACATTCATCTATTATCCCAGAATGGATTGGAAAAATGAATGGGGCGGTGGAACTGTAGTATACGATAATAATATAAAAGATATTACAGATCATGTAAACTACAGAGGCAACAGACTAATACAGTTTTCTGCACAACTACCACACCAAGCTCAACCAGTAAGTAGAGAATGTTATCAACTTAGAACTTGTGTGGTATTCAAAACTACACTGCCTTGTCCTTCAAATAGAAGTAGGTCATCGTTTGGTTTGCAAACATAATGATTGGTTCAAATTACTTAATAACAAATTTTCCAAAAGAGTTAATTAAGGAAGTATTAAAAAATAAAGAAAATACATTAGAAAAAGGTAATATCAACGAAGTTAGTGGACTAACGACAAGAACTTCTAGTGTTTCGTGGATAAAAGATAAAAATATTTGTCAAAGAGTATTTTCTGTGATGAAAAAACAGGCAGAACAATTTTCATCTTTACATTTGGATAATATAGAACCATTACAGTATTCAGAATATAGAAATGACCAAGAGTATGGTTGGCACAAAGATGTAAGGAATATTCCCTATACTGATGGTAGAATTAGAAAACTGTCGTTTTCAATATTTTTAAATGATGATTATGAGGGTGGAGAGTTTGACTTAGAAATCTATAACCCTGATATATCACCTAGATATTTGGAAGTAAAAAAACAAAATAATGCGAATTGTATAATATTCAATTCTGATATGTGGCACAGAGTAAGACCTGTGACATCTGGTGTAAAAAAAAGTATTGTTGGGTGGATGTTAGGCCCTATGGTTAAATAAAATATTATGAAAATATCAAAGATAAATGAAGTGTATCTTGAGTGTGATGTGAATGAGGACTTGGCTAGAGAGTTGTCAGACTATTTTACGTTTGAAGTGCCTGGCGCCAAGTTTATGCCGCAATATAGAAATCGTATGTGGGATGGAAAGATAAGATTGTTCTCTCCACGCAATGGAAGAATTTATACAGGACTATTACCCTACATAAAAGAATATTGCGATAAGAAGTCAATACCATATACAATATTAGAAGGAGTAGAAGATAGCAAAGTTATAGATCGTCAAAAAGTTGAAGATTTTGCTATATCATTACGGCCAACCTCTAAAGGGAAACCTATTGAATTTAGAGACTATCAAATTGATGCCATTCATCATGCTCTATCAACAAATCGTTGCCTTCTTTTGTCACCTACTGCTTCAGGTAAGTCACTCATAATCTACACACTTGTTAGGTATTATAACCTGATGGGATTAAAAATGCTTATCCTAGTTCCAACAACTTCTTTGGTTGAACAACTGACTTCTGATTTTGTCGATTATGGATGGAGTGAAAGAAATATTCACAAGGTTTATGCAGGACAAGACAAGACACATAAAACAAAACCTGTTATTATTTCGACATGGCAGTCTGTATATAAAATGCAAAGTCCATATTTTTCACAATTTGGTTGTATCATTGGAGATGAAGCTCACACGTTCAAGGCAAAATCACTTACTGATATTATGGTTCGCAGTAGAGATGTAAAATATAGATTTGGACTAACAGGAACACTAGACGGAACACAGACACACAGATTAGTATTGGAAGGTTTATTTGGTAAAGTAAAAAAAGTTATTACCACAAAGGAGTTGATGGATAGTAAAACTGTTGCACAACTTAATATTGATTGTGTTGTTCTAAGACATACAGAAGAAGAATCACAAAGAGTAAAACACTACACTTACGCTGAAGAAATAAACTATCTTGTATCACATCTAAAAAGAAATAAGTTTATTGAAAATCTCTGTAGCTCTATTAACGGAAATACATTATTACTTTTTCAACTAGTAGAGAAACATGGTTCTATATTATACGAACAGATAAATAAGTTAGACAGAAAAGTATTTTTTGTATATGGTGGAACAACAACAAACACAAGAGAAGAAATAAGAGCTATTGCAGAAAAAGAGAAAAACGCTATTATTGTTGCGTCTTATGGTACTTTTTCTACTGGCATTAATATTCGTAATATTCACAATATCGTATTTGCTTCACCATCGAAAAGTAGAGTTAGAGTTTTACAATCTATCGGTAGAGGACTTAGACAATCAGAATCTAAATCAAGTGTTCGTCTTTTTGATATTGCTGATAACATGACATACAAATCAAATTCGCCAAACTTTACATACAGACATTTTAAACAAAGATTAAAGATTTACAAAGAAGAACAATTTGAATTTAAGGTCAATAAAGTTACATTATGATATATATAAATATAAGTAAGAAAAGGATAAAATAATGTCATACCAAGTTATAAAATTATCTAATGGCGAAGACATTGTTTGTGAAGTTTTAGAAATAAAAGACACACAAATAAATATATCTGAACCATTAAAAATGGAAACTATTAATAAAGTTACAGACAATGGGGCATCTGAATCCTTAGCTTTAGGAAGGTGGTTGCAACCATATTCTGATGAAAACATATTTCAAATAGAAAGAAACTCAATTGTAATTATGACTCCAGCAAGTATTGGTCTTATAAAATATTATGAATATGTTATGACAACTATTGAAAGAATGGAATTATCAAGTGTTGAAGCAACTGATAAAGACCTTGAATCTATAGTAGAACAAGAAATAATTGATGAAGATTTAAGTTTAGATGAAGTAGTAAAGTCATTTAGAAAATCTAACATCAACATATATCATTAAGCTTTATATCTGAAAGAGGACAAGTCCTATTATACATACAGTTCGGTGTATTGTCAATAGGTAAATAAGGATTTCTTGTGTTATGTTAAAAGTAAGCATCTATAGATATAATCCTGAGAAAGATGAATCTCCTTATATGCAGGATTATGATTTTGACCCTCAAGGAAAAGACCTTATGGTTCTTGATGTATTGGGTATGTTAAAATCTAAAGACTCCACTATCTCTTATCGTAGATCCTGTCGTGAAGGCGTATGTGGTTCTGATGGTATGAACATAAACGGAAAGAATGGACTTGGGTGTATAACTCCTCTTTCTGAATGTGTAAAAGGTAACAAGTTAATTATTCGTCCATTGCCAGGCTTACCTGTAATTCGTGACCTTGTTATAGATATGACTCAGTTTTATACTCAATACAAAAAAATCCAACCCTATCTTGTTAATGATGAACCTCCACCTGAAAGGGAAAGATTACAATCACCTGAAGATCGAGCAAAGTTAGATGGACTTTACGAGTGTATACTATGTGCTTGTTGTTCAACTAGTTGTCCTTCATTTTGGTGGAATCCAGATAAGTTCATTGGCCCTGCTGGTTTATTACAGGCATATCGTTTCCTAGCAGACACAAGAGATAATGATACTGAAAAAAGATTGTCCAATCTCAAAGATCCTTTTAGTGTTTTCCGTTGTCATGGAATACAAAACTGTGTTGCAGTTTGTCCTAAAGGATTAAATCCAACTAGAGCGATTGGACATATTCGTAACATGTTACTAAGAAGCAGTACTTAGCTAAATTAATTTAATTAAAAACAATAATTTACTTGACATTACAACTATTTTCGTGTAGAATGGTTACTAATAATATGAAAAGGAATTTACTATGGCAACAAAGAAAGTAAAAGGTGCTCATTACGTTGACAACAAAGTCTTTCATCAAGCGATGATTGATTGGAAAGAAGAATGTCGTGAAGCAGAAGAAATGGGTGAACCCAAACCCAGAGTAACAGAATATATAGGCGAGTGCTTTCTAAAGATTGCAAATGGCTTATCGTATAGACCTAATTTTATTAACTATACATATCGTCAAGAAATGATTTCAGATGGTATAGAAAATTGTCTGCAATATATTCATAACTTTAATCCAGAGAAATCTAAAAATCCTTTTTCTTATTTTACTCAAATTATTTACTATGCATTTCTTCGTAGGATTCAAAAAGAGAAAAAGCAAACTCATGTAAAACACATGTTGATTCAATCACAAGAGTTTATACAGAGTGTTAATAATGAAGGTGACGATACAATATATCCTATTGAGGGTGGGTTTGACCCACACATAATGGTGCCTGACGAAGCTGTGTATAAACCCAAAAAGAAAGACGCTGTAGAAAAATTACCTAAAGGATTAGAAAACTTTATGGAGAATGATAAGTGCGAGTAGCAATTATAACCGATACTCATTTTGGTGCAAGAAATGATAATCAAAATTTTAGTGAATACTTTTTTAAATTTTATGAAGAACATTTTTTTCCATATCTAAAAGAAAATAATATTACACACTGCCTCCACTTAGGCGACATTATGGATAGACGCAAGTTTGTTTCATATAGAACTGCAAAGAATTTTAGAGAAAGGTTTATCAAACCATTTTCGGACTTAGGTATTCAGCTTCATATTCTTGTTGGAAACCACGATACCTATTTTAAAAATACTAATGAAGTAAACTCAATAACAGAACTGATTGGCACAAGATATGATAATGTGCATATCTATCCAGAAGCAAAAGAAATTGAACTTGATGGATTACCTGTTATGTTAGTGCCATGGATTAATGCGTCTAATCACGCTAAAACTATGTCTGCTATGGATAAATCAAAAGCAGACATTTTAATGGGCCACCTTGAAGTTCAAGGTTTTGAAATGATTAAAGGAGTACATTGCGAAAATGGATATGCTAAGGATTTGTTTAGAAAGTTTGATACAGTTTTTAGTGGTCATTTCCACATTAAATCTGATGATGGTCATATTTATTATCTCGGTAATCCATATGAGATTTATTGGAATGATTGTGGAGATAAAAAAGGATTTCATATCTTTGATACTGAAACACGGCAACTAGATCGTATCGTAAATCCTCTAACAATATATAAGAAAATATATTATGATGATATCACTACTAATTACAAAGACCACGATATTACTCAATACAAAGACAACTATGTTAAAGTTATTGTTGTTAACAAAAAAGATTTGTATCAGTTTGACCAATTTGTTGATAAGTTGCTTCGAGCAGATTGCTATGAAGTCAAAGTCATAGAGGACTTTTCAGACTTAGACGCAAATACAGTATCAGACGATATTGTTGAAAACACACAAGATACAATGACAATTCTAAATCTGTATATTGATGATATAGAAACTTCTTTAGACAAAGGAAGACTTAAAAATTTACAGAGACAACTTTATATGGAAGCTCAAGACCTACAAATATGATTAATTTTAAGTATGTGAGATTTAAGAATTTCTTAAGCACTGGCAATCAATTTACAGAAATACAATTAGATAGAAACCCAACAACACTTATCATTGGTGAAAATGGTGCAGGAAAATCTACTGTCCTTGATGCATTATGTTTTGGATTATTTGGTAAACCATTTCGTTCTATTAGTAAAAATCAATTGGTAAACTCTATCAACAATTCAGCTGCAATTGTAGAAGTTGAGTTTTCTATTGGTTCAATAAAATACAAAGTTATTCGTGGTATTAAACCAAATAAATTTGAGATTTACAAGAATGGTAAAATGATTAACCAAGAAGCAAATGCTCGTGATTACCAGAAGATTTTAGAACAACAGATTCTAAAACTAAACTATGGTTCTTTCACACAGGTAGTTATTCTCGGTAGTTCAACATTTATACCATTTATGCAATTAAAGGCTAGACATCGTAGAGAAGTTGTTGAGGAAATACTTGACATACAAATCTTCTCCACAATGAATATGATTCTAAAACAAAAACTAAAAACTGTGTTTGATGATATTCGTGATATTGAATATCAATTTAACTTAGAAACAGAAAAGGTCAGTTTACAAGAAAATCTTATATCTGATTTACAAGACAATAAAGATAAGATTATCAAACAAAAACAAGATTTGATTAACAACAATGAAAAAGAAATATTTAAGAGAAATAAAGAAAAAACTGATTTGCAACTTTTAGATGAAAAATTATTAAAAACAATATCAGATAAGGCTTCTGCTGAAACTAAACTTTCTAAACTAAAAGAAATAAAAGCTACACTAAATGAAAAACACAAATCACATTCGGAAATGATTGAGTTCTTTGAAACTAATGAAGACTGCCCTACCTGTCAACAACATATTGATGAAGTTTTTAAAGAAGGTATTGTCACATCTAAAAGGTCTGATATTGAAGAACTACAATTTGGTATGGGTAAATTAAAAGAAGAATTAACCAAAGCTTCTAACAGAACAAATGAGATTAAAAACATTACTAGTGATATTAGAAGCAACTCTGTTAAACTTGCAACAATACAACAATCTATTGTAGAACTAGAAAAGTTTAATGCTAAACTTCAAACAGAGATTGAACACTTTGTCAAAGATGGTGTTGGTCAATCAGACCTCGATAAACTTGAAGAATTAAATAAAAATGTAAAAGTGATTGGTAATCGCAGGACTGAACTAAAAGAAGATAAAACTTATTTTGAAGCATCAAAAAGTATGTTGATGGATACTGGCATTAAGACTAAAATCATTAAACAATATCTGCCAGTTATGAATAAGTTGATTAACAAGTATCTAACATCAATGGAATTTTATGTTAACTTTACACTAGATGAAAACTTTGAAGAAACAATAAAGTCAAGACATCGTGATGAGTTTTCTTATGCATCATTTAGTGAAGGTGAGAAAATGAGAATTGACCTTGCACTACTCTTTACTTGGAGAGCTATTGCAAAGATGAAAAATTCAACGAATACAAATCTACTTATCTTAGATGAGATATTCGATAGTTCACTTGATGGAACAGGAACAGATGAGTTTCTAAAAATATTGGGAACTCTGAATGATGAAAATGTATTTGTAATATCACACAAACAAGATGCACTTGCTGATAAATTTAGAAGCACAATTAAATTTATTAAAGAGAAAAATTTTAGCCATATAAAGGAATAAATAATGTTACTGATTAACGGAGATTGCATTAAAGAAATGCAAAAACTAATTGATGATGGTGTACAAGTGGATTCAGTTGTTACCGACCCACCATACGAACTTGGATTCATGGGTAAGAGTTGGGATTCAACAGGTATTGCGTTCAATCCAAAAACTTGGGAACTTGCATTGAAACTTCTGAAGCCAGGCGGATATCTAGTTGGATTTTCTGCTTCTCGTAATTACCACAGAATGGCTGTTGCAATCGAAGATGCTGGATTTGAAATTCGTGACCAGATTATGTGGTTATATGGTTCTGGATTTCCAAAGAGTTTGAATGTTGGTAAGGCGATAGATAAAAGGAATGGTGTTCAAGGAGATGTGATTGGTACACGCAAAGTTACATCATCTGACATTGGACAGAAAAGTGGTTGGAATCATCTTAACACAGACAGAGGTGATTATGAATATAGAGAAATAATGAATGAATACGAGGGTTGGGGAACTGCACTCAAACCAGCACACGAACCTATCGTAATGGCGAGAAAACCTCTATCAGAAAAGTCTATTGTAGATAACGTATTAAAACATGGCACTGGTGCAATTAACATTGATGGTTGTAGGATAGAGGGTAATGAAGCAAATGGTGCAGAAAGAAAAAAGGTAGTTCGTAAATCTAGAAGTGAAGATGGAGTCTGGACAGATGGAAACTCTGGTATGAAAGCAGAGGGAACACAATATGCAGATGCAGACCCCAGAGGTAGATTTCCAGCAAATGTTATGCATGATGGAAGTGATGTGATTACAAAAGAGTTTCCACAAACAGGCAAGTCTGGAAGTGTTAAACCTATTGACAAACAAAAAACAAATGATGTTTTTGGTAAGTATAATGAGGTTAAAGAGTTTCAAGCATATGATGATGAGGGTTCAGCTGCAAGATTTTTCTATTGTCCTAAGACATCAAGTGCAGAGAGAAACAGAGGACTAGAGAACTTTACTGCAAAACCTATAGCGTGGGGTAACCAAGCAAAAGCAGAACTAAAAAGAGGAAATTTAGATTTTGCTGCTGATGGTGATGGAACTAAACATAATAAAGTATCAAT
>Ga0206129_10003858_pt1 | contig 16982 bp, 2 predicted proteins | sample Helgoland_Spring_8_FD_148616 | JGI IMG/M metagenome (GOLD analysis project Ga0206129, IMG submission 148616) | Pelagic subsurface seawater microbial communities from Kabeltonne, Helgoland, North Sea - Helgoland_Spring_Bloom_20160502_2 | ecosystem: Environmental > Aquatic > Marine > Epipelagic ...
ACTTTTGAGATAACATTTGTATAAACTTGCGTATTTGCAAAATTTATATCAATGGGATTACTGGCATCACTGGCATCAACGTAATCATAGTCGCTGGCTTCCGGCTGTGAAAAACTATCACTGTCTTGTGTTGCGTAGGCTTTTAATAGACCAAAGTTAGATAAAGTCCCATTTTCTGCTGTTATATGGTCAGATATGCTGCTGTCATCAACCCCAAAAACTTTTTCACTAAAGGTAAAGGTTACTTCGGTGCTTTCACCTATTGCTAAAACACTATCTGCCATTGCAATGCTGACCGTTGGCGCAATCGTGTCTACAGTTATTTGTAATTCTCTGGGAGTATTATCATTGCCTGCAATATCAGTAAAGCTGCCACTGAGAACTTTAAATGTGGCGTTTTCACTTATCCCTTGCGTTGGGGTAAAGGTAGCCGTATAGGCGCTGTCTGAACCAGCAAAGTTAGACAAGTGACCACCTGTGACTTCAATATTCTCTAAGGTAAAGTCTGTTGAGTTTTCACTTAGATCAAAGGTAACGATGGCTGTTTCTGATGAATTAAGGGCTGACTTATTACTAGTAATAGTAACTGTAGGCGCTTCCGTATCAACCTGTTGATTAACAACAGGCATTTCCTCAAAGGTGTTAACTACGGTGTTGCCCGCTTGGTCAACCAGACCATGATTCGTAAAGGTTAACGAATTTGTTTGAATTTGAATACCGTCAGTATCAAACAGGCCCGTTGGCAATAACGCATTACTAGTAAATTCTAACTGACTGCCAGATATGGATTCAGTGCTTTCACTTGAACCTGCGCTAACAAGTACAGTTGCCTGGGTACCATCTGCCTTATCAATGAGCAATGATAGGGTAGCCGTTTCTCCCATTTTTAAAGTAACCGGTTCACTAAAGTTCATGGTTACTGCTATACCATCACCAATAACAGCGAATTGAGCTGCAACTGGGTTAGCCACCGAAAGGATAGTTGGCGCCAAAGAATCAACTTTTATTGGCTGGCCAGATCCCACAAGGGTAGAGTCATGGTCCATAATAGCCAGGTTGCCTGATGTGTCTAAAATACTCTGGCCAGTCAGCGAACCATCAACCACACTAATGCCGTCAGCATCTTCTTGATCATCTCCAATATTGTAGGTGAAATACTGGATAGTAGATGGCTCAGTACTGTTTCCTCCATAGGCTTCAACTACATTAGGATTACTTGAATCATCAGGACCAATGGCCAGTTTAATGGAAGCCGACCCTGTTATCGTTACCGCTTTCGTAAATTCAACGGCCACTGTAACCGTATCGCCTTTAGTCAAAGCGGCATCACTTTCACCATCTGTTTGCATGACAATGCTTGTTACTTCAGGGGCAACCGCGTCCACCCAGATAGTAGTAGTTTCTGTTATCGTACTTGGTTGATGGATGTTACCTGCAGCATCTAGTATTGATCCTCCATTAAGATCCAAAGTAGTTGCATCAACACTGACGAAAGTAGCATCGGCCGTTTGGTCGCCTTGCTTAATGGTGTAGGTAAATGCTTGAGCTTGCGAGGCCGATATATTGCCTGAGTAAGGTGCTTCAATTTCTACACTAGTACCAGCAGCGTCCACAGCAAAGATATGATTGGCGTGCCCAGCATAAGTTGCTGTAACCGTTTGATCACCAAAGGTTAATTTAATTGTGGGTGTACCCGATACAAACACTGCTTCACTAAAGTTAACAGTGGTGATGATCACATCGCCTTCAATCTGAGCATCACTCGAAGAGCCACTATCAGTTGTGACCTCGATCGTGTCAATTATTGGTTGCACATGCTCAACCAACCCAAGTTGAGCCATTACACTGCCCTGAGACCCCGTTAGGGATACGCTTTCAGTGTTAGTAATCGCATAGGTTTCCAATACGTTAGCGCCATCAGCAGCATAAGTCGTTAGATTGTATGTATTGGGGTATTCCGAAGAGGAATCTGGTTCAACTAATTCAGCACGTAGATTACCGTTAGCATCATTAAGCGTAAATTTTGTAATTGCATCGCTAGTATCTTCAACCCAGCCAGCGCTTAGGTCGGCGCCCGCCAGTTCATCCACAACCAAACTATCGCCACCGAAAATAGAGCCGTTAACTAGGTGAGAGGTATCAGCTTGTGTATCTAAACTGTCTTCTAGGGCCGTATAATATTCATTTCCATAAGCATCGTTCAATAATGAAACATCTTTGAGAAGCAGCTTTCCTAAGCCGGTTGTCCCACCAGTGGCTGACACGGTGCCATCAAGTAAAATGGTACCATCACTGTTACTAGTGGCAACAAATTTCAGTGAATTATTTTCTATAATATGAACAACGCCAGCTCCCTGGGATTCAAAGGTAAGCTGGCCAGGTCCGCTTTCAAAGTCATAATGGCTAAATGGTTGTAAATTAATATATCCACCACCACTGGCGTCACCCTCGACAATGATGGTGCCATTAGTAGGAAAATCTAGGACATCACTAAGGTTTTGTTCAAAAACGTAATCTGTAAAATTCGTTGAACCTTCCAAGCTAGTGGCTAGCTCGTTAAAGGAAGCATAATTGCTAGCACCGTAAACACTTAATTGCGCCCAATCAGAACTGATGCTAGGGTCACCGCTTAGCCTTGCAACTTGACCGTAACTAGCTGTGTATTCAAAGGTTAAAGTGGACGTTCCACTGCCACTTACATAGTCGGCAAAGGTTATCTCAGGATTGGTTGCCCCAGTACTTCCCCCATTGTTATTTTCAGATGAACTTTCAAGGCTAAAATCCACCCTTGGTGGCATCATGGTACCTACAAAAACCACTTCATCGTAGTCAACTCTGACCTTAACCACATCGCCTGAATAAAGATCACGGCCATCCATATCCAATACTGAAATACTTGTTAAGTTAGTCATCGAAGCGTCACTCGTTCCGGGAGAGCGCGTTATTGCAGCCTCACCACCAGATCCGTCATGCGCAGTTGCTGCATATACAGTGTCATCATGATCAAGATCTGCTGCCTTTGTTGATATATCAACAATACTGCCGCCGTCACTGTTGGCCAGGGAATCATCAACAATGTTAATGCGATCAGAAGTAAGCTCGCCATAGATCCCCGATGCTATTGAAACTTCGTAACTAAAAGTAGCATTACTCATGTAACTGGGTGTTGCACCAGAATTAGAATCAGGATCAGGTGTTCCCGCTAGATATCCATCCCCCACATAAGTCGCTGTAACTGTATGTGGAGAATCAGAATACATGACGTTAGTTACACTCAAATCGATAGTGGGTGAGCCAGTTATCATGACAGATTCGCTAAATTGAACATTTACCGAAATTGTTGATGTGGGTCCAAAGCCCCCAGAAGGGGTATTACTAACAGATGTTGTAATTGAATCTATTGTCGGCGCAAGATCAACTGTCGCTATAAAGTTGGAACTATAGGTGGCCTCAAACGTCTCTCCATTGGTTGGAGCATAAGTGGCTTCATATTGATCACTCATGGCCCCCATTGCACCTTCATTTGCAAGATCACCAGGGAAAACTGGTTTTAGGTTCGTCAAACTACCACTGCCATCAGCAGTCACATCCGATAAGGCTAAATATGCAGCCTCTGATAAGTTAAAGGTGACTTTGAAGTCGCTCGACCCCGCAATTTCAGAAACCACACTGGTAACGCCAATTTTAGGGGCTGAGGTTGGCATATCAGAATATGTTTTTACGTTGTTCATGGCAGCGTCAAGGGCGGAATTAGCTTCTACCCAAGCGTTATAAGAGGTGGCGTTTGGACTGTCTGTATAAACTTGTTGCGCTCCACCTTTTGCAGCCAAAGCTTCGATGGCAACGCTTAATGATTCGACTGCATTATTGGCATCGTCAGCGTAGCGCAGTGTTTCACTGAGCGAACCTAATTCATGACTTAGGGAGGGTGTTAAATATGGGTTATTACCTAAATAAGTATCAAAGGTCTGGATTACGGAGTCTATACCTTGTGTGACAGTATCGTGAAGAGAATCATCAGCCTGCTTTAAGGCAGTTTCTAAAACCACCTTTTGGCCAACAAAAGTCTGTTCAGCCGTTAGACTGGGAGACCCATCTCCATAAATTGGCCCGTTAGCAATAAAGTTCTCGAGTGCTGTTTCTGCGCTGGATTTAGCAGATGATGCAGCTTTGAATGCCTCAAATGCACTTTTTGCAGTTTGTAGGTCTGTCGTTAATTGAGCAAAATTATTAGCGTCAGAGGAAGCTGCAGTTGCAGCTTCCGCTGCCACTGCGCTAATTAAACTTTCAATGTGGTCACCCAGATTTATCTCTGCCGCAACTAGAGCTTCTTTTGCAACAACTCGTTGCTGTTCCATGTCAGAAACCTGAGAGCTTGGGCTTGAGTCGCTTTCGCTTGAATCAACTCCATTAGCGTTACCAGCATCGAGTTCACCATCACCACTGTAATCTACCCCAGAAGCATCAACACTACTGTTATCTACCTCAGAATCACCCGCGTATGTCGGATTACCAGAAGCATCAACACTACTGTTATCTACCTCAGAATCACCCGCGTATGTCGGATTACCAGAAGCATCAACACTACTGTTATCTACCTCAGAATCACCCGCGTATGTCGGATTACCAGAAGCATCAACACTACTGTAATCTACCTCAGAATCACCCGCGTGTATCGGATTACCAGAAGCATCAACACTACTGTTATCTACCTCAGAATCACCCGCGTATGTCGGATTACCAGAAGCATCAACACTACTGTTATCTACCTCAGAATCACCCGCGTATGTCGGATTACCAGAAGCATCAACACTACTGTTATCTACCTCAGAATCACCCGCGTATGTCAGATTACCAGAAGCATCAACACTGCTGTATTCTAACCCAGAATCACCCGCGTATATCGGATCAAATGGTGATACTTCTTGAGAAATATCGAGATAATAGTCTCCCTCAGAATGACCGGGGCCATTAGCAATATGATCGGTGCCACCATTATTGGCATCCACCATAGGTTCGCCTTGCTCAGTTAGGTTATTTGAGTCTATCTGGTTTTCGTCAGACATAATAATTCTCCAGTTTTTAATATTCTTTTAAATAATAATTTATTTTATTTTGATCGTCAGATCAATCCTAAAAATTCTGTGATAAGAAGATTAGGATCATCTGTATCACCGGTTGTGAAAGTGACGTGTTCAACGCCACTAAATTCTAAAATACGGGTGCCATTGGCGTCGGCAATTAGCTGCAAAGCTTCACCGCTTCTCGTATCTTGGCTAATGCTCAACAGTAGTTCGTTGTCTAACTTAATTTGGGTGCCATCTTGCGTTAAGCTGCCCTGTGTGGCCTCACCTAATAGCTGTGTTAGGTCAATAACCACATCGTCTTCCCAGACGGTGCCGTCGTAACGGGTCACACTTTCCACGGGTTGCCACACTTCAGGCTGGATGTTAAACACTTTATCTGCCACCTCTATCGCCTCTATATTTTTAAGGACATAAAGGTTGCCGTTGTCGTCTGTTAAACTAAAGCGGCTGCCACCAAGCGAGCTAATTGTGCTAGTGCCCAAAGCTAAAGTGTTCAATGACGAGTCAATGACAACCGAACCTATGCCCGTGTAAAGACTTGAGTCCAATACTAGAGTGTCAAATTCTAAGCCGTCACCACCGTCAATGACCGTGTGGCTTGGCAGGTCTGTTAAGTTAAAAATATCCTCATCCGATGTGCCTTGATGCAATACACCAAAGGCCTCTACTTGGGCAGTGGTGATTTGACTGAGTTCTGTTGCAGTGTTTATATAAGTCATGATTTCGTGGGCTGCGTCTGCGTCTGCACCACTGGCCGCCAGTAGTTCAGCAACCAAAGTTTTGTCGGTTAAATCGATGGGTGTGCTGGCATTATTGGCGGGGTTAATTAAGGCCCCAAGGTCAGCCATGATGGCTAACGTTTGACCTAACGCGCTGGCTGTGGCTGCTTCAATGGCATAGGTAGCCAACACACTCAGTTGGGCCGCTACTTTTTGTGTGGCTAGGGCAACTGCGATGGCTGCCTCTGTGGCATTTGTGACCGAGGTTAATGGATCATAAGTGTTTATTTTTAAGGTACTACTTAAACCAAAAGCAGACAGCACGGCGGCCTGTGGAGATTCAGTTGCGTGGTAACTGTTACTGTAAAAATACAGTAGAGTGGTTAATGGGTTAATGACCATTGCAGGCGCAGCGGCGAGCAAAACCATTGAACTGGCGAAGCCAGTATTTAGCTGCGTGCCACCGGTAGCTACCATGGCACCACTGAGATTTTCTGGCAGCAATATTACACCAGCGGCATCACTGGTGCCTATGCGGGTGTCAGTACCGTCTGTGTAAATGAAATCGCCGTCGGTATCCAAGTGCATCTGTGCGCCCACTAGGTAACTTTGTACGGCCTGACCAGACATACTTAAGTCACTCAGATCAATGCCGTTGGCCCCCTGAACGGCATCAGTGTCATCAGTTGTGGTAGGGTCTTTGTAGTTAATGGTGACACTGCCCGTGGTTAAGGCTTCACTGACCGTGAGGGTAAGGGTGAGACCCGCCTCATCTAGCTCCATTTTGGTAATGGTTAAATCACTGCCCCCAAGGGTGGCGGTAAAGGCTGACATAGCGGGCAGGTTATCAGCATCTAAAGTTCGATCAAAGGTCACACTTAGCGTACTTTTGCTGGTGTCTATGCCTAAGGTAGAAACAATAGGGTTATCCAGGGTGTCACCCGAAAATAATAGGGTGTTACTTGCCACATTGGCGTTGCCTGCACCATCGGTTTGCACCGCTGAGTCGACCTGTATGCTGGCTTTTTTAGCACTTAGATCATCTGCCAAATCAGGCGTAAACGTGGCAGTAAAGCCCATCAGCGACGTCACAAAATTACTTAACCCACCACCAATGACCCTAATATCAGACTGCTCAAGCATGGCGTTTAGGGGCTCGGAGTAAGTGCCTGTTATTTGGGCAGTATCTAATTGGCTGCCGTTGGCACTTAAGTTTAGGCTAGAGGCCTTAAGTGCAATGGTGGGGGCACTTGAATCCAGGGTAAAGACCAGCTCACTAATCCCAGACTGGTTACCCGCAGCGTCAGTTTGTTGCACCTGAATGCTATTAGTGCCTAGCTTTGCAACTGGCGCCTGCGCACTCCAGTTGACGCCATGGTTCGCGCTATATCTAACACTAGCACCCGTTTCTTGGCCAGTGACTTGGTAAGTGCCTGTGTGGGTCATTCCATCACCGTTATTAAGGCCCGAATCAAGGGTGAGGCTAATGGCCAAGTCGTCTATGTTAGTATCTAAAACAACCTCTTGAGAGGCAACTTTGGCAGCGTTGTAAACGTCATAAGAGGTATTTCGGACGCGGCCCTGAATTTCCCAACTTGAACCATGCAAATCTGCATCAACAACCGACCAGTCAGTGCCAATTGTGTTGGCGCTGTTCCAATCTTTACCCCCATTAAATGAGACTTCTACCACTTCGCTTGCATTAAGCACGCTATCGATGGAGCCAAACACCAGTCGATTCTCTGCGCCACTGGCTGTGAGCCAGTCACCCCTTAGGCCAGAGTCTTGAGACATCTTTTCAATCGTAACAGTTTGGGTGGGGACTTTAACCACCGTATATTGCTCGCTGTCCTCGCTGTCCTCGCTAGTTAATTGTTTTAGGCTCCAGCTAGCATCCCAACCCGTTAGAGTGACTGCTTGTGAGTCATCATTAAACCTCAGCACGCCCTGCTCACTCACGCTAGGCTCTGCAACAACACTTCCCTCGGTTAGCAGTATCCTGTCACCTATGCCTATGTCGGTGATGGTGATAGCCGTATTGCTGTCCCCATTGAGCACACCATTGGCTATGACATCAAATGTATCCTTGCCCTTTCCACCTAATCCTGTGTCACCAGCACCCAAAATTAAGGTGTCTGCATAATCACTGCCTATGATGGTTTCTGCAGCAGCAGTGCCCGATAGGGTTACCCCATTTGCGGCATTGAGTGCGCTTAACACCTCTATATTGGTAATTTTTGAGTGGGCATTTAAATTAAAGTCGCTAGTGACCATTAGGGTGTCAATATCAGCCCCACCATCAATGATGCTTGAAGCTTGGTACATTATGCTATCGTTGCCAGCACCAGCATTTATGGTATCTGCACCACCACCACCATAGATCACATCATCGCCCGCACCTGCTGTAATAATGTTGTCTTGGCTGGTGCCTATAACAGTTAAATTAACGCCAGAGGCGGCAGAACCATCAATATGCTTGGCAGTGAATATGGCGTCACCTGCCACTGCTAACTTACTTGCGTTAGCCATAATCATCGCCGCAGGCATATCAATTCGCACATCACCCGATACGTCTGATCCACTTAGCCTAAGGGTTTTAGGCTCTACTCCTGCTTCTTCCGCAGCTTCTCTCGATGCAATCGCAGCAAACGGTTCAAGTGGCTGAATGAGGGTGACAGATCTGGGGATGCTGACGCTGGTACCATTGGCATCAACCACGCTAATACTCACACTGCGAGGATCGCCTTTGCCAGCTGAAGAGGTGTATAGCAGCCCCTGCAACAGGCCTTCATAAACTTGGGTGGCTGCAGCGTTACTAATTTTTATCTCAAAACCGGTTTCAGTAGCCTGGCTGGTCATGCTCATTGCGTTAACTTTTAGTAAAGCTTTGGCGCTCTCTGACAACACCAGGTGGTCTGTAGGCTCGCCTGTGAGTGTCACCGTAAGGCTGTCTATGGTGGCGCTGTCTACGTCACTAAGCTGGGCGTTGGAGGCAATAGCCACGCCTGCTGGGTAGAGGGATTTCACAAAAATAACACTATTGTCTGTGCCATTTGCAACGCCATTGAGGTCAAGGTCTGGCGCATCTACTGTGCCATTAACACTAAGCTCAACATTCATAGCATTAGAACTTTGGCCTTTATCATCAACAACCACTAATGACAAAGTGCGGGCTATGGTTGATGGCGCTTCACTTGAGTTGGCGTAGGTAATGGCAGAAAGAGCTGTTTGATATTCCGCTAATGTGGCGCGGCCCACAAGCGTTAAGCTGCCACTTAGGTTGCTAAACAAGGCCGAAATGCCATCAGGTAATGTGGCCACCGCTAAACTATCTTCACCCACAAGATAGCCACTACTAATAGAAAGAGTTGCACCTGACAGCCAACTATCATCAGCATCACTGAGGACTACATTGTCAGTTCCAACCACACTTAAGGGTGCACCACCTTCGTCAAAAGTGGCTGACAATTGGGTTAAAGTGACTATTGGCGCATCATTAGTGCTCGACACGCCCACACTGAGCGTCATCGATGTTGTCTCACCTGCTACCCCTAAGCCCTGGGTTTGATCTGTATCAGTAACGCTTATAGTTAATTTGCGTTCTTCAGTACTGGGATCGTCTGAGGTGTTACTAAACAGCACGGCGGACAGCATGTCCTGATAAACATTAACATCAGCGACGCCGCTCAGGGTCAAAACACCATTGGCATAGCTAGGAGGACTGATCAAAGGGTGCGTCGCTGCAACTTTAAGGACATCCCCCGTTTGAAAATTATCTATGGTCACTTTAGCACTGTAAACGCTAGGACTATCTACATCATTGAGTGTAAGCCTGCTAGCCAGCGCCACATCAGAATCACCCTCTGTATAAACAAGGGTCTCTTCCAACATTCCAATCACTAGCGCGTCATTAATGGCTGTAATGGGAATTTTAATAATGGCAGGTAAAGAGTTTAGGGCAGAGATTAAAGGGTCTACCACGGCATACGTTAAACTCACATCCTCAGTACGGTTTGCTTCTGGTGTAAGCGAAATCGATACGGCTCCATTACTGACTAAAATAAGGCTGCCCGTATTACCCAATAAAATATCATCGTTTATTACTGCACCTTCTGCCGCTAAAATCCTAATGTGCTTAGGGGTGCTGCCATCGATGTCTGATAACTGAATATTAGTGACTGTGATGCTGATGGCACCAGCATCTTCGTTAATCGCCGCGATGGTTTGATTACCACCACTTTTCGGTGGGGTATTGGAAACCACCACCAATGGAATACCTATATTAACTGGGTCTGCAACACTAAGAGCATCATTGTCGCTTAAACTTGCACTTAAGGTGGGTGCTGTGGCATCTGGTGTGGTTGTGAATCGTAAGCTGGTTAGGCTCGTGTTAATGTCTGCTGCAGACCCAATTAGAGTGAGTTGGCTGGTGCCTGACCCAGCAACCACAACACTGCCAATGGATGTGGCCGACACAGCGCCCTCTGTGGCGATTAAGGTGAATGACAAGAGGCTTGAATCTGTGTCAGCAACACTAATGCCCACTAATGCAGAAGCCTTGCCTTGGGTTAACGTTGATGTGCCATCTGCCAAAATCATGATGGGATCAGCAGCTTGTATGGATAAGTTGACTTTAGAAGTGACCACATCTGTCAGTGGGTCACCGTCATCTGCACTTAAAGTAATGGATGCACTTTCATTGATTGCATTGGCCGTGAAATATAACCCAGCAAGGGCACTGTTAATATTTAACGCGCTACCATACAACTCAATACCGTTGGCAACTGTGACGAGTGACAACCCACTAGAATCTGCAAGCTGTAGACTACCAAACTCAGAAGTAACGGTCACAGAAAGGTTGCCACCGTTGACGTCCGCAACCGCAAGATCACTCACTAAGGTCACCTTTCCAGCAGTGACTTGCAGGGTATTCTGCGGTGTGAGCGCGATGGGTGCATTGTGGATGACTAATTCTGACTGCCCACTTGCTTGGCGGCCATCAACGGCTACACCAATGGTGACAATGCCTTCAACACTGCCCTCAATGCCAGTGACTGTTAGAATTTTTAGCTGATTGTTAATGGACGCTAGATTGCCACTAAAAGTGGTACTGGAAACACTGGCATTGTCAGCACTTATCACCACCGTTAGTTCGGCGTTGGCATCGTAATAATCCACTGAGGCGTTAACTAAGCTACCTTTGTTGGCTGTAATTTGGCTCGTTGTATCGAGCGTAATTACCGGGGTGTAGGGGTCGTCATCACGTATGGTAGCAAAGGCATTTGGGTTAGTTAGGTTCGCTGTGCCAGACGCATCAACTAAGGATATCATAAAGGGCCGATTACCCTCTTTTATGTCGTTTCCAGCTAGCGCAACGGCGATGGTTTTTTCAGAGTCTCCTGCCTGAAATGTTAAGGCCCCTGAAGGTATTGCATTAAAGGCAAAATGACTTGCATCAAGCATTGCTCCTCCAGACACCACCCACTCAATGGTCGATGTCACCGAGGTGTTGCCTCCACGTGTGACTACAAACTCTAGATTGGATGTTTCACCGTTCTGTCCCTCTAGCACACTCGCATTGCTTAATGCCTCACTAATGCTATAACTAACAGGAACCACCACACCCACAGCGGCATCAGATACTGTCGTGCTGAATGCTTCTGCAGAAAATACAGTCGCTGAAGGATCTCCTTTTAGGTACAAAGCTAAATTAGCACCTGCCTCTCCTTGCGCAACCAATTGAACTTTTGTTATCTCTGTTAGGCTACCGATGGCATTAAGACCACTTGCGTTTGCAATTGTGGTCATTGCAGTGCCAATAATAGTCACGGCTTGCACAGTTTGATCAGGGGTTAAAACGGTAATAGTGTGAGAGGATACGCTGGTTAGTAGTGTGTCTAAAAAACCTCCAGATTCTGTGTCTGCCAGATTTGTTAGTAAGCTCCCATCATCAATTGCATTGGTTTTGATGGCCGAAATTATGGTGTCAAACACGAGCACACTGGCGGTTTTTTGATTTAAAGCAATGCTGTTGTCTAAGCCATCACGCACGTCAATAGCAACCATCGCCTCACTCACAACTTCGACCACAGTAGCTATAGCTGCAGCAACTCGCTGATACTCCACAGCGGTATTGGCTAGCTCAGTAGAACTTGCATTGGCCGCAGCACTAAATGGGTCGTAGTTAGGTGCTTGGCTAGCCGTTACACCTGTCTTAGTGCCATAAATGGCACCTCTAATAACTTCGTAGGCTTGATCATTAGTCAGGCCATTATCACCGTCTTCGTTAGTAGATCCTCTTTGAACTGCTCGAACTAGGCTAGAAATTGGGTTAATTATGCTATAGCCAGCTGGAGCTTCGTACTGCACTCCAAAATCCAACCCAGTAGAAATATCGGTACCGCCATACATAATAATGGGGCCATTACCACCGTACATCTTAAAACCACCCGTCGCATTGGCGATAGCGACGCTGTCATCAGCATCTAACTCCCCATTTTGGTTATTGTCTGAATAAATTGTAACTCCTGATAAATAACCATCTACCCCAGAACCGTCTTGAGCACCATCTACAATAACCGCTGCCAAATCGCCCACCCCATTTAGCACAGGGTTTTGGCTCACATTGCCAAGTATATCTGTAACACTATTGGCTAAACTCATAACCGACAAACTGGTGCCACCAGTTCCGCCGTCAGTATTAACCACAGTGTAGGTGTATGTTATTTGCTGACCCGACACAACACCACCCGCAATGACATGAGCATCTGTGCCAACGGTAATATTCAACTCAGGCACAGACGCGCTAGTATCTAGGGCTTCGTTGAATGTCACTACAAAGTTTAACTGGTCACCCTCACCATATGTTGCGACGGGCGGCACCGTTACGGAACTCACTACCGGGCCCAGGGTATCGTAGGCTTGACTGTGGGTGTAATTAGTCGCTGCCATATTAAGTCCAGCAAGGTTCTTAACGCTAGTGGGGCTGCTCCCGTTGACTAAAACATCAATTGAACCACTTGACTGCCCATCGTCTGGGGTGATTACCAATGTGTATACTGCGCCAATGTCCGGAAAGGATGCTGGTAATGCACTTCCGCCACTTATCGTTATATCCCTTTCTTCGAACCCTTCAACCACTTCATCAAAGGTAAAGGTAAAGGTCACATCTGAACCATCTGTAATTGCATCAGATGTTGTATCGGTAATACTAATTAAAGGCGCAGAGGTGTCCAGGCTAACCGATAGGGCTGTGGCTGAAGTGTCTGAGGTGTTACCTAAAATGTCCACCACATTTGCAGTAATGGCTAGCGTACCTTCTGTCTGAGCAGGCAGGGTTAGGTCAATATAACCATTGGATATGTCTGCACCTGTCAAAAACTGAGTCTGAACCACTGTGCCTGAAACCAACACCTGCACGGTGTCCCCTGCCACATGACTTTTGCTCGCGCCTGCACTGGTATTGAGCACAACCTTTACCGTTGGCGTAGTGTCGTAGGTAATGGAATCACTATTTGAGTCACCTGTGTCAGATGAAGATAATAAACTTGGGGTGGCTGGCTCAACTGGAGGTCTTGTGTCCAGTGTGTAATTAAGGGATGCATTATTGCCTGCAGGGTCTTGAATAGTGCCTGCGTTCAACACAATCGAACCAGCAACCACAGCAATACTATTGGCATCGGTATCACTTGTTACGACGTAGGTGAAGACCAACTCTTGAGAGCCCGTGCCACTTGTATAGGCAGCGGACACCGTTTGTGATCCCACTAACAAATTTACTGTAGGCGTTCCGCCGCTAACAACCACATCTACTGCACTATCAAAGGTGATAGTGGCTGCAACAGTATCCCCCGCATTCAAGGTACCATCGGCTGCACCTGAGCCAGCGAAGGCAATGCCAGCCAAAGAGACTGCAGCTGGCGCAGTGGCATCGATAACCAGATTTGATGAGATCTGGCTACTAGTGTTGCCTGCCGCATCTGTGGCAGTAATGTCTACAGAATTTGACCCATTCAAATCAAGGCTTAATACGCCAGAGTTAATTGGTGCAGACGCTAAGTCAATGCTCCACACACCTGATTGCGCGATCACTATGTAAGTTGCGCCACCCACAACAACGGAAACTGTGGCATCTGCTTCTGCAGTACCACTAATAATTAATGCGCTGCTACTGGTTAACAAATCTGAGGTTAGAGCAACAGTGGGTGCCACTGTATCAAAGGTTACGGTATGGGATAGTGCGGTTGAAACATTATTTGCAGCATCAGTAATGTTGGCAGTAAACACTGTGCTTGCAGAGCTTAGGGTAACAGCTATGTCAACATAGCCGTCTTTAATATTAGTTGCATCAATTGCAACTACTTGATTAGAACTTGGAATGTCTTGGGTAATACTTAAAGTGTCTCCAATAACGGCAGCGCCACCGTTCACAGAGGTTACATCTAGGCTCACTCGCAACGTAGCCCCACTAAACTTGGTAATGCTATCCGTTGCGCTGGCGCCACTATCGGTCGCTGCTGTTAACCCGAGTCCTTTTAGGATGGGGCTAATATCATCTAGTGCACTTGATTGAGCTTGGGATATGTTGCTGATGTTCGAAGCTGTGCTAATACTGCTGTTGGCGGTATTAGCATCTGACACCAAGCTTGCTATATTGCCAGACGTAACACCAGCAACCAATGCCGTAATTTGCGAAGCATCAGCTAGATCTACTGCTATGGTGGTGCCATCAGCTACGCTTTTGATGGACGCAATGAGTTTTTGCGTCACATTAGTCACTGCAGTTTGTGCGTTAAGCGTAGTCGCCTGAGTATCGGCAACCAAGGTTAACATTGTGGCCACTTGGGCGGCGGCTTTTTGAACGTCAATACCATCAGTGGTTATTGAGTTGGTGGTATTTAATGGATCAAAAAATAGCAGGTCTACACCAGTAGGTAGACCTAAAGCAGCAGACACGGCCGCCGAGGCCTCGCTAGCGGTCACTGCGCCTGCATTAGCAACCAAATATTCTTCCACTAAAGTGGTCAGTGGGTTAATAACACTAGAGCCTTCGGGTGCCATTAATGTCAAAGTATTAGGCAGGCCCGTGTCTATATTAACTCCCCCAGAAGCAATGACCGTGCCTGTGACTCCATCCGGAATCATAAAAGCGCCATTGGCGTCAGTTGTCCCTAAAACAACGTCTACCCCTGCAGTGTAATAACCGTCTCCATCAGTATCTATGAACACTGTTGCACCACGAATATAACCGTCTGCAACCACACCAGCTGCCAATGTTTTACTTATACTATCAGCATCGTCTCCAGCAATACCTTGTATTGCTGCAGCATCATTTCCACTAGTGGGGTCTGTGTATGCGACGGTTAAACGCTCACCGCTGTTGATCACTGAGGCTAAGGTCAAGATGACAGTCGAGCCGCTAACAGCAACACTCGCCACGCTAATTGGCCCAGAGTTCTGTGAGATAGTAAAGTCTGTCGCATCGGGCAGATTGGTACCGTCTAAGGTCGAATCATAGGTGATGACGATCACATTGGAACTAGTGTCTACTGATAGTGATGTGTAAACTGGAGGGGTCGTTGCAGCCGATGATTGACCCGATGATTCACCCAACGGTTCAGCCGATGACCCAGATAAACTAGCTAATGCAGCCACTGATAGTAGACCAGTATTAGCCGCATCTGCATCAAGAGTAACCACTTTTAAATCGGGTGTATTAGAACTTAGGGCTTGCCAAATAAGGTCTAGGTCTGGGATGTTAAGGCTGGAGTTAATTTCTAAGGCTGGCTGCACGCTGCCTTGCGATGGCGTTAGGAAGGTTGCATTGGCACCGTTTTTGAAGAACCCCTCAATGGTCAAGATGATATTGCCATGCACCGTAACAATTAAATCCAATCCTAACCGAAAAATAGTCATGGGCTCTGTTAGCGCGCTTAGATCGACGTTAGTTAGGGTATACAAGGCCCCAGACTGACTTGCTATAATTACGGTCTGGGAGAGGTTAATCTCATTTACTGATCCATCATTGAGCGTTTCAATTAACTGCAATTTTATCATGGGGGGTCACACTCCCCACGCCCATCAGCTGTGTACTCATCGGGTACACTTTTAAGCTTAAACCTAGGCTTAGTAGTCACGAGCTCATTGGTAAAGTATTTCTCTTTGCGGGCGTTATACACCCTATAGGCAGGTTCGTCCGAAGGTTGACACGCAAATCTTAAATCGGTTTTAGCAGAAGTTATTATGGGTGGGGCCTGATTGATCGCGCTCGGAAAGTCAGAAAAATGGTTACCTTTCAAACAAAATAAAAAGCTTTCAAGCGCACCATATTTTGGCATCAAAACGCTCATATGGTCTACGCGCGTTATATACCAGTGCCGCTCACAGTGGCGCACCCAATTCACAGCGCGTGTCTGCAAATTACTCACAACACAAATTACTTGCGTATGGCGCAGGCTCTTTGCTTTTCTATGAAAGTTAGCCAAAATGACCTTTATTATTGAAATTAGTACTGTTTTCCATCATAATAATCACCTATGTAAAAACCCTATTCTGTTTCTCATTATTAATCGGCACTATTACACTTTCTAAAATACCAACCTGTAGCTAGGAATTTTTCCTATTTTTAATCACATAAAGTCTATTTTTAGTTAAAATAGGGGTTTTTGCGTAACGAAAATACATTACCGTTATTTTATGTTATTTTTTGCACGTTAAACGTTACCCTTTGTATTCATATTGGGCCTAGTTCAACCATGTGCTTTGAAAATTAAGTACTATTACCCATAGAAACACCTTATCAGAGGCTGTAAGAGTTTTCTGACAAGGCGTGTCAGAAACCGATCTAATCTAGACACCAATGGCTATAAAGTTGAACAAGGCGTCCTTTACCATTGGCCTAGTTCAACCATGTGCTTTGAAAATTAAGTACTATTACCCACGAAAACACCTTATCAGAGGCTGTGGGAGTTTTCTGACAAGGCGTGTCAGAAACCGATCTAATCTAGACATCAATGGCTGTATAGTTGAACAAGGCGCCCTTTACCATTGGCCTTGTGCAGGCCATAAACAGGTTTGCGAAGATTTGAGACGCATATGTGCAAGTTAAGGCTTGCCAATAAATAGGGGCCTACCCGTATAATAGTGGTGTGAAAGTTACTAAATAATAGGTGGTTAT
>Ga0206129_10003862_pt1 | contig 16944 bp, 8 predicted proteins | sample Helgoland_Spring_8_FD_148616 | JGI IMG/M metagenome (GOLD analysis project Ga0206129, IMG submission 148616) | Pelagic subsurface seawater microbial communities from Kabeltonne, Helgoland, North Sea - Helgoland_Spring_Bloom_20160502_2 | ecosystem: Environmental > Aquatic > Marine > Epipelagic ...
GTCATTTTATCTGCTTTATTTATGAGCCAAAGGATTGGAATATCCGTATCCAGTTGTCTTATTTTGGCTAATACGGGGTACTTAAAAGAAAATATAATTACATCCTCTTTTACCCCAAGGTCATTTACAATTTTAAGAACTTCTTTCTCTGTCCCAAAAACCTTTATTTCAATGCAGACCTTAATCTTTCCTTTTGCCAACGCAAGGGCTTCTCTTAAAGTTGGAATCTTTTCATTTTCGTATTTATCACCAAATTTACGACTGTAACCAACTTTAATAGCCCTTAAGTCACTATAATTCAGTTCTGCAATTTTCCCTTTAAAACCATTCGAACTCGTCTTATCTACAGATGAATCGTGAATAACAACAATTGAATCATTCTTGGTTCTGTGAACATCCAACTCGAAATAATCCGCTTTACATTCTATAGCCTTTTGAAAAGCAATAAGCGTATTCTCGGGAGCTATTCCTGAAAATCCGCGATGGGCAATTATTTTTGTTTGAGCATTCGTTAGCATGCTACTTAAAACGACTACTACTATAAAGATAAATCTAGTTGCTAAAATCATATGTTGTTATTTAATTAATTTAATCTAGTAGTTAAAGCATTCTTTAATTCCTCAACTAATTTTGGGTATTTGTTAGTTACATTTTTTGTTTCCTTTTCTGCAGTAGTATGATCATACAATTCTACAAATCCGTCCTGATGAAGTATCATCCTATGCGTTGAAGTTCTTATTGTTGAAGCCCCTTTTTTATATGCTAAAGCTGTGTGACCAGGTATTTCTGGATTTTCTAATAGTTCTTTCAGTGATACCCCTTGGGCATACTTAGGGATTTCAATTCCTGTTAAATCACATAATGTCGGAAAAATATCCAAGGTTTCCACGATCGCATCTGTGTTAGCGCCTTTGTGTTTCATACCAGGATAGTGAATTATTAAAGGGGAATGTAACGATTCCTCAAACAAACTATGTTTTCCCCAAATTGCGTGTTCTCCCAAGTGCCAACCATGGTCACCCCAAAGGACTACGATGGTATTTGCATCCGCTCCTGTACGTTTTAATTCTGCGAGAATTTCCCCCACTTGAGCATCTGCATAACTCACACAAGCTGCATAATGACGACGTATCTCATCCGCAAAAACGGTATCTGTATTCGCGTTTTTATCCCAACGATTGTATTGCTTAAATTCACCAGAACCATGCCATGTGCTCCTCCCTTCTGGTTTATCAGGATGTTCTATTGAAGGAAGTTGAACCCCTTCATATTGATCAAAATAAGATTTTGGGGCACCAAAAGGCAGGTGTGGTTTGATAATTCCTACAGCAAGAAAAAATGGTTTTTTATTAATTGTCGTAAGCGCTTTTAATTGTTTCAACGCCTCATCTGTAACCGCTCCATCTGGATATATATTATCAGGTCCATTTACCGTTTGAAAAACGTTCATATCAATTGATTTTACGCGAATCTCCCCATTAGCCAATCCGTGCATCATTCCCCGCGGATGTTTCCATTCCGCAACTGGCATAAGATGTCTATCCCAAGCATTTGGCATCTCTATTTTTGTGCTATCATTCCAATCTTTACCACCTCTCCCTCCAGGATGATGAGATATTTTCCCAACCGAAACCGTTGTATAACCATGTGTTTTAAACCACTCCGGCATACTTTGATTTATTTTTTCTGTACCATTTTTTATTTTACTCGCCCTTAGAAAAAGTGCATTGTTTCCTGCTGTTCCGTACTGTCCTGTCAATAAAGTATAGCGAGATGGTCCACAACTTGGAGCATTTGCAAAATGTTTCTGAAATTTAATTCCCTCTCTTGCCAAATGGTCAATGTTTGGTGAGCTTATATAGTCTGCTCCAAAACTCTTTAATTCCGGGCGAAGGTCATCCACACAAATGAGTAGAACATTAGGTTTTTGAGGGTCTTGTATTTTTTGACAATTCGCGATCATGTGAAAAGATAACACAGTACAAAAAAATGGTATTATTTTTTTAACTCTCATTATTATATATTTTTTATTTACAAGTTATTGTTTTCGCCAATGCATCACAACAAAGTATTTATTAGTCAAGATTCTTATATTACTAGTTATATTAGGGGAAAACTCAAGAATTTAAACAACTCTAAGCTCCCTATTTTTTTAAGTATCAAAACACAACACCCTTAAACACTACACTATTTATAATAGAATCATTGATCTTTACTAAATTTTTAAATACTCTTTTTAAAATGTACTATTCCAATACGTTTTGATACTATTTAGTGTCTTTTTTGAATCTTCATCTGTATCGCCTAAAAGCGCTCTTTGTTCGAGAAGTTCTTTTTTTAATTTTGTTATAACCTTTTGATATTTTGAATCTTTATAGGCATTATGGAGTTCATTAGGATCTTTCTGCAAATCGTAAAAATCCCAAAATTTCGTGTTTTCATCTGCTTGTTTATGATTATTTTCAAACCCTTTCCCATAGTAAAAAGCCAATTTATAACGCTTTCCACGAATTCCAAAATGGCCTGGTCTGTCTTTTTGGTGTTGCCAATACCTGTAATATCCGTATTGTCTCCAATCTTTTGAAGTGTTGCCTTTTAAGTTTTCTCTAAAACTTTTACCTTGCATATTTTCTGGATATTTTATACCCGCATAATCTGCAAATAATGCTGAAAAATCTACATTTTCTATAATATCTTTATTGCGTTTTCCGGCAGGAATTTCTTTGGGATACCGAATTACAAATGGCATATGAATGGATTCTTCATAAATCAACCTTTTATCAAACCATCCATGTTCTCCTAAAAAATACCCTTGATCTGCTGTATAAATAACGATTGTGTTTTCATCTAAACCAGACGCTTCTAAATAATCTAAAAGCTTACCAATATTATCATCAATTGCAGCTCCACATCTCATAAAATCTTTTATGAATTTTTGATAGACTTTACTTCTTGCTTCTTTTTTGCTTAATCCATCAATAGAAAAAGGCAATTCTGGGTATTGCATATAATCTGACCTTTTATCAGGATTATTTGTTGAAAAAACATATCGATTTCCCAAACTATCTATAGACTGACCAATTAGTGAACGTCCTGTAGTATTGGGTCCGTTATCATACAAAGAGGTCGGTTCTGGAATTGTTTCATTACGATATAGATTAGAGAATCGCTCTGGATAATCATAGGGTTCATGAGTCGCTTTAAAATGACAAAAAGATATAAATGGTTTTGATTTATCTCTATTTTCAATCCAATTTATTGTTTTATCTGCAATGATATCAGCACTGAAACCTTCGTATATTTCCCCTCCTTTATTATAGTCTTTCCAATTTTCTTTGGTTTTCATAATCGGATTATTATACAAGCCTTGACCTGGCAAGACACAATAATAATCAAAGCCACTTGGTTCTTGTTTTAGATGCCATTTACCAATTATAGAGGTTTGATAACCTCCTTTACCCATTTCTTTAGCAATATTATTATACGCAGGACTTAACCCTTTTCCTAATGTTGTAATACCATTTCTATGGCTATACTGTCCTGTCAGTATGGTAGCTCTACTTGGCGTGCAAATTGAATTTGAAACCAAACAATTTTCTAAAACAACTCCTTCGTTCGCTAACCTTTCTATGTTTCTATTTTGTACATAGTCTTTTAAAACCCCACCGTAGATTCCCCAAGCTTGCTTCGTATGGTCATCAGACATGATAAAAAGAATATTTGGTTGTTTCGTTTCTTGTACGGGTTTTGGTTTAGCACTAGAACATCCAATTAAAATAAGTGATAGCAATAGTGTATTAGATAGATTTTTCATTTTCATTTTTCATTTTTTTTTAACCAATTTCTATATTGTTGTTCTAATTCGATAACTTTACTGGGGTATTTTTTAGCCAAATTTATAGTTTCACCAATATCATCATCAAGGTTTACCAAGAATCTTTTTTCCTTTAATTTATATGTTTTCTTGCTAGTATCTCTTGGGTTTCCTAACAATTTCCATTGACCTTTACGAGCTACCCACATATCTTGATATTGCCAACAATAGCCTTCTGTATGTTTCGTTTTTTCGGTTTCATTGTTGAGGATCGACACGAGACTTTTACCATCTAAATCTTGTAAATCAAGTTTAATCCCGCATAATTCGGCGAGTGTTGGCATCCAATCTGAATTTACTCCAAACTGATTTCTAATGGCTCCTTTTTGTATGTTATTTGGCCAAGTGATGGCTGCTGGAACTCGAATACCCCCTTCAAACAAACTCGATTTTGCACCTCTATAAGGCCCGGAATTTCCTCCACCAAAATGCGCACGTTGTTCTGTTGAATGGCCATTATCAGATTGAAAAACAATAATAGTATTGTCTTTGATCCCTAATTCATCTAGTTTTTTAAGTAGTGCACCAATTCTATCATCTAAAGTTGAAATAAACGCAGCATATAAATTTCGGGGATATGAAACCCCTTTATCATTATAATAGTCTAACCATTCTGCATCCCCTTGGTAAGGATAATGCGGCATATTCACAGCAAAATACATAAAGAAAGGATTTTTTGTATTGTCTTCAATAAAAGTAGAAGCTTCATTGACCATTAAATCAGGAAAAAATTGTCCATCATAATAGACTTCTTTTCCGTTTCTGAATAAATCGTGCCTGTTAGGTCCATTCCAATAAAAGAAATGGGAATAGTTATCTATACAGCCCACCATATGACCAAACGAATGGTCGAACCCTTGAGCATTTGGAGTCATTTCTGGAGCATCGCCTAAATGCCATTTTCCAATATGTGCGGTGGCATAACCTGCATCCTTAAACATTTCTGCCATGGTATATTCCGTTCCAGGGAGTCCCTTTTTTACTTTTGAATTTGGCACAGCATTCCCTGATAAACCTGCTCTTTGAGGCGTTTTCCCCGTTAATAAAGAAGCTCTAGAGGGCGAACAAATAGGCGAGGCGTAAAATTGAGTAAAACGGACGCCGTTTTCTATAATGTAATTCATATTCGGAGTTACCAAATCTTTTGCTCCATAAGAATTTACATCCATAGAGCCTTGATCATCTGTTAGAATAAAAATAACGTTTGGCTTTTGATTTTTCTTTGTTTTTTCGGGATTACCAACCTGTGACTTCGATGAAAAGCATCCTAAAAAAAGTATACTAATCATTAAAAAAAATATTTTTTTAGCTTTCATTTTTAATCAATTTAATACTGTGATATAATTCTATTTTGTTCTACTCAAAGAAAATAGCAAATTTTCCATTTTATAAATGCAAGGTTGATATTATTATTCTAATGTTTCTGAAATTAAATTGATTATTAATTTTGCAGCAACAGGATCGTACAAACCTTTATTAGTCATCATTTCCGAAAATACTGCTTTTCCTTTATTTGTAATAGAGATTATCGGAAACCCTTTCATAGTTAACATTTCTTTTCTTCTATCCTGGCCTCTGGCATATCTGTGTTGACATCCAGATGCTATGCATACTATATTTGACTTACTCTCATTAATTTGATATAGACCGGAGTAAACTAATGGTTTTTCTGCTTTGGGATTTGAAAAATAACGTAAGTCAAAATATTCTAAATCTTTAAAAACTTTTGATTCTGTTATATCTATATGAGCTGTTTCCATCTTTTTGTTAAGGTATTTAGTAATATGCTTTGGAAAAATAGCAGTAGCTTTTTCACCAGTTTTTAATAATAGTACTTTTGCTCCTTTATTTACATTGTCTAAAATTAATTTAGCTTTTTTAGCATCAAATTCTTTAACATCAGATAAACCAGAGACAATATAAATATCTGCTTTTTTGCTGAAGGCCTCCTTTAAGTTATTTACTTTTTTATATTTATAATTCAACATATCTAAAACAGGTATTGTATTATTATCAAAATCTACGACAATAATTTTTTTAGAATTATGTAAAGGTTTTACCCAAGATTTTTTTGCTATGAGAAGATTATATTCATTTTTAGCAACAACTTTTCTATTTTGTTTTAAATACAGTTTTAGTTTACCATCTAATCTATTTCCTGAAAAATTTTCAGGCAAAATTATATTTGGAGTTAACCATTTACGTGAATAGTGAGCGATTTTAGGAATAGAATATTCTCCAGAAGAAACAATTCTATTGTCTTCGTAAGTGATCTCCCATTCTAAAATAGATGCCTCTAAATCTTCTCCATTTAATTTATCATTAACGATACAAAAGCGTGTTGGTAATTTATCTCCTGTAAAATAATGCCTACCCCATAATTCAGCACTGACCAATATTGGGTTTAAGGAGTTTTTCATCTTGTAATACGTTGGATATGGTTTCACTTTTTCTGCATCATACACATTCTGAAACCATGTGATGCTTGAGAAATTATGCATACCTGCTAATTTATCATGCGTTCTTCTAACAGCTTCTACTAATTCTGAAGTTAAAAAAGTATTATTTTCTAAACTATAGGAAGGGTTTCCAAAAGGATACGCTTGATTTCCTATATGGGTTTGTGTATTTTGATGTTGCCATAAATAAGAACGTGTATGGTGTCCAGTTTCCGTATTTGGATATCCCGAAGACCATTCTTGCGAAATTAAAGGGCGTCCATTCGTTTTTCTGTTTAGAAGTTGTTTTTTGTCGAATACATCAAATACTGAGGTATTATACCACCCTTGATAATTATGACCATCATCAATATCTCCATCATCGTATTTTCGAAAAAAGTTCTCGTTAGGGTTATTCTTAACTGCTTTTCTAGTATACCCTGAATCAAAACATATTGGACGAGTTGGGTCTGCAATACGCATTTGCTTTACCACATCAGATACAATTTGCATTTTCTGTTCCATTTTAGATAATTTATCTTTTTTGTGAGTAAAGTTCATTTCATTATTAATTGTCCAGTATAACAATGATGGGTGATTTCGATATTTTTTCATTAATCTAATCCATTCATTAGACCAAATATTTAATAATTCTTTTTTAGGAATGGATCCTTCTCCAATTCCTATCATAAGCCAAGGCCAAGTACCTTCATAACTTATTCCTACTCCTTGTTCGTCTGCTGCTTTTAGCCAAACTTCGCTAAATGGTATTGTATGACTTCTAGTGACTGCAATATTTCCATCATGATACATTTGAAGAGTTTTGTTTGCCAAATCTGCATCATTAATACCTAAAGCATGGGGCGTATGATTCGCACCTCGTAGCCAATATTGTTTTCCATTCAAATAGAAATAATCTCCTTTGGTTTCAAATGTTCTAAATCCAGATTGGATTGTTTCTGAATCTAATAATTTATTAGTTTTGGATTCTTTTAAATTAAAATTAAAACTATATAAATTAGGGGTTTCAGGAGACCATAATTTGGGATTTAGATTATTAATTTCAAAAGTGACTGTTTTATACTCACCCTCTTTTAGTATGATTTTTTTTATTGATTCCGTTTCAATTAAAATATCGTTTGTCCCCTTTTCTCTTATAGACGTATTTAAATTAAATATCTTTTTTAATTTACTTGTATTTCTTAGTTGTATTTCAAAACGTGCTCCAGTCAAATTTGGTTTAATATAAGTATCTACAATCTTTACAGGATTTGTAATTATTAACTTCACTGGCTGCCAAATACCTACGGGTTCATCACGGAAAAAACCGTGAGGTATATCTTTTAGCATTTGGTTTGTTACCTCTACAGTAACTGCTATTGTAGCAATTTCATTAGCATTTTTAATATCTTTAGTATAATCCTTCATTACCTTAACGGCAATTAAATTACTACCTGGTTTAAGGAATTTAGTAATATCTAATTTAATTTCGCCAAACATGCCTTTGTTGTTTCCTGCAAGTTTGCCATTAACATAAACCTCTGCCATTTTTGAAACAGCATCAAAATTTAGTTCTATATTTTTATCATTTAATGAATCTGGTAAATCAACCCATTGCCTATACCATCCAATATTTGTTTTTTTATAATCGAAAGTGTAGTTTTCACAACGGTCAGTTTCTTTTTGAAAATAAGTATCAGAAGCCCCTTTTTGGTGTTCTTCATCCATAAAAGTTTCACCATGTAACCATATACGAGAAGGGTTCCAAAAATTTGGCACTTCCAAAATATGCCAATCGTCATCAGATGAATTAGCGTCAATTGCTTGTTCTCTATTTATTAACTCATGATCTGGTTTAAACAACCAATTGCCATCTAAAGAAATTGTTGTTCGTATTGGGTCTATATGAGAAACTTTTACTTTTTTATATTGTTTTCTTTCTTTTATTCGCTTTTCAACTTTCTGTTTAGGGGTTAAATAGTAAGAGTATTCTTTAGACTTAATAGGATCCATGTAAGTATCTGAAAGCCTTGTAACTTCCAAATTTCTAAATTCATTCTTTATCCAAGCACCACCAAGCACTACTTTTCCTTTAGTTAAAACAGCTCCTTTATCATCAATTACGTCAATTCTTGGGGTGTTTTCATTATTTATAAAAACTCTAAAACGATTTTTACATACTTCTATTTTAAAAGCATACCACACCCCTAAAGTTGGGTTAAAATCTAAGTTTCTAATTCCTAAAAATCGATCGTCCCCCATAAGCCCCATGCGAGCTATTTCAATATCATTTTGAAACCCTCCTTTAAAACCAACTAAATAACGGTTGTTTCTTCCTTGTTCTCTAAAACCAAACCATATTTGTACTTGTTCTTCAGTTTTTGGGGTTCTTGCCTCAAAACTGATCGTATAATTCTCCCATTCCGTGCTCCCAATAGAAGCATAGGAGTCACGTGTTGCAAGAACGCCATCTTGCACTTTACATAGACCTTTACCTACTTTAGTAAATTGTGGTTTTGAAATACTAAAAGAGTCTTTAGAGAGTAAACTATCTTGGGCATTTAAAGGGTTCAAAAAAAGAGTCGATAAAAAACTAAAAAGAACTAAAGCAGCTCTAGAATTAGATGATAAAACAAATGGACTAAAATGAAACATATCACTTTTTATTAATTATTACTTGAATTTAAGTTTTACTTTATTTGAAAAGTATTTATTGATAGCTATTTGTATTTTTTTAGACTCAAAGAAAATGGTAAGTTTTCTGCTTTACTTCCCCAACTTTTATTTGGAGTATTAGATACCTCAAATTCTAAAAGACCTCCTTTTTGAATGTCACTACATTTAATAAAACTGTTTTGATAATCAGAATTATTTAAACGTGCAGACTGAATATAAAAGTTGTTTTTTGAATTGTTTTTTGCTTCAATTGTAAAGGTATTTCCGTTTCTTAAATGTAATGTTGCTTTTTTAAACAACGGACTCCCTATAATAAATTCATCTGTTGCCGGAGTTACAGAATAAAAACCTAAAGCACTAAAAACGTACCAAGCAGAAGTTTGTCCATTATCTTCATCACCACAATAGCCATCTGGAGTTGGTGTATATAGTTTGGTTAAAACTTTTCTGATTTTATCTTGAGCTTTGTAGGGAACACCTGCATAATTGTAGAGGTAAATCATATGTTGTATGGGTTGATTTCCGTGTGCATAATTGCCCATATTTGCAACCTCCATTTCTCTAATTTCGTGAATTACCTTTCCGTAATAGGAGGCATCATATTTTGGTGGCATTGTAAAAACACCATCTAATTGTTTGATGTAATTTTCTTTTCCGCCCATTAAATTAATCAATCCATCGATATCTTGAAAAACAGACCAAGTGTAATGTAAACTATTTCCTTCTGTAAAAGCACCACCCCATTTTAAAGGATTAAAAGGACTTTGAAAAGTACCATCTTCATTTTTACCTCGCATTAAATTTGTGGAGGGATCGAATACATTTTTATAACGTTGCGATTGCTCATAATACTTTTTTGCAGTAGCATCTTTTCCCATTTTTTCTGCCATTTGCCCAATTGTAAAATCGGCATAGGCATATTCCAAGGTTTTAGCCGCATTCTCTCTAATATTTACATCAAAAGGGACATAGCCTAAAGTGTTGTAATAATGTAACCCTTCTCTGCCTACAGACCTTACTGGCCTGCCTTTTTCGACAGTTGCATTTTTTAGTAGGGCTTCAAATAAAATTTCTGCAGTTTTTTCATTTTTAATGTTTCCTTTTAAATAAGCGTCTGCAATAATAGGAGCAGAGTTAGAACCAATCATACAAGCTCTATGTCCAGGACTTGCCCATTCTGGCAACCATCCAGATTCTTTATAGGTGTTAGCCAAACCTTCCATAATTTTATTATTCTGGTCTGGATACATCATATTAAAAAATGGAAAAACCGCTCTAAACGTATCCCAAAAACCATTGTCTGTAAACATATAACCTGGTAATACCTTTCCATTGTATGGACTGTAATGCATCATTTTATTATCTGCATCAAACTCATAAAAGGTTCTTGGAAACAGTAAGACTCTGTATAGGCAAGAATAAAAAGTTTTGATGTGATCACTATTATCATCTTCAATTTTGATTCTACTCAGTTCCTTTTCCCAAGCATTTTTTGCTTTCTCTTTGGTGTCTTCAAAAGAATTTTCTCCAATTTCTCTATCTAAATTTAGTTGTGCTTGCTCATGACTTATAAAAGAGGAGGCCACTTTTACGTTTACCACTTCTCCTTTTTTAGTTTTAAAACCAATGATGGCACCAACGTGTTTTCCTTCGCTATTTAAGTTGTTTTTTTGAAGTTCCCAGTTGTCGTTCCAAGTGTGTGTTATTTCAAAATCTTTATCAAATTCAGCTACAAAATAATTATGAAAATTATCTGGAACACCCCCTTTATTGTTTCTGCAATAGCCAATTATTTTTCGTTCTTCAGAAATAATTTTAACCATAGACCCCTTAAAAAAAGCATCTAACATAATGTAGGAAGAATCTGCCTCTGGAAAGGTGAATTTAAAATGTGCAGCTCTAGAAGTTGGCGCAACCTCTGCAACAACATCATATTCTGCTAGGTAAGTTCTGTAATGATATGGTTTTACTGTTTCTGCTTTGTGTGAAAACCAGGAAGCTCTTTCATCTTCCTGATATTTTAATTCACCTGTTACTGCCATGAAAGAAAATGCGGCATAATCGTTAATCCAAGGACTTGGTTGATGTGTTTGTTTGATGCCTCGTATTTTATCATCATCGTAATTATAGGCCCAACCATCTCCCATTTTAGAGGTCATTGGTGTCCAAAAATTCATTCCCCAAGGTGTGGCAATTGCAGGATAGGTATTTCCGTTAGACATGCTTTTTTTAGAATCTGTACCCATTAAAGGATTTACGTAATCTACTAAATACGTCTCCTCTTTTGAGTTTGTAGTTTGTCCATGAACTTTAAAGGAGCTAAAAAAAATAGTCGAAAGCAAACTCACAATAAGTAGTGGTTTGAAATTATTTTTTGTTTTAGTCATAATCTAATTTTTAAAACGTAACAAGAACAGTTGTGGGTTTTGATATTTTTGCGGTGACTATATTGTCTTTATAAATCCAACTGGTAACACCTGCAACCACTTTTGGCTTTTCAGTACTATAAAAATCGACTTCTGCATTTTTAAACACATTTTCTATAGTTACTTTTATTGATTTGTTTTTTGATTGATAAGGCACTAATTTGATGTTTTCTGCATAGCGAACTCTATGTAAATAAGGACCTATATTTTTTTGAAGTGGAGAGATAATAATCTCTAATTTATCCGAAATATGGTTTCTTATTTTGCCTATTTTAATATGATTATCTAAATACGTTACTGTGGCATTTCTGACTTGCCATTTCATATTTGAATGACGCACTAAATAGGTAACTCTTTTGTTTCCTGATGATGAAATTTGATTGACACTTCTTGTTTCTAGAGGTTTCCCTAAATCAATCTTTTTAATATCTCCTTTTGCCAAAACACCAGATGTTTGGTGGCTTTTACCATCAATAATTACACCAGCATCTACTGTATTTAAAGAGGTATGTTCTTGTTCTAATTTTAGATAGATAATAACTACATCTGTATTCATCCCAGTAAAGGAAGCTTCTACAGCAATGTTTACTAAATTATCACTTTCTGGATTGCTATAAATCGTATCAAATTCTGGCAAGATTGGCACATCTAATAAACAATCGAATTGTTGTCTTCTATCACCTAAAATGATTTGATCTGACTGTACAATTCTTAATTTTCGTCCATTTAGATCATAAATATGCAAACGAAACCATAAACGCTGTGTGCCTTTGATTCCTTTTACATCTAAGTCGATACTCGCTTTGTACTTTTGACCCAATGGACATCTGTAATACGAATATTTATCATAATTTTCTGATGGCATTGTTAAGGTAGTCCACCAATTATCATTTGCCTTTAAACGAATTCCAGGATTTGTATATACAAAACCAGCATTTCCGTGATTCACTTTTGCAGCAAACAAAATTTTATCTAATCCATGATACGCTTTTCGTTCTGTGTATTTTGTCATTGCGTGATCATCGTTAATAACCGCATTTTCACAACCTGTTAAAAATAATTCTGATTTGGTATTTTCACCAACGTGATGATGATATGCAGGAATACGTTCGCCATTTACTGCTCCACCAACTCCATAACTGTAAGCGAAATCTGCTTTGTTATCAAATGTAGTTTTTACATCAAGTGTTTGACTTAAAGACACATCAAAAGAATCTAAAAACATATCTTTTTCTGCGGAATAACATTTTACAGTTAGCATCTCTTTTGTGATTTCAAAATAAACACCTCCTATACCATATTTACCTCTACTAGGATCAAAACCACCAATTCTTCCATTTGAAACGAATAACATATCATCTCTATTTATGACTTCAAAATTATGATTATGTCCGTGCATCCAAGCAATAATATTTTTATTTTTCTTAAAAATGTCAATCATTTTATCACTGTCCATTACACCTCTATATCCATTTTCATTTCCTCTTGTTGTGCCAATAATATTATTGTGAGATAACATTACAATGGTTTTGTCTTTGTTTATTGCCAAATCTAAATCCAACCAATCCCAAGCTTCTTCTGTAATATAGGTAGCTCTAATCAGTTGTGGGAAAGAGATAAAATGAATGCCTTGCATATCAAAACTATAATAGGGTCTGCAGGTATTACTCCCCATAATATTTGAACGCATTTCTGGATCATCATCTTCATTTGAGCGTAATTCGTGATTCCCAATTACGTAATAAAAAGGAAGTTGGCCACAACCACCTTGTATAATATCTACCCAATCTTTTCGGGCTTTGTGTGGGTTTGCATTGTTATGATGATCGTTATGATGAGCATCCCCAGTATCTAAAAATATATCTAAATCTGGAAATTTATTCAAAATATTTTTTACAGCTGCTGCTTGCTCTTCAATGGTAGGTTGCATTTTATGTGTCCAACCAAAATGCGAATCGGAAACTATAAATCCTTTAAAAATTTCTTTTTTAGTATTGTAGCTATTTGCGGTTGCGAATATTCTTGGAGATATAAATGCAGCAGCAGATAGTACCGCAGTTTTTTTAATAAAATTTCGTCTTTGCATCTTCTATTCTTACATTACAATAATAATACCTGCTTATTAATAAAGCACTAATAAAACATTAACCTCCATTACCAAATAAAATAATTTAAATACTACAATATAAAGTATCTATGGTTACGTGTAAAAAATGAAACATATCTCTTGATTTTAAATTAAAGAATCTTATCAAAGAACGTATAGTATTTATCTTCGGATATTTTTTTTGCTAAAAAAAAAATAACCTTTTGTTGTTTTTCCATCCCAAAGCATTTTACAACCGCTTTTCTGCTCTTTAATGGTTAAATTATTTTTGGTGTTTACAGTAGTTAAAGTTGATTTTCTTGAATATTTAACAGGTTTGTCAGTTATAATTTTTATGTTTTCCCACCTAATTTGTGTGCCTGCTTTTTTATCTCTTGAAATACCATGCACTTGTAAACCTATAAACCCGGAAGCTGTTTTATCACCTATTAGATAAGCAGCGGGCACCTTATTAATCCAAGTTTTAATCGTGTCTCCAATCGCTTCAAATCTAAAATGATTCCACTCATTTTGCTTAAATGCTTTTTGTGCTTTTAGATTATTAGTTAAAGGATTCAACCAACCGCGCCTTTGTTCGTCATAGATACCTCCACTCCAAGCACGTTTAGAGGGATCTATTTCCACTTGATAGCCATTTAGGGAATTCCCATCAATTAAATGAACCCATGGAGCATTGTTTTTTATAGATACCCCAAAAGAGACTAATGAAATGGCTAATAGGAGGAGAATTGAATTTTTTTATAAATATTTGAAATCGTATTATTTAATAATTAAAATAGCAATTGATTTAATTTGCGGGCTCAACTCTGTAACGTCTTTTAATTCTGATATCTGTCATTTCTTTTAATTCTTCATCAGACAAGTCCATTTTAGTTTCTTTTTTAAGAGCTGCTAATCTATTTTTAAGATTAGTTACAAGCTCGCTATTTTCTGATGTGTTATAGATATTAATCATCTCATTGGGATCGTTTTCTAAATCGAATAATTCCCATTCATCTACATCATAATAGTAATGGATTAACTTATATCTGTCTGTTCTAATGCCATAATGCGGTTGGACATTATGCCAATACGGATACTCGTAATAATGATAATACACAGCGTCTCTAAAGGGGGCTTTGGTTTTATTTTCTAAAACAGGCACAAAACTTTTTCCTTGCATATCATTTGGAGTTTCGACGCCCGCTAAACTTAATAGGGTAGGCGCATAATCAACATTTAGGATTAAATCATTATTGACACTTCCTGCTTTTATTTTTTTAGGATATTTTATCAATAAAGGCATATGCATTGATTCTTCGTACATAAAACGCTTGTCAAACCAGCCATGTTCCCCAAGGTAAAACCCTTGATCTGATGTATATACAATGATTGTATTTTTTTCTAAACCACTTTTCTCTAAATGGTCTAACATCTCACCAATGGCATCATCAACGCCTTTGACCACTCGTAAATAATCTTTCACATACCGCTGATATTTCCAGTTTTTACGTTCTTGATCTGTCATTTTTGGATCAGGCGTCCAGAATTCACCATCGTTATTTCCGTACTTGTTCCAAGCAATTAATTCCTCTTCCGTTAATCCAGAAGGGGGTTTAATTTTCACGTCTTTCCTGTTCATATGCCCATCAATTCGCATCCAAGAGTTTTTTGCAGCTTTTCGACCTTTATAATCATCATTAAAAGTAGCAGGATAGGGGAGTGTAACCTCACTTAAATAATCTTCATAACCTGGTTCTGGATCCCAAGGTCTGTGCGGTGCTTTAAATTGATACATCAACATAAAAGGCTTCGTATCGTCTTTTCTGTTTTTCAACCAATTAATGGCATCTTCTTTAATTACGGTTGTTGAAAATTTTCCTTTTTCTTCCACAATACTATCATTTGCCATTTCAAAAACCGGATCAAAATAAGACCCTTGCCCTTCTTTATTAAACAGTACTTTATAGTAATCGAAACCCGTTGGTGCGGTTCCTAAATGCCATTTGCCAATTACAGCAGTTTCGTAACCTGCTTTTTGCAATAGCTTTGGAAACGTTTGTTGTGCGCCGTTAAAATCGCCACCACCTTCATTTTTAAAAAATCCATTAACGTGTGCATATTTTCCTGTTAAGATTGATGCTCTTGAAGGCCCACAAATAGAATTGGTACAAAACATATTATTAAATCGCATACCGTCATTTGCAATTCTATCAATATTTGGAGTGGGTGCAACTTTTGCTAAAAACCCTTTGTAAGCACTAATAGCAGCCAATGCGTGGTCATCCGTCATTATAAAAAGAATGTTTGGCTTTTGAGATATAGCCTCTTTTTTTGCTGTTTTACAGCCAATAAATGAGAGTAGTATAAGGGTGGTTACAATATATTTTTTCATAATTAATTCTTTTATTTAAAGTTTGATTACTTTCTTTAATGCGATGTTTTCACTCGACTTACCAATTAATATTTCAAATTCTCCAGATTCGACTTTCCAATCTTTAGAAACGTCGTCCCAAAAAGCAAAAGCTCTTTCTGTAAGTTTAAATTCTATTGTCTTTTTCTCTCCTTTTTTAAGGTGTATTTTTTTAAAAGCTTTTAATTCTTTTATAGGTCGATCTACTGAAGATTCTAAATCTCTTATATAAAGTTGAATAACATCTGCACCATCAGAGTTTCCTATATTTTCTATTTTTACACAGACGTTGGTTGTGTTCTTTTTGGTACTAACTTTTAATTTGGAATATTTAAAATCTGTATAACTTAAACCGTGTCCGAAAGGAAATAAAACCTCTTTTTTATATTTATCAAAATATCTATAACCTACATAAATATCTTCTTTATATTCTATTTTACTATCATAAGAATAAAAATTAGCAGGGTATTGGCTATACGATTTCGGGAATGTTATTGGCAATTTTCCAGAAGGATTTACTTTGCCAAAAATAACATCAAAAATAGCGTTTCCTCCTTGTTCTCCTGGATACCAAACATCTAAAATAGCAGGTACATTATCTAACCAACTGTTCATAGTTATAGCGCTTCCTGCAACTAAAACTACAGCAATATTTTTGTTTATTTTTGATATTTCATTTATTAAATTTTGTTGCGATTGTGGCAAGGCTAATGTCCTTCTATCTCCAGCTTCTATATCTCCCATTTTAGCACTTAACCCAACTGTTAAAATAACAGCATCAGCATTTTTGGCTGCTATTTTTGCTTTTTCTAGGTATTGAATATTTTCATAATCCCAACCAATTCTTAAATTTGAAATATGACCACCAAAACTAGCGTACTTTACTTCTAGTTTATATTCTTTTCCTTTTTCTAATTTAATTTTACCTGTATTATTCCAATCAATTCTGCTTCCTTTTTTATTTTCTGCAATCAATTTTCCATCAATAAAAATCTTTGCGTTTCCAGATTCGTTTCTAACTTCAAAAGAAT
>Ga0206129_10003866_pt1 | contig 16933 bp, 10 predicted proteins | sample Helgoland_Spring_8_FD_148616 | JGI IMG/M metagenome (GOLD analysis project Ga0206129, IMG submission 148616) | Pelagic subsurface seawater microbial communities from Kabeltonne, Helgoland, North Sea - Helgoland_Spring_Bloom_20160502_2 | ecosystem: Environmental > Aquatic > Marine > Epipelagic ...
GTACCCAGACGCATGTTTTCGGTGATCAGCCCTTGGACTCCTTTGGAGTCACTTTGTTTCAATGTCTCGGCGAGAAGGTTTCGTTCTTTCAGTAGGCTGTCGCGCTCTTTGGTAAGCTCCTTGATGGTCTCTTGAGATTCGTTCAAGCTAAGCTGCATTTTTTCAATGCGACTATTGGCACTGCCCAGCTCATTACGAGTTTGTTCGAGCATCTCGGTAACTGTTTTCAGCTCATCTCGAAGCCCCCTTACCAGTTCGTTATTAACGGCACCTTGTTGCTGCATGTTTTGCTGAATTTTCTCAGCACGGTTTTTGGCGAGCTCGGCTTCTTGGCGGAAGTTTTCAGCGTTTTGTTGCGCTTCTGTGAGTTTCTGCTGGGAAGACTTCAGGGCGCGTGCCGTAATTTTGATTTCCTGTTCGAGCGTTGTCTTTTGCTGAGAGATGCGGTTCATGTCTTGCTGCAACGGTGCGCGCGCAAGGACATCTCGTATCATCGCGATTTCTCTGTCTTTCTTGGTGATCAGCTCATTGAGGCGCTTACGCTCTGTGTCGTCTAGCTTGTTCTTGGCGTTTTGATCATTCGATGCAGCAGCCTCTTTGTTAGCAGTCTCTAGCTTTATTTTTAGCTCCTTGTTTTCTTTTTCGAGTTTATCAAGGCTAGCTACCGTCGAGGGATCGATTGTGGTCCGACCGGTCGTGCTGTTATTGCGCGAGGAGGGAGCTGGTTGGTAGCCTGAGCCTGCGCCTGTGCCGCTTCCACTTGGCGAGCCTGGCTGAGGTCCCTCGATCAGGTCTTGGGTTTTGATTTTGTTGTTGGCAAGTTCAGCGGTAGCATTGGGCTCAACCCTTTTCATGCATGCCTCAGTGCTAGCGATGCGGCTTTTTACGAGGTTGGGTTTCCAGTTTTTGTGAGACTTATTGAGGACGCTGTAATAGCTATACGCTTGTTGGTATTTTTGCCATGCATCACTAAATTTGCTTTCCCCTTCGAGTTTTTCGGCGCGTTTGATTTCAAGCCATGCCTGGAAAAAAATGTCTGCTGGGTCCACTGCAGCTGGATCTTCTTGAGCATCTAGCTCACAAGTGAACGCTCCCAACAGCATGGGTATGATCAAAAAAAGCGGAATAATGCTTCTGGATATGCTTCTAAAGCCGGAGTGCCGTAGGAAACTCATGAGTTGCTCATATTAGTCAGATTTGAGTGGGCTTGCAATTGTAAAAGTATCTGTAGGGCATCGCTAGCAATGCATCAAACGCATTAAAAAGTGCCGTTAAGTTTACGACCAATCCAGAAGCTGGCCAATAGGCAGATAAGGCAGGTGGCAGTGAACCAGTGCGACCAGAGTGGTGTGCGAGACTCTAGGGGCTTGGGCACCGGCAGGGCATTGATTACTTTGCCAATATCTTTGATCGTATCGCCCTCCATCAGTTGGCCTTTCGAGACTCGGGTCATTTCTTCGATAACATCAGCGCGGGCGGGCATACCTGTTTTCTCAACATCACTTCCTTGGGCGATTAATGTGGTGTCTGTGCTGTGAGCTCTATCTTCGCCAATGGTGGCACGAATTTTCCAAGCTCCTGGTTGTGTTATTTTAAAGCGCCCAGAATAACTCCCCCAGGTTTCATCCTCTTTGTTGAGACTGATTCTTTTGCTTTCACCATCAGGCGAGTCGATGTTCACGTAGAGTTCGCCTTGGCTCAGGGGGGCTCCGTATTGATCAAAGGCATTCGCGTTTAGGCTTACTGAGTCACCCGGCTTAGGGCGCTCAGGTGTGAAATAGAGCCGTATCCGTGAGCCAGCAGCCATGTTGCGTTGATAAGACATCCATCGGGCGACCTGCCCCCAAAATCGATAGTGGTAGAGATCCTCAACGCCTCGGCGCCATTTCCATGCGGAATCATGCCCTAAAAAGAGAACCTTTCCATTACCGGCAATTTTAGTGACGAGCATGGGGATTCGCCCATACTGATTGGATTTATCGGCGTGGACAGCGAGCACATCAGAACCACCCTTGGCCTTGATGACAGGAGCATGCCAATTGAAGCCAGGCAGGCTTTTCCATATGTCGGGATTATCCTCTTCAGTGTCTCCTAGCATGGTGAGAAGTGATCTACGCCCCTCGCTGGTAAGATTGAGTTTGGATGAAATGGGTCCGCCGAAGCCCGATTTGCTGGTGATATCTAGAACAACTGGTATCAGGTCACCTAGTGGGCTTTTTGAAAGCGAAAAAATATTGCCCATCGGACCCGGTAGGAAAACAATGCCGCTGGCCTGTTTTTCTACGAGCCCCCTGAGTAATGTAGCCTGATCAAGGGTCAAGCCCTCAGCTGGATTCTCGCTTATGCCGACATCCCCGATAAATACCACGTCGTATTTTTGAAGGTCCTCCAGCTTCTCTGGAAATTTCTCAATATAGCCAGGTCCGTCTCCTGCACCAAGTTCTGGATGGAGAAGCAGGCAATCGACTTGAACACCCGGATCTCTATAAAGAGCATTACGAATAAACCGATACTCCCAACGTGGCCGCGTTTCAATGACGAGTGTCTTGATAGACTCCTTGCGCCCAGAAATAGTGAACTCTCGGGAGTTGTTTTTTGATACTAGCTCGCCATTGGCAACTGGAATTGAAATCTCAAGGGTGGATGATCCCTCCGTGGACAAGCGCCATAAAATCGAATCGTAATAATCCTCTCCGGCAGGAATGGTGATGTTTTTTGTGCGTTCTTTGCCCGTTTTTATGTCACGCAGGCGAACGATTGTTCGTATATCACGAGTCAGTGACGAGGTGATGGTAAATGGGATCTGAACATTCTCGCCGATAATACCGTATGTGGGAGAAGTGACATTGGAGATGTCGAGGTCAGGAAGTCGCCTTTCACTACCAACGGGTATGCCAAATAAGGGGATTTGTCGGCGCCTCATTATTTGGGCTGCAGCGACGGGCTGTGTTCCTGTGTTCCAGTCCCCATCGGTTAATAAAATGATGGCGCGCAAATGACGATGATCTTCGAGAACGGTCTCGATCGCAGAGTAAATATCTGTTCCCGCGAGCGATGAGCTTACGGGGTCAGCATTTTCTGGAGGCGCAGAGAAGGGGAGTTCGAAAACCCGGTTGTCTTCATCTTCTTTGAGGGTGGTGAAGTGGTCACTGGCGAGAACCTGTTCGATCCAGTTTTTCCGTGTTACGACTTCTTGGCTGCTATCTAAAGACGGAGGCAGAATGGCATCAGTGGTTTCGGTAGAACGTGATGCATCATAGAGGATGACGATTTCGGGCTTGGAGGTAGGTTGAAGAGAAACACGCCATTCAGGCTCCCAGAGCATGAGCACGGTGATCAATGTGCAAAGAAAACGCAGGAACTCGAGAGCCGACGTTCTCTTTGGTCTTGCTGAGCGACGGATGGAAATAGCGCATAAAAAAGCCATCAACAACAAGGCACCGATACCGAGCCAAAATGTAAAGTGGCTCGGTGAAAACGACAGATTGTAGATTGAGAAATTCAACAGTTTTTAAAAGGTAGGTTATACAGAGGACTTACGTTTTTTTCTTCTCTGATTTGGGCTGGAGGCAGAGCAGGGCTTCGGTGATAAGGAATACAAGCATGGCGATCAACAATGCTCTCCAGATCTCTTTGATGAGGGGCTTGGAGTTTGCTGATTCTTCAAAAAGACGGTAGTCGATTCCTTCAAGAAGTGCTTCCATGTTATTTGGATCGAGCACGAGCCACTCGTCTTCGGTGTCGGGGCGGTTGGTGGCTACGAGACGATCACCGATTTTCCACACTCCGGCTTCATAGGCAGCATTGCTTGAATTGGATTCCTGGTAGGCGTCAACCCGGCTTCGGATTTCTCCATCTGCAGCTTTTGCTTTTGAGCTTCCAGCGATGGCGGCAAAGGCCGAGCTGTAACGTGAATCTCCTAGCTTGATCATGCGTTGCACAACGGGAAGTAATACATCAGCATCGGCTAAGTTTGACCATGTGTAATCGGGCAGGGATGCTACGAAGATTGCAGTGCCATCTCCAATGACCCGGCGTATGAGAAACGGCTTTTCATCACTCCACGCGGCTAGGGTAGTATACTCGCCAATGATGTCGCGGCGTTTGATCGCTTTGAGTTTTGATGCTGGAATACCCGTTCCCTCTATGCCGTTGCGCAGCGGGCCATCTGCACGGTTCCAGTCGTCGATGATGAAATACTGGCCCTGTGGAGATGTGAGTAAATCACCCCATTGAATGCCTAAGAAGGAGTTTTCTGATTCCCCGCGAGGTGGCAGCATGAGTGCAGCTCCACCAGTTTCAATGTATTGATTGAGTTGTTGGGCAATCGGTCCAGCGGGTAGAGCGGCTTGCCAAATGATCAAGGTTGCCCCAGCCCAGTCTATTTGATCGGCTTGCTGCGGGGAAAGTAGGCGGCACTCGTTGTCATTGAGTCCTGGGGGAGCAGCAGCAAGTGAGAGCCATGTGTTTGATTCTCCGCCTTCGGAAATCAAGTATGTCTTTGCGGGTGTGCCCTCTCCGTAGGCGAAAAATGATACGTTGTCGCGAGGGTTTGCATCGGAGGGGATAGCGATAAAGCCGTGCCCTTCACCCTCTCTGTTTCCCAGTGCTAAGTTCTTAGTGTATTTGTAGCTTTGGCCGTCGAAGATGATGGTTTCTGAGCTTCGATTGCCGTTGATGCTGTATGTGACGGGTATGGTGCTTGAGATGTTAGAATCGCTCCTGATGATTTCAATTTCCAGTGCGAGCTCATTGTTGATGCGGGTTGCGGAGAGGGTCCTGATAGCGGTGTTGTCAGTGACTGCTGAGCCCATAGCGATGATTCGCAGTGTCGTCTGTTGGGGTAAGTCGGCAAGCCCAGCTCTAATAGCGTCCCAACGACCATCATCCGGAGCCCAGTCTGACTGCTGGAGGTCTGAGGCTAACCAGATCTCAGTGCTCCCCAATGAGTTCTCAGCAATGTGATCGATGGCATTGGATATAAGTGCGGAAATAGAAGCTTTTGTATCTGTTGCGGCTGCAGCACTTAATTCACTGAGCGCGTCAGGTGAGGGGATGCTTTGTGGCTGTGCGCTGGCGCTATCGATGAGGATGAGTTTGGGGTTATTCAGGCTTTGGAGTGATAGCTGGACACTTTTGATTGCACTGAGTCGTTTGCTTTCATCTCCGTTTTCGGCGATTTGTTCCATGGACGAGGAGCGATCCAAGATCAGGATAACGGTATCGATATTGGATCCGCCCCAGCTAAGAAATCCACCAACGAGGGGGCGAGCTATGGCAAAGATGAGCGCGGCTATGGCAAGTGCGCGGCAAGTGAGGATGATGATGTATTTCAGCTTTTTCTTGCCCCTGGATTCACGGGAAGCTTTCAGCAGGAACTCCATAGCTGCCCACTGCACGGTGCGGTAGCGCCGGCGATTGAGCAGGTGGATGATGATAGGTATGCTGACTCCTAATAGACCCCATAGTAGTGATTGTTGTAAAAAGGAGACAGACATAGCTGAGGTCGAAATTCGTTAGCGCGCGAAGTTATTTTCTTCCTTTTTTGGGAAGCCTCGTGCTCAGGAAGTCGTGGATGATCTTCTCATAATCTTGATCCGTAGTGATGAGGTGGTAGTCGGCATGGACGTCATGGCATGCGGATTTTACATCTATCAAAAATTGCTGCATGGCGTGCCGATAATCGTTTGCGATAAGGGCGGGCTCGGCGACGAGTGAGGTCTGATCCTCCATGTCAATGAAGCGGTGAGGGCGCTCAAAATCAAATTCAAGCTCTTGTTTGTCGAGCATGTGGAAAATGGCGATGTCGTGCTTGCGGTAGCGCAGGTGCTGAAGAGCGTCTGTTAATGCTGCGGTATCACAGAAGAGATCAGACATGATGATGATGAGCGCGCGCTGATTTGTTTTTTCAGCAATCGCATGCAGTGCCTTAACGAGTCCGGTCTCACCCGTAGGCTCCGTTTTGGCGAGCACGTCAAAAATGTTGTTGAGCTGTGCCGCCCTGCGGGTGGGAGGAATTTCCAGATGGATTTTTTCTTGGCAAACTGAAAGTCCAGCGGCGTCACCTTGGTTAATGATAAGGTATGAAAGCGTGGCAGCTAGTTTGCGGGCGAACTGAATGCGTGAGTCATTGGCTGCGCTGAATGCCATTGAGGCACTGGCGTCGAGCACGAAGTATGCCCGCAAGTTGGTGTCTGCCTCAAACTCTTTGATATAATAGCGGTCCGATCTCGCGTAGGCTTTCCAGTCAAGCCTTCTGGTGTCGTCCCCTTGCACATACTTGCGGTATTCTGCGAATTCCACGGACGAGCCGCGGTGAGGGGAACGATGCCGGCCGGCAACGCTGCCTGTCATGGCATGGCGAGCCTCGAGCGGCATAGCGCCCAAACGAGCAAGCGCATCTGGATCGAGAAAGTCGTATTTCATCTATTGGGTCTATCAAGCGGGGACGCTGTTATACCGATGAGGGTGCTCACACGGATGATAGGAATCATGCTTCCTTCATTTCTTCGATCAACTTACTAACCACCTTGGATGAAGTCATGCCTTGTGATTCAGCGGCAAAGTTGGTTAAGACTCGGTGATTGAGGACGGGGCTTGCGACGGCTTCTATATCTTCAAGTCGAGCCATGTAGGATCCGCTCAACGCGGCACGTGCTTTGGCACCTAAGATTAAATACTGAACAGCACGAGGTCCTGCGCCCCATCCCACGTATTCACTGATCCATTCGGGGGCGGCTTGTGAGCCTGGGCGTGTTTTGCGCACAAGCTCAACCGCATAATCATAAATGTGATCAGGAACGGGTATGCGGCGAACAAGATCTTGGTATTCTTGGACACGTTCGCCACTGAGAATATGATTCAGCTTGGGTTTTGATGTCCCAGTTGTTTCACGCGCGATGCGTAGCTCCTCCTCATGACTCGGGTATTCTACTTCAATGAGAAACATGAAGCGGTCGAGTTGTGCCTCGGGGAGGGGGTAAGTGCCTTCTTGCTCGATTGGGTTTTGCGTGGCGAGAACGAAGAACGGCTTATCGAGCGGGTAAGTTTTTCCTAAAACGGTAACCATGTTTTCCTGCATGGCTTCTAGCATGGCAGATTGGGTTTTTGCTGGTGCTCGGTTAATTTCGTCAGCAAGCACGAGGTTGGCAAATACGGGTCCCTTGATGAACTCAAATTCACGATGCCCTGCACCCGTTTCTTGGATGATATCAGTTCCGGTGATGTCAGCTGGCATCAGGTCAGGCGTGAACTGGATGCGGTTAAAACTCAGATCCATTGTTTCGGCTACGGATGAGACGAGCAAGGTCTTGGCGAGGCCGGGCACACCCATCAGTAATGCATGGCCACGGGAGAATAGACAAATGGCGAGGCGCTCAATAACCTCCTCTTGGCCAATGATGACCTTGCCGATTTCATTTTTAAATTCTTGGTAAACGAGGCGAAGTTGGTCGACGGCGGCGACATCATCAGCGGGCAAGGCGTCAGCGGAAAGGGTAGGGGGTGAGTTGTCACCGCTGATCTCTGTTTCGTCACCGAATGCAGTAGTTGGTATATCCATAATGTTAATAGTGTTTAAGGAGGTGTCTTGTAGGCACCATGAATCAATACAAGCAGGCTCGTTTTCTGTAGGCCGTGCCGATGAACATGGTTAAATATTGATGCACTTTGTAAGTTAGCGAAGCTAAGGGTGTGAATTATTTTGTCGAGGCAGGAAAATATGCATTTTTCAAGTGACTAGGCTGCATAGCCATGCCAGAATTAATTTATTACTTTGAGTGAGTAATTAGCGACTTTTACAGAAAATACATTTTTCGTTATGGCTAGTTCATCAATACCCCCCACCACAAATCCCTTTGATAATGCTTTTGAGCTCTTAGGCCAATCTCCTGAGGTTTCAACTGATTGTATACACGCAGAAGAGCTCGATCGGCTGGTCGGCGCTTTGTCTATTAGGGCGGAGAATTCTGGCCGTATCGTTCTGTTGAGGTCTCCACGAGCTGGCTTTGGCAAGACGCACTTATTGATACGTCTCAACGAGCGTGTTGCTAATACTCATGATTTCATTGCTCTTGAACCAAGCAGGGGGCGTTATTTGAATGATGAGTTAGTGCTTGATGCGGTGTTGCGAAATTTTTCGAGAATGTTACCGGACGGTGATGGCCTGACCTATTTGGATAAGCTTGCTCGACGTATATTTGCCAAGGGGCTTGAGCCTTTGGTCTTATCTGGTGAAGTGCCCAGCCAAGACAAGGAAAGTGCGCTCGAGGCCATGAGAAATCGCCCGGCTGAAACCTTTGATTTCCACAACGCTGAGGCATCCACTGCGCAGTGGGCATTGTCCAATTTCACCCTACTGGGCCCACGGCTTTCAACAGAACTGGCTGAGCAAATAGAAGCCAGGTATCGCCCTGTAGCATGGTGGATAGAGCTGCTTTTTCGCTACAGCTCAGCTTCTCTCGAACAGGGCAATAGGAATGGATCACTCTTTGAGACGGTGTTTAATGGTGAGCAGCATGAGGCAGACATGCATGAAAAGCTGGTGACTTTGCTGAACTTGCTTGGTTTGGTCACTTCGCCAGTGCTTGTTCTTGATGAAGTCGAAGGCTTGTCGAGTAGTCCGGAATCTGGATTGGAAATCGTCACTTTTCTAAACACATTACATCAATCTTGTAAAAAGATGGTTCTTATTATCAGTGTTAATGGCGATGTGTGGCAAACTGCTTTTTTACCCCGTCTGCCGTGTGGTCTCAAAGATCGCCTGACGGATATCGTGGTCGATTTGAAGCCCATCACCAAAGAACAAGCGATAAGAATCTTGCGCGATCGTGCAGGAGACCGTGCTGATGTGCTGGCAGAGACGATCGATTTTGATTGTGGTGTTGTTTACCCACGCGGCATCGTTCGTTCGGCAGCTTCTGCCTGGAATGATATTGATGCGCGTCAGAAGGAAGTCGAAGTAGGAGACGTAGCCGAGTCAGCTGGGGCTGACGAACAGGACACACCAGATGTGCCAGATTTGCAGGATGTGCCAGTCGTGCGTGACGATGAGGCTTCTAATGAAGCTGCGACACCTCAAGAATTAGATGTCATCGTAGAATCTCCATTCTCTAAAGTTGACGAGGATGACCCAACGGAAAGTGAACTTGCTCCTCCTTTGGATTTAGAGTCGATATCTCAACTGCTAGGTATTAAGAGCGAGGTGGAGGAACCAGAAGAACCAGAAGAACCAGACGAGCAGGCAGAGGATGTGAGGGTGCCAGAGGCAGGGCCGACATCGCAAGGAGTGGAGCCCACATCACAAGAGGTAGAGCCGATATCGAAGCTGACCGATGCCGTTTTCCCACCTAAATTAGAGAAGGAAGTGATTTCTAGCGCTCCATTTAGACCTTTATTTGCGATGGATGAAGAAGAGGTGGCAGATGCACTGACAAGCAGGTTTGAGCCGGATTTAGAGGGGCAGGTTGCTGAGGATGCTGAGCCTGCGGGACAAGATTTTGTGCCGTCGCCATTTAGTCAGATTTCAGACTCAGATGATGATGCCGAGGTGGGCGCTGCAATTCCGATTCAATCTCCCTTTGCGATCGATACCAGTGCTGTTGAGCATGTTGATGATGCAACTGAAGCCGCGACCAATGCCTTTGGAAAAGATTTAGAGGATGAAAATATAGATAACTCTGAGCCTGAGGCGCAGGATCTTGCGCCATCGCCTTTCTCTATGGCTGCAGATGCGGAGGTCGATACTGATGAGGACACTGTAAACACTATTCAATCGCCCTTCGATATGGATGAGAGTCCGGTCGAAGAGGTTGAAGAGGTTGAAGAGGTTGAAGAGGTTGAATCAGAGGAATCAGAGGAATCAGAGGAATCAGAGGAATCAGAGGAATCAGAGGAATCAGAGGAATCAGAGGAATCAGAGGAATCAGAGGAAATCAAAGAGGCCGATGTCATGCCGGTGTCTAATCCTTTCCTTGCAGGTGATGAGGATCAGCCGCACACCGTTACTCAAGAAGATCATGACAGAATTGAAGATCTGCTGAAGCAGTTTCGTGATCGTTACGGTCGGGAATAGATCCAAATCTCGAACATTTATCTCAATATCGCTCAAGGGGGGTATTTTTTTTCGCTCCATGAGGATTTGCGCTTGTCATTGCGCAGCTGCATCTATTTATTCACTCATGGCGCAGATCTCACTTGGACTATCGTTTGATGATGTATTGCTCACCCCTAGGTATAGCGGAATTTTACCTGGTGACGCAGATTTAAAAACCAGTTTGGCATCTGATATATGCCTTAATATTCCGGTTGTATCCGCGGCTATGGATACGGTCTCGGAGACTGATCTGGCCATTGCGCTAGCACAAGAAGGAGGCATCGGAGTTATTCATCGTAATAACACCATTGAGGAACAGGCGGCAATGGTTCTTAAGGTGAAGCGCTCGGAGAGTGCCGTTATTCATAAGCCTTACACGGTCTCGAAAAATCAAACGGTTGGCCAACTGCGCATGATCATGGACGAGCAGGGGTTTTCAGGATTTCCGGTGGTTGACGCAGAAGGCAAGCTCGAGGGAATGGTAACAGGCCGTGATGTTCGTCACATGGCTGACAATGCGGCAACGATTTCAGAGGTGATGACTCCTTTAACGCGCTTAATTACATCCCATGAAAATACAGGACTACGTGAAGCGCGCGCTATTCTCTACGAAAATAGGATTGAGAAGCTTCCACTGATTAATGATGAGGGCGTGCTCACGGGCCTGATCACTGGAGCTGATATTGAAAAACGCATTACTTTCACGGATGCGGCTAAGGATCCAAACGGCCAGCTGCGCTGTGGTGCAGCAGTAGGCGTTGGCCCAGACTGTGTTGAGCGGGGCAAGGCCCTGATTGAAGCTGGTGCAGACGCTTTGTTTATTGATGCTGCCACGGGTCATACAAGTCGTGTGATCGAGGTGATCGGTAAGCTGCGAGAGCTCGATGACGTGCCGGTAGTTGCTGGTAATGTGGTTACTGCTGAGGGCGCTCGAGACTTGGTAGAGGCCGGTGCATCTGCGCTTAAAGTCGGTGTTGGTCCTGGTTCTATCTGCACCACGAGGGTGATATCAGGTGTCGGCATGCCTCAGTTTACGGCGATTCAAAATGTGTCTTCCTACTGTAGGGACAAGGGTATTCCTGTGATCGCAGACGGTGGTATTCGTTATTCAGGAGATATCGCCAAGGCGCTTGCGGCTGGAGCTGATCTGGTGATGCTTGGTTCCATTCTTGCTGGAACGCGTGAAAGCCCCGGAGCAACGGTTCATTACCAAGGGCGTAGATTTAAATCATACCGTGGCATGGGATCACTTGGCGCCATGCGCAAGGGCTCCGGTGACCGTTATGGACAAAACAGCTCAGGCAAACTGGTAGCAGAAGGCGTTGAAGGCCGAGTTCCTTACAAAGGGCCTCTCTCGGAAGTTGTTTTCCAGCTCATGGGTGGTCTCAAATCAGGCATGGGTTATGTTGGTGCATCTAATCTTAATGAGTTGCGCGAACGGGCGCAATTCACACAAATTACCTCTGGCGGTCTGAAGGAAAGTCATGTGCATGACATCACCATCACAGAGGAGCCTGTCAATTACCAGCCGTCCGCCTAAAGGCACCGTCACAACTGTTTATTATTACTGACTTGATCTTGAATGATTGGGTCAATTCACTGAAATATTTTATGATAGAAAAAAATCACGTCGCCGTTTTTGATTTTGGTTCACAGTATACTCAACTCATCGTGAGGAGGGTTCGTGAGCTAGGCTTTTTCGCTAAGCTCTATGAGCCGGAGGAAATATCATCCATTGGCCAGCCCGGTGCTGTCATTCTCTCAGGTGGTCCTAAAAGCACCAGTGATGACGACGCGCCAGACATCGATTTTGATGCGCTGCAGGCGTTTGGTGTTCCCGTATTGGGTGTCTGTTATGGCATGCAGATGCTCAACATCAAATTTGGGGGTTCCGTTAAATCAAGTAATCGTCGCGAATACGGCCCAGCAGAATTAAAGCCCTTGGCGAGTGAAGGTCTCTATGAAGGCATTTCTCATGAGTCTCAGGTATGGATGAGTCACTCGGATACGGTGAGTGATTTGCCGGATAATTGCCAGGTGCTAGCGGCCAACAAAGAGGGCACGCCAGTTTCCTTGAAGTGGGGTGAGCGCTACTACGGTATTCAATTTCACCCGGAGGTGACGCACAGTCATGAGGGCCTTCGCATCCTGCATAATTTTTTATTGCAGGCAGGCGAGTTGGAGGTGTTCCGGATTGAGGACTTTAAGCGTGAATTGATCGCCGGTATTCGTGAGAGAGTCGGAGATAAGCAGGTTGTTTGTGGCGTCAGTGGTGGTGTCGATAGCACGGTACTTGCAGTTCTTTTGAAGGAGGCTGGAGTGAATACACGAGCTATCTTTGTCGATCACGGTTTGATGCGGATGGATGAAGGTGATGAAGTGCGTAACAATTTTCACCGCATGGGTGTGGACATTGAGACGGTCGAATGCTCGGAGCTCTTTTTGGGGCAGTTAGCTGATGTTTCTGATCCGGAAGAGAAACGTAAAATCATCGGCAATTTGTTCATTGATGTTTTTTGGGACACTGTGGGAGATGCTGAGATGCTAGCACAGGGGACACTCTACCCTGATGTGATTGAATCTGCATCCAATGCCAAATCAAAAGCCTCGAAGATCAAAACTCACCACAATCGTGTACCGCGTATTTTAGAACTCCAGAAGCAGGGCAAGGTTTTGGAACCTCTTGCTGAGCTTTTCAAGGATGAGGTCCGTGAGCTTGGAGCATCCTTGGGGATACCCCATGATATCCTTCAGCGTCATCCATTTCCTGGTCCCGGTCTCGCGGTCAGGTGCCCGGGTGACATCACCGATAAGAAGCTGCGCATCATCAGAGAGTGTGATGCTATTTTCATAAGCCGACTTAAGGATCATGGCTGGTATGATAAGGTGTGGCAGGCTTATGCGGGCCTCATTCCCGTTAAAACCGTCGGCGTTAAAGGGGACGAGCGAAGTTATGAGTGGGCAATAAGTCTGCGTGCTGTGATAAGTGAAGACGCCATGACAGCCGACTGGGTAGAGCTGCCAGCTACATTATTGAGAGAAACCAGTAATCGTATTCTTAATGAGGTTGATGGCATCAACCGTGTCTTGTATGATATTTCGACAAAGCCACCTGCAAGTATTGAGTGGGAATAATAAAGACTGATGTTTAGTCAGCAGCGTTGAGATGAGGTGCCCACGATGTGTCCAAACAATTCACCGCAGTGCGGCGCAGTGCCCTCACTGTGGCTTTGTTCTGTCCGACCTCGATGATCTCTATGGCTCGGGTGAGGTTCGATTGAGGCGCCTGAGTGATATGGCAGGGGCATTACGCCTTAAGGAGAGACAAAAGCTGGAGCGTTTGCTTGATGAGTTTCAGACCAGTTTTCCTCAGTTGTTTTTTAGCGTCTATTATGGTGCGCTTGAGGACAGAGCTAATATACGCCAATTTGGTCTGTGGTTGCTCAATCATGCAGCTTATGAGGACTTAGATATTAGTCGCCCTAATGATGGAGGGATTCTGTTACTGGTAGACCTGAATACGAAAGTAGCATCCATTTCGTTTGGCTATATGTTGGATTCCTTCCTGACCGAGGAGGATACATTTAATATCTTGGCGAAAGCTCACCCTCATTTATTGCAAGGGAATCACTTGAAGGCGGCCAGTGTGATTGTGAAGCAGTTGTCACGCGTCCTGAGGAAAAAATCTAGACGCGCGATTCTCCAGCAGAAAATATTTGGACCTCCAATAAACCAAAGTAGTGGAGCGGTAAATGCTTTGGAAAGGATCCGATCCAATCGATCTAATCGTTCTGCCGCAGAGCAAGATAACTTTAAAAGTATTCAAACCACGAGAGCTGTAAATAAGGAGAAGGAGCCGTGAAGGTAAGCTTTTTTCGATGGCTGTTGTTGCTGCTGCTGGTATCGCATTCTGCTCGTGCTGAGTCCTTGCCGCAGTGGTCGGACGAAGATAGGGCTCGTCTACTCAGAGGGGAAATCATTGCCGGTACGGATATCCTTGTAGAGGATAAAAGGGTGATTGCATCCTTGAGGCTAGGGTTAGAGTCTGAGGTGCTTCGATCTTTACCGCCCGAGCTGGAGCCAGAGCCAGAATACGATCCCAAGGTGGTTCCGTCTGAGTTCTTGCCGCTTTATTTTACTTCCTCTGAAAGCTATTTGATCGACCCTCAGCAGTTGTTATCCAATCAAGAAGCCCTCGATCGATTGGGCTTTCTGAATTATCACGCTGATGACTCAGAGCTCAAAATAAGGATGTATCTGTTTGATTCAGAACAGAATTTGCCTGCCACCTATACGATTGAAAAACTTTGTGAAGATCATTACGCGGATGCGCCTCTCACGGCGATCGTTTTTTGCTTTTTGGGTAATCCTGAAAGAAGTCAGCTGGCATTCGCCGGTCAGGGGGCAGCCGATGTGATAGCATTAGATCGGCGAAAAATGCTCGAGTCTGCCATGATTAAGTCGATGGAGAAATCTGATCCCGCCATGCAGTTAGAGTCATTTATTGTTCAGCTATCCATTTCCCTTTATTGGCTGGAGGCTGAAAGAGCTGAAACTCTCGCGGCGCTAGCAGCAGAGGGGAGCCGAGCGCTCGCAGGTAAGGCATGGACCTCAGGTAATGGTGCCGGAAAAGCCGAGGTGGTTCCCGTCATCGACGCTGGCGGGCTTTCTGTTTTAAAGTCTAATATGCACTGGATCATTTTGGGCCTTCTGGGTTTGTTGTGCCTGATGGCTGGTTGTGTTTTTGGCTGGGTCATGTGGAGTCGATCACGTCGTTATCATTTCCCAGTGGTGGAGACACCCGAGAGACTCGGAGCTAGTTATGCAGCAGGGGTTGGGGCTGTCATCGCATTCCATAAAAAACTGGGCTCACCATCAAGTCAGCGTAATCAAGTGCCTGACTACCTGAAACGGGTTTAAAACACTTCATTTTATCATATGAACTGGCAGAAAAAATGAAAAGGTTGCTTAAATCCCTGTTTAGAAAATAAATTACTTTACGAAGCTCGATCTGCTGATAACTGTGCCTTTGTTCCCTCAAAGGAGCAGACAGTCCGATTAGTATTGGATCATACAGGTTAGGGGGTTTCCTGGTGATTTAGCTAATCGGACTGTTCTCTTTATACTCGTTTTTCACTTGCTTGTGAGGCCCGAAAACCACCTTGAGTTGGTGTTGTTTATAGAGTAAATTAGCTCCCTATGCATCAGCGCTGTTACTTACCGTTGCGATATCTGTGCCTTCAATTATGGCGTATTTCATGCTGCCAGTTTACTGTTATCGGCTGTGTGCTGGTGGCCAGCAGTCTTTGTGCTGGGGCATTCACGGTGAATCAACAAGAGGTGCCGAAAAGTAAAGCGGACTTGGTTGCGATACAGGACGCTTTGGTTGAAAACCTTGAGGCTTGCCGTATGGCTACCGTGAGTATTCGTATTGGCGAAGGATTCGGTAGTGGTGTGATTGTGTCTCCTGAGGGTTTGATTCTTACCGCAGCTCATGTGACCGCGGAGGTGAATGAAGAAATGACGGTTATTCTTAATGGTGGTAGTGAACACAAGGCCATCTCCATGGGCCTACACTCTGAGAGTGACGCCGCCATGATGCGCATCATCGATGAGGGAGAATATCCTTATGTGAACATTAATAAGAATAATGATTATCGATTGGGGCACTGGGTATTTGCATTAGGTCATGCAGGTGGATTTGATCTTGAACGCGGAGCTGTTGTAAGACTCGGCAGAATTGTGATGGAAAATGATTCAACCTTGCACACAGATTGCAAGGTGATTGGAGGTGATTCTGGCGGTCCATTGTTTGACATGGGTGGCGAGTTGATCGGTATACATAGTAGAGTCTCCGCCAGCTTAGAGCAGAACATGCACGTGCCGATACGGGAGTATCTTAAGCATTGGGATGCGCTGAAGGGTAATGAGTTTTTGGGTGATGGTCCATTTGCTGAACGTCCTGATAAGGGCTCGGGCTTTCTTGGTTTTGCCTCAACGGACACGGAGGACGGCTTACTCATTGGCGAAATGCTCGAGGATGGTCCAGCGGCCAATGCAGGTATCGAGACAGGTGATATTATCTTAGAGCTCGAGGGTGAGGCTCTTACTGACAAAGAACATTTTCAATCCATGCTCAAAGAGAAAACACGTGGAGAAGAAGTGGAGCTGCTTATCATGAGAAATGGTGAGCAGAAAAAAATGACGGTAAAACTCGGCGAGAGGTAATCTCATGAATCGCGATGATAAAAAAAGATTTTCAGCTTGGAATATGGCAGCTTCTCAAATGACATTCATGCCCATGCTCGTTCTCAGCGTGAGCCTATTTGTAGCTTCTACGCAGCTTAGCTCAGCTCAAGGTGGGCTGCCTGCAGATCAGCGTATCAATGGGAAACGTGTTTGGGCCGCTTTTGAGCCGCATCGTGAAATCCTACAAAGAAGTAGCGCGGTCATTTACACAGATGAGAGAGCGAGGGTTAAATCCCTTTATGGCACAGTCGTCAGTGAACAGGGTCACATCCTGACGAAGGCGAGCGAGATTGAGGGTAAGTCACATCTCAGTGTCCGCATTGCTAGTGAGGTCTATACGGAGGTTGATCTATTAGAAGTCGATGAACAATGGGACGTCGCTTTGCTTAAGATAAGCGCCGAGCAGCCATTGACTCCTGTTGAGCTGAGTAGTGGCGATGATATCAGGCAGGGGCACTGGGTAGTCTCTAATGGATCAACCACGCGCAGTCAGAGACGAGTGCGTCTAGGCATTGTCAGCGCTGAGATACGCAAAATATCAGCCACTAAAAGTCATGTGGTTTTGGGCGTCGAATTCGAAAAAGATACAGA
>Ga0206129_10003869_pt1 | contig 16925 bp, 20 predicted proteins | sample Helgoland_Spring_8_FD_148616 | JGI IMG/M metagenome (GOLD analysis project Ga0206129, IMG submission 148616) | Pelagic subsurface seawater microbial communities from Kabeltonne, Helgoland, North Sea - Helgoland_Spring_Bloom_20160502_2 | ecosystem: Environmental > Aquatic > Marine > Epipelagic ...
CATTTACACCTTGACCTTTAAATGAAAAAACATGAGTTGGAAATAGTTTATAATGTTTAAAATCTTCCATAATTAATAATTTCTCCTTTACATTAACCAAACCATAACTGTGTGTCTTGTTCCTTCTGTAACTGGTTTAACTTCATGTGGGTACATAAAGTTAGATGGGAAAGTTATACATGTTCCTGCTTTGGGTTTTTTTAAATATAATCCATCACACAAAGAAAATTCTCCACCTTTATAATCATCATCCATAAACATTAACATTGTTACATGTGGAAATCCATATCGTTGACCATGACTATGATGTATATTATCAATATGTCTTGTCATAAATCCACTTGGTGCTGAATAACGATTCATACGAAAAGGTGTAGAATGTTGAACTACTATATCGGGAAACTTTTCAGTATATTTTTGAAGTGCAATTTTAAATCCTGCTAACAAATCTCCATATAGTCCACCATTATCTTTTTTTGTAATCCATTGTTCATCCATATCAACTTTTTCATTTGTTTCTGGGGATAATCCATCTTTTGTTCCAAAGGTAGATTTATTCCAACCATCAATAGAATCATAATATTTAATAATTTGTTCACAAAGTTTAGGTGATAAAATATTTTTATATTCTTGAATATAGTCAATAATTTTCGGTGCATTTTTTGGCATTATATTACTCCTGCTTCAAACTTTTTCCATTCAATAGCGTTCTTAATTGTGAATGTACGATTATTTATTGAACGTAAAACCTGTTCAAGATAAGTTACAATTGTTTTGTTGTAACTAATTTTGTGTTGTAGTTCTATCAAATCTTTATCACTTTCAAGATATGTTGGAATGTCAGCTTTTAAAATTTTAAAATCAAAGGGATTTTCTTTATACACTTCATCTGAAGATTTTCCAGTATAGTATTCCCATTTTTCTTTATAAAGTTCTTTATAATCTGTTTCTGTTTTTCTAAGAACTAATTGAAAACGATTATAATATTTTAGATACTTATTATGAATCTCAGGAATTCGTAGAGATTCAATATCTAAAGAATCAGATTTAATTTTAATATCTTTGTCTACTTCTTCTTGTAATGTGTTTAAGTCCATTTTATATATTATACCTTATTTTTTCAATCAAGTCAATAGGTTAACTTATACAATTATTTATAGGGGTACAATATCATAATATGAATAAGCGAACTCTGCTGTCAATGTTAAATATGTTACATCGGTATCAGCTTGGGAATATTCTAATGATGACATTGATAATGGAAAGACATCTTTAAATCTAACTTCAACAACAGGATTGTGTTTAGAAGAAAGAAGTGTCATGGTTGCATCACTATACAAACTTTTATCTGAAGTTGCAGCTCCAAGTTTGGTATCTCCAATATCTTTGCTTGTATATTTTGTTTTAGTGCCTGGAAATTTAGTTGATTCAGTATCTCTATAATCTTTAAATTGTTCTCTTGATTTTGGAAAACCAATTCCAATTAACCAATTATGAAGTTCAAGATAGTTTTCATAGTTTTCATCTACAATAAAAGTTATATCTAAATTATCATATGTTATTCCATCTCCAACAATCTGTGTTGCTTTGAGTGGAGTAGGGAGAGAAATTCCGTCAAGAGTTATGCCTGGCAGAGTAGCATTAATTACAAAGTATTCGACCTTAGGCATATTAACTATACTAAACTTAAACTGCGTTGGAGCAGCATAGTCTAATTTGGTAGGTAATCTTGAAAAGGTGTTTGTAGTAACCATGTTATGAATATTTATAAGAAATTTAAGGAGGCATGAGTGAAATCTTTAGGTATTAGTATCAATCTCTTGATTTTCTGCGTAGGCTAATTAACTTGTCCTAATGACTCTATTTGCCTTAACCTAAAGTCTTCGTAACACTCATTGCCCTGTATGTAACTATTTATACATTTATACTTATAATTATAACATACTGTAAACAAATGGCAAGCGATTTAGGTTAAAAGGGTGTTAACTTAACACCCTTTTTGTTATTCTTTAATTAGTGAGCAGCAGAAAATGCTGGGAAGTTAAATCTTATTTCTGTACCTAAGAATTTCTGTTCAACTTCGTTCTCGGAATCTCTGTCCATCTGTGCAAACAAACCAACACTAAATTGGTCATTGATTTTTAAATCAACATGTGCAATGTGTCTATAGTGGTCTACTTCCGATGTCCAACCATCATCTTCATTATCTACATTCCAATGTGGGCTAAATACATATCCAACTGAAAGTTTATCGCCTAAAGGGAGTGCAACACCGACTTCTGGTCTAACACGCAAAATGTCATCACCCTCATCTGTTTTCATTCTCCATTCAGCAACAGCATTTGCATAAAAATTTCCTACTTCGAAAGTATTATGTGTAGCTCTGAATCTATGTTGGTCTTCTCCAATTCCACTTACGTTTCTGTATTGAAGATTGAATGAATCTGATATATCGTAACCAAGTAAAATTTGTTTTTCTTCATCATCAATATATCCTCTATGTCCAATACTGAAATCACCGAAATTGACAGTAACATTATTTTCTATTTTTTCAAATTCGTTATCCTTTGTTCCGTCTGCAAATGAAACTGTTGTTAATAGTAAAGTTGCAAACAAAACAAGAAACATGTTTTTAATCATTTTATTCTCCTGTTGTTTTTTTTTAAATCGTTCCTATGGATATAGAAACGTCTCTCTTTTCTTTCCCTATGATAACACTATTTATAAGATTAAATCACTCTATATATGGGATTTTTATTTTATATTGTAGAAACAATGTTGTAGGCCATTCATAATCTTTATATTGACCTTCTGATAATACAATAAGATTAAAATTATAAAATGAAAGACTTGGAAGTATATATGGAAACAATTTTTCTTCATTCCAATTTACATTTTTATGTGTTATTCCCGATACTACGTTAAAACTAAATTCTTTTTTTGTGTAAATTTTATAACCCGTTCCTACATATTTTGCTGTTTCATTAAAACTGTCTTTAAAAAAACCACCATATATAAAAACTTTTTTATTTAAATCTATTTCTAATCCCAAACCATAGTTCTTTTCATTAAAGTCTATATCACTATCATGCCAAGACAATCCATTTATAACAATACTTGTTTCTGCATGAAGTGGTGTTGCACATAATAACAATAAAATTATAATATATTTAATCACTTTCCTTTACCTTTTGTACGATATCCAGATGTTGGAGTTGATTTGGTTAGAGATAATCTTTTTACTTTATATCCTTTGCTATATCCATGTTTAATTGCGTTTCCCTGCCAAGCAGTTCCAAGATTATGTTTTCTTGCGAACTCATTTAGATTATATGTTGTAAACTTTTTATCTGTAGATAACTCATGGATTATCCATTTCATAGAGTTTGCATCTGCAACTAAATCTTTTTGGTTTTGTGTATTAACTTTACCTTTAAGTCCTTGTCCTATTTTTTTCTTATGTTCTTCTTTAAGTGGTACTCCTTTATTTGCCATTCCAAATCTCCTTAAATCGCCTGTATGTGGTCTATCATGACCTCTTCGCCATTTATACATTTCCTGTATCAGTTCATCTTTACCTATTTGTCCAGATAAACCTTTCCATGCTAACTCATCTTGCCATCTACCATGTTCTTCATATAGTTTTCTGTGTGCTTCTGCATGTTCTTCTATTGTTAGTTCAACAATGTTCTCTGGGTTATCAGTTCCACCTGCGTGTCGTGGAATGATATGATGTTTGTGCTTTTCTTTCATATAACTATTTATAATATTATTTATCTTATGTATTTAGTGGTAACAAAAAAGGGAACTAAAGTTCCCTCTCTTGCAGTTTCGTTTACTTGCGTAAGTTGCAAGGAACAAACTAATGTAATACATAAGGTTAGTTACATTAAATTTGTTACTTTGACTCTACGATAGTACACGTTATCGTTTGCGTCTAATGCGCCGACATCACCAGCAGCAGTTCCAGATGCAAGTACACCTGAAGCATATGGGTTACCTGTGATACCATATCTTGTTTTGAATCCAATTTTTGGTTGGAAAGTATCTTCTCCAACTGCTCTTACCATTTGTAGTGGTACGTATGGACAATAGAAGATACCAGCATCGTAAGGTGAACTACCTCTGTAACCTACCACATAGTATTGTGAAGCAGATACGTTTGCAGCATATGGGTCAACATAAACTTTATATCTTCCGTTTAATGTACCAGCAAATGTGTTTGCAGTATCATCAACATTAAGATTAGAGTTTAATGCTGGAGTGTAATCAAGGACACCTGCCATTTGTAGTGCAGATGCAACATCAGCAGAACAAATAATTATGTTTCCTTTTCCTCTCCTTGTTTGTTGACCAACAGCGTTGGCATCTCTTTCGATAGCGAATAATAGTCCTTTGAATTTTTCAACTGACCATCTACCATTAGAGTCTGTGTCTAAGTCAAAGATACCAGCAGTAGTAGTGTTAACTTGGGCACCTTTTTTAGCAACAATGTAAATTGTTCTTACAACTTCTCTGTTTATTTCTGCAAGTATTTCTGCAGAGAGAATGTTTGCAAGCTCAGTTTCAGCGTCAAGACCATGAATTGCTTTAAGGTCTTGTGCGAGTTCCATAGAATATTCAGCTTTTAATGCTCTGGATTTAGCAGTAACAGTTTGTTTCTCAATTGAGAAAGCCATTTCTGCGAAAGCATTTGCAGCTGCATCTCCTAATGCTTCACCTTGTGCAGTAGTCATACCGCCTGGTGCTAAGTATGTACCAGCAGATGGTGAATCGTTTAGAGTTGCAGGGTTGCTTCCAGTAGCAGCAGATGATGTTAAATCACCAGCAGCGTCATCGTTTGACAAACCAGAATCAGCTTCGTCAACTAACGCTTCAGCACCAGTTTGTGATACTGACCTACTTCTCATTGCGAAAATAAGACCAGTAGGGCCTGTCATTGGTTGCACACCACAAATGTCATATGCAATCAAGTTAGGCATAGCACGTCTAACTAATGAAATTAGGATTGGCTCCCAATTATCTACGTTAGTACCAGTTGAGTTAGCTGGCGCAGCTTCGTTTAAAAAGCTTCTATCTTCTCTTAACGCTTTTTCTTGGTTTTCGAGAATAACAGTAGTAACAGCACGTCTATAAGGGTCATTGATTACACCCAAATCTGGATGTTCAAGGACTGGCTGCCACTTTTCTTGTAAATTGTTTGATTGAAACATTTTTCGTTTCTCCTTTTTAAATTTTACTTTATTTTAGTATATGTCTCTACTTCCATCAATATATTTCACTTACTTTATTATTATTTTGCACGTTCATGAGTTTTACTGATAGCAGACATATACTCAGCCATCTTACCAGATGTTTCTACCTCATTAACGGGTTCGTCATCTGATATTTCATTTGTGCTTTGTTCTTCAGTTCTTTTTGGAAAATATGATTCTTTTAATGTTTCAAGTTTTGATTTATAACTTTCAGCATCTGAGTAATCAACATCTTCAACAAGACCTTTGAACTTTTCTACCTCTGTATCGACTAAATCGTCAGATACATCTTTTATGATAGAATCTTTTGTCAGTTCGCCAATTTCTGAATGAAGTTCTTTGTCCTTCTCAATTTGTGAATTGAGTTGTTCTTCAAGTTCTTCAATTTTCTTGGATTGAGCTTCTAACACATCGTATTTTTCGTCAGGAACATCTATATAATGGTCTTCGAATAATTGTTTTAGACCAGCAATAAAGTCTTCTGAAATCTCACCTTTTAATCCTCTTTCAATTGCAAGTTCGTTTTCTTTCATCCATTCTTGAACTACATAGTCAAGATAAGAATCTACTTTTTCAACGAGCTCATCTTTTGCTTTATCAGATTGTTCAGTAAGTTCCTTAGAGTATTCATCTTCTAGTCTTTCAATTTCTGTTCTGACTTTTGATTTTACAGCAGCTTCAAAAATTGTAGAAGCTTTGTCTTTGAATTCATCTGAAAGTTCGTTTTCTCCAGATATTAGGGCATCAACGTCTTCTTTGACTTTGATTTCCTTAATTCTTTTTTCCGTTGCTTCTTTTTTAGCTTTTGCAAGTTCTTTTTTAGTATCGTCATCTTCGTCATCTTCATCATTATCCATTGCTTCTTTGACGATATTATTGTACATCGCTACTAACTTCTTTTCATCTGCTTTACTTAATTTATCAGATATAGCTTTTAACATATCTGCTGCTTTTAATACTTCTGGTTTATCAGCAGGTGCAGCACCTTTTGTTTGTGCTGTACTTGTTTGTTTTGTTTTTTCACCAGATTTTGCAGATGCAGATTTAGCGTCAGTTGGAGATGTAACAGCAGGACCTAGGTCCTCTACTTCTTTTGTTTCATTTTTCGGAGCTTTTTTCTCAGCAATTACTTCTTCTTCGTGAATGTCATTAACTGCAGAATCAGAAGCATCAGCGGCTTGTAGTTCAGCCATTACTTCTTGTTCAAGTTCCTCAATTGATTTTTCTATTTCAGCCATTTGGAAATCTCCTTTTTCCTGTTTTTTTTATATTAATATTTATAAATTAAAGTTTTTTGAGAAACTTTGCAAACTCCAATGCTTTGATGTTTGCGTTTCTTGAACGAATTCCTTTCTCAATTTCCAATTTATGTTGTGCAATTTCTGCTTCTTGTAATATACCGTTATCCCAAATCCACTCTTTTCCTTCCATAATGCCTTCTACGAAAGCATTTGGAGCAGATGGGTCGGCAACGATATCAGCAGCAGTTGCAAGGTAAAAATCATCCTTAACGTATGATGCACCGTTTTTTTGTTGTAGAGAACCCAGTCCACGACTAGATACTCCAAGTTTAGCACCTTCATCCATCAACGACTTGACAATTTTACCCATTGGTGTATCCATGATTTTCGCTTCTCCTATGAAGTTCTTACCATCTGGATACAAATCTGTAATCATATGTGAAACTCTTTCAAGATTTACAGTCGGACCGTCTGGGTGTCCTAATTCACCGAATGCTCTTTTTTCTTTTGTGAAGTTCTTATTATAATTAGAAACTTCCTTCTTTAGAATATCAAAAGGATATACTCTACCATTCCGATTTTTAACATCAGCTTGCATGAATATACCTTTTATTTTATATTCTTTCTCACCTTTTTCATTTTCTTCAGTAATGTATTGTACTTCTTCTAAATTTTCTGATATTAGTTTTAATCCCATTTAATTATCCCTCTTATATGGTATTACTATAACCAGATACTTTATGAAATTCTGTAATTAAAGTAAATGTACCAGTTGCATTTGTAACTAAAACATCTCCAGTAATTCCACTACCAGCGTTATTAACTAATGCTGGTTGTCCAGAAGTATAACCATAAGTACCATTTCCTGCTAAAATCACGCATTGAATATTTGATGATGCGTCCCATAAAAGTTCAACACCACCACTTGCAGCTTCAATAGAATACCATATTTTTGCAATAGATACTCTAGGATTGCTATCTGCAAGACTTATTGCAGAGGCATCTAAAATGCTTACTGCACTATTCGCTGCGTTATCGCTTACTGTTTTGATAACAGTTTTAAAACTTGTATCGATTAATGTTTGATTTGTTACTGCCATTTTTTTTTATCCTTACATTACTGCAAATAATTCTTTTTCAAAATAATCCATAAGTTCGTTTTTTGTTACTTTAAATTTTGTTGCAGTATCTTTTATACTCTTATCAAAACTATTTAGGAAATTTTGTGGTTTATCGTTCATTTTTTTCATAATATTATCCACAGCATTCTTCATTTTTGGAGAAAGCTTTTTATATCCTTTAGTTTTTTTATGTTCATCTTTCTCAGATATCTGAGAAATAAAAACTTCGAAGTTTTTATTCTTCATTTACGTTATCATCCACACTATCTTCAGGAACAATTGTTTTAACTATAGTACTTGAAACTTCCTGTCTACGAACTTCAAGTGCGTCTCCAACTTTTGCTGTCATTGCATCTTTAAAGTTTTTTTGTGCTTCTATGTTGTTCCCTGTTCTAACAGAATCAACTATTTTTTGAACTTCTTCACTCATTATAATTCTCCTTCATTTTCTGGTTCATCTTGTGGTGGTTGTTGCGTATCTCCATTTTCCTCTTCATCATCGTCATCAGTTTTTGTCATATCAATCTGAGTAGAACCTGGAGGCAGAGTTGGATATCTTGTAACACCATCACTACCATCTGGCACATTAAGGTCGCCTTCGCCACTTTCTTGTTTAATTTCATCTTTCATTCTTGCTATATCAGTATCACTCATTCGTAAAACATATTTTTGTACATAAGTTTTACTATAAAATGTTCCGATATATGATTGCATTCTATCAAGAGTATCTATTCTATTTTGTAATAATTCTGCATCTTTTAATTCTGAGAAATGTCCATCTTTTATGAAATTAAAGTTGACACGTTCTTTCATTAATTGCCAATCTTCATCATTAATTATTCCCTTTAATATTAATTGTGTTCTTAACATTTCAAGGAACAACCCTGTAAATTTCTTTCTTAATCTTTGGACAAATTTTGTAAATTTTAATTCATCTCTTGTTACTTCACTTGACCTACCAGCACCAACTACTGTTCCTGGCGATTCTTCAGTAAGTCTTGAAACTGGAACATTTAATGAACGATACAATCTTTTTTGGAAATATTTAATATCTTCAATTTCCCCAAGATTTTGTCCACCGGGTAAAGTTTGAACATCTGTTCCTCTACCACCTTCTCTGATTGGTAACCAGAAATCTTCTAACATTGACAGATGGTTTCTACCATCACGAATCTCACCACTGCTAGCATCATATACAAGTTTATTTCTGTAACGATTCATTACATCACGAAGATATTGTTCTGCTTTTACTTTAGGTAAGTTTCCTACATCAATTCTAAAAATTCTTCTTTCTGGTGCTCTTGATATTCTGTAAATAACCAAAGCATCCTCAATCATTCTTAATTGATTGACAGGTTTAATTGCTTTATGTAAGTGTGAAAGTACTCTATTAGAGTTTTGGTCTACTAGTCCAGATGTACAATATGCAATTGAATCAGCAGCAATTTGAACACCAGTTGAACCAACACCTTGTTGTAATCCTTTTTCATTATATACATAAAACTCATCTACATTTTTTACATGGTCGACTCCAGTCTTATTATCTTTTTCTCTATTTACTTGTCTTACTTTTTTAATTTTGCGTGGGTCGATATATCTTACTTCTTTGATACCTAATTTTGGATTAGATTTATCTATTATCATATGATAATAAAGTCGTCCATCAACATACCATCTTCTAAAAATGTCATGTCCTTTATTTTGAAAATATAAAAGACTTAAAATTTTATCAAATTCTTCTCTTATTTTTACTTTGATATTTTCTGGAACAGGAACATATTCCAAAATAAGTGCTACTGATTGGTCTGCTTCATCGGCGACGATTGCTTCGTTAACAATATCTTCTACTGCCATATCACACTCTGATTGTTGTGCGATATCACGATATTTACGAATTAAATCATCGTCTGATTTAGTTTTGCCTTCTAAGTCTAATACTGATGCAAAATGTCCAGCGCCAGAGACTTCAATCGCCCCATCATCAGAAGAGGGAGTCGTGAATCCGTCACGACTGCCTTCTTCTTCTTTAGCTCTGGTAATTTTGAACCCAAAAAGTTCTGCCATTGTATATTACCTGCCTTCTATTTTTCTTACTGTTATTATTTAGTAAGACTAAATTAGAAGTTTACTCCAGATGCTACAAAGTGTTGATATCTCCATGTACATTCAAATTCTTCTAATGTATTTGCAGAATCATGACTTAATTCTATTGCACCTAAAGTTTGTGGCCATAGTCCTCTAAAGATGTATGTTTTTAACACAGTATCATCTCTATCAAGTTGTTCTACAGTTGCATCTGTTTGATAATCAGCTACATCAATAACACCAGTATTCTGTTCTAGGTCATTGATACCATTCATCCATCTTTCTATTGCATTTCTTACCATAAAGTCAGTATCATTGATAATAGTTGTTGACCATGCATCAAATTCTGCTCTATCACCTGCCATATAAAGTGTTCTACCTCTAAATGGTACAGGTATCTCACCTATATTTTGTGTTGGTAAGTTGGTTGCTTTAATAAGAAAAGATGTTCTTCTTACATCTAATCCTATTACAATCCCAGATGGTGGCGTTAGTGTAACTCTAAACTGGTTAGGTCTAGCACCGCCGCCGATTAACTGAGCTTTAAATTCGTCTAATGTTGCCATTGTTCTCTCCTATTAACCACCGACTTCGCTAAATGCGACACCAGTCCTTGTTGCTATGAAATTTAGTGTGATGAAGTTAATTGACCTTGCTGGTTTAATGTATATATCGGCAATAAACTCATTTCTGTCAATAACTTCTCCTGTATTATTTGACGCATCACAAACTACACTAAAGTCTGTAATTCCTCGTCTACCTTGTACGTCTCTTAAAAATGGTTCAACTAAATTTCTAAATTGTGCTCTTGTAAATTCATCATTGAATTCAAAGAGTTGGAACTTAGAAGCAGTTGCAATTGCTTTTTCAAGAACGATAAACAATCTTCTTACGTTGATTCTATCAAATGCACTTGGTTTTGTTAATGCAGTTTTATCTCCAAATAAATGAACACCCTGTCCAGAAAAATTAACTACTGGATTGATTCTTGCTTTATAAAGAGTATCTCTATGTGCTTGTTTTGGGTCGTATGCAAGTTTTACTGCACCTCTGATTTGTCCCCTGTTGAATCCAGCAGGTGAGAACCAAGGGTCAGTCACTATATCTGTGTTTGCACAAGTTCCAGCAACATCTCCATTTAATGGAACATGTCTATAAACATCATTGTATTTGTCGTACATATATTTGTAACCACTATCAAATACTGCGTAAGATGAAGATGGTAATGTGTCAAAATATGTTTTAACATTATCAGTTTGTGTTAATGCAGTTGATACGTTTACTACGTCTGCTCTTGCAGGCGAGATGAAACAAATACAATCTTTCCTTGATTCACAAAGGTCGATTAACATTGTACCATATGTATCACCATTTGTTGCATCATCTGGTGTCTTTCCACCTAAAATTAAATTAACGTCTACTGTTTCAGCATCTTTAAATCTATCATAAGCGATTGTATGTTCGCCGATTGTTACTGAATAATCATCAGTACCACCTGTAAGTGAGTTTAAAGTTGGTGAGTTTACAGCAGTATATGTTGTAGTTGTATCTGTACCCCAGTTTGAGCCACTTGAATTGTGGTCCATCCAGTAAACAAATTGTGATTGTGTAAAAATAATATCTGGATAGTAATTAGTACCACCCTGTGCTGTTTTTGCAGCTGAGTTTTTTGATAACCCTGAATAAGTTTCAATAACTGAAGCTGCTCTTTGACCAGCAACGTCAACATCATTTCCAGTAATATCACCAGTTGTGTCATATACGACTACGTGTAGTTCATCATTTGAACCACGACCATTTTCGGTTGACCATGCAGATGTGCCTGGAGCAGTAGCGAATAAATCATACCATCTCCAACGTCTACGAATAAATGTATTATCTGGAACAATGGCTTTTACACCACCACCATTTGCGTCACCATCTAATCTAACTGTTAAAGTATGTGTGGAAATTGCAGTAATTTCATATTCATTACCTTCATCTCCACTAATGTGAGCAAAGTTAGTTGCAGTACTTGATGCGTCAGCAGTTGAGAATGATATTAAATCGCCTACATTAAATGCAGTACCATCGTCAACAAGAATTGATGTTGCGCCAACAGCATCTTCACCAACTGTCAAGTTAGATGAACCTATGTTTTCTTCAAATGCAGTTGCACTTGGACAAATTGAAACACCTAGTGAGTTACCCCATGTTCCAGGAGTTCTCGCAGCCCATTCGCCAACATTGCCTTCACCACCTGAATAGTTTTCTTGATAATGGTCGTCATTTTTAACAAGTACTTTTGTACCACTTACAGCAGCATTTACTATAGCTGATGTTGGTCTTACAACTCTTAATGCGTTTCCATATTTAAGAAAGTTGGCAGCAACGAAGAAAGGTTCGAAATTACTACCGTTTGGTTTTCCAAAAGTTTGTACGAGTTCTTGTTCAGAAGTAATGTCTACCACTTCTTCTACTGGTCCTTTTTGTGCCGGCAATGAAATTGCAGCAATGGACGTAGAAACAGCAGGAATGACATTAGTTAAATCTATTTCCTTAACTTGTACACCTGGAGAAACTAAAAATCCCATGTCTATGTCTCCTTTTATTTAAATTTATAATATTTAAATATCATAAAATCTTTTCGATTTCGTTAATATTTATAAAATTGATGTTCCTAAAAAATACATTTTATATGTGATAAGACATATAAATATGTTTATGAGTAATAATCATTACAACAAGTATAAAGATACCATTAAAAAAGTCGCAAGAAGAAACTATTATAAACGTGTTCAATGGTTAAATGAATATCTAGTTGGCAAAGCATGTAAACATTGTGGTGAAAGTGAATCAATATGTCTTAAATTTCATCCACATGATGCAAAAATTAAAAAACTTTCTAAAAGAAAAGGACTGAACGAAACAAGTAGAGAAGAAATTAAAGAATTATTATCCGAATGTAAAATTGTTTGTTCTAATTGTTGGTTGAAAATAGATAATGACTTAATAGAATTTATTTAAAAGTCCTCAGTTGTTCTTATAACAGGCGACCACCGAGTTCCATAATTATCTACTAATTCTTCACCGATATCATCTTCTTGAAAACCATCTTGAAGAAACCCAAATGGTAACATATCATTTTCAAGTTGGTCTGATGATTCTAAACTTATTCTTTTTCTTAAATCAATATCAGTTAGTTCTTTAAAGAATTGTTGAGTAGTACACCATGAAAATAATATAGCACACATTACTAAATCATCATTACAACCATCATCAGCAGCATATGAACTTCCATGAATAATAAAAGTTGACATCTCATTTATTAAATCATAATCTTCTGTAATAAATTTATCTGATTCTAGTAATGTTTTAAAATTGGAACAACCAATTCTCTTTACAGCTTTTGTTGTTCTTACACCAAGTTGTGACCTACCAGCACCACCACCAAGACCAGAACCAAGTATCTGTCCAGCACGACCACGCATCGTCGCCATTAACATGTTATCATATTCTAAATCAAATTGTAATGTATGTGCAACTTGGTCTCCAATATCATTTACTTCTACAAGAACAAATGCTTGGTTATAAACTTTTGCAACATCATGTATTTTATTTGGAAACAATAAAGGTTTAATTTCGTTATCTCTATATTTCGCAACAACTTTATATGGTAGTTCTGTTATATCAATAACTAAAAATGCAGAATAATCATTTGCAAGTCCTCTTGATACATCTGCAACCAACATATAATTATGTCCTTTTTCTGGCATTACATGAACATCTAATCCAGCACTTGTTTTAATTGGGTTTTTATATGCAAGTCGTCTTAATTTAGACGGCGATATTAAAGTATTTACAGAACCCAAAAACTCACATTCAAATTCTGTTTGAAATTGTGCTTCTGACGTATTTCGTATAGTTTCTCTTTTCCATTTTTCAGTTCTGCCAGGAATTTCTTTCCAACCAACTTCTATTGGTATATACGAATTTCTTTTATTGGTTGCATCAACCCACAACTTATAAAACATATTCATACCTCTTGGAGTTGAAACTATAATTACTTTTGTACTTTTACCAGCAGATATCGTAGGATAAACTGAATTAAAAAATTGTTCTGCGATATTACTTGGAACATATGCAAACTCATCTAAGAAAATAATATTATAACTACCACCTCTTACTGCACTAGCACTTGTTGAAGCAGCAAGTATTTTAGAACCATTTTCTAATTCAAGAGAACCTTTGTTCCATTGTAACACACCTTGTTGTAACCACTTAGGTAAATTTTCATATGCAAGTTGTAATCTTCCTAAAATGTCTCTTGCAGTTGCAGCTTTGTTTGCAAGAATAGCAACATTAACAGTTGAATTAAATAAAACATAATATAACAAATAAGATATTATGGTTGTAGATTTTCCAGATTGTCTTGGAAGTTTACAAATACTAAAACGATTCTTATGAAAAGTTTTAACCATGTTCCTTTGAAACTTATACATACCAAAAGGTATTAAACCATCATCAAGAGATATAATTTTGATATAATTTTCAATAAAGTAGAGTGGGTCTTTCATACACTTAGTGTATTCTTTAACTGTTTCTGGTGTCCAATTCTCTTGTACGTTGGCAGCTTTTAAGTTAGGATTATTTAAATAAGTTTGACTGTGGTTACTTGCCATTTTTCAATTGCTCTATATCTTTTTTGTTCTCAATAATTTTTTCATCTTGCAACATATCAATCATGCTTTGTAATTTTTTTGCTTTTTCTTCTTCAGTATCTAAATGTAAATTAGGATTCATTACTTTTTCTAATTTTAAAAATACAATTCTTTCATTAGGAACATATCTCCATACCAAACCACTATCAGAATATACACTAAAGACTGTTTCTCTTGCACCAATTTTAACAATCATTCCTTCTTGACCATCAAGAATAATTGTATCGCCCTCATTAAAAGCAGGATTCCATTTAAATTGCAATCCTTTTGCTAAAGATGTTGCCCAATCTTTAAACATAATTGCAATAATGGCACTAATTAAAATACCAATCCACGGCAATAAAAAACTAGTCAGTTGTACTGTCTGACTTTCTAATGTCGGCATCTATTATTCTTCCTTTTCCAGTTAATGCTTTTTGTAATTCAGCAGTCGAACCAACGAACAATGCGTTAGTTACATTTTTTGGTGCATTACTAGGAACTTCTTTTAATTTTTTCATATCATTTTGAAGTTGCATTAATTTTTCTGTTACTTCAGCAACATTTTTAATTAATTGTCCAGCAACTTCATATGTTCTTGGATGTTCTGATTCTTTTGCAAGAGTGATAATACCATCAATCGCATCTTGACCTCTTTCAATTAGGTTATAGAAATTTTCACGACTATACTTGTAGTCAATTTCTTTTTCGTCATCACCAGATGGTCGGGGAATAACTTTATTATCTTCAGGCATAGAGGTTTTTATATCGCCAACAATACCTAATGCTTCGTTTATTTTTTCATCAATACTCATAATGTTATCCTACAGAAGTATTTATTCGTCAGCGCCTGTGGTTGAATTAAATTCTTTCGCATCTTCATAAAAAGATGTTGTTTCATTAAATCCAAAATCATCATCAGCATCTGCTGTTGTTGGGTCAGGTGTAACTGTATATCTCTGTTCTCTTGTAGGAGATTTATCAGGCAAGTCTGCATATTGGTCGACTTGTACAGTTTTGATAACACTTGATGAAGTAACTGGCCCATACAAATAAAATTTCAATGTGAAAGCAAGATTATATATTATAGAACGTCTTGAAGCAAAATCACCTTCGTAACTATCTTCATAATTAATACTATTTAATATAATAGGAATATCTCTTTTAGAATCCATTGCAATATTATCATTAATTGTTACAGTATAATCTGGTTGAAAGTATGGAAGTATTTGTTCTAGTATTTGTAATCCATCATCACTATTTTTTGACATGATAGATAATGCAAATTCTAAATTATAAGGAACAGGCATGTATTGAGTATCTAATTTTTTATCAGTACCACTTTTAACTTTTTTAAATTTTTGAACACGATTTAATTTTCTTGCTGGGTCGTAAGTTAAACCAGTTATTTCAAAACCAATACGAGGTAAAGTTACTGCAACTTTGTTATCTAAAGTTGCATCTTGTCTAAGTCTTGCAAGAAACTTTTGTTTCGGCCCGTATGCAAGTGGAACTTTCATAGTTTGTGTAATAACACCAGCATTGTTCTTACGAACTAAATGAATGTCATTAAACATACTTCCAAAAGCTACTACTAGTTTTCTAATTGTTTCGTGATAAAATTGTGATTGCCCTAACATAATTTATAACTCCTATAATCCACCTTCTGAGAATGGATTTGATTCAGAAAAATCAAAAATGGTATCATCAAGTGTATTAAGATATTCATTTTGTGCTTTAAAATCTGAACTTTGGTCTCCTACTATATAATCCTCTTTAACTATATAGTGTTTTGTTCCTAATAAATCTTTTATTTTCGCTGTGGTTTGACTTGTTTGACCAGTAAAAGTTTCACCATCTGTAAATTCTGTTGCAGTAATTAAAGTATATGCCATTGGGTCTAGTGTATCTAACACATATGCAATAGCGCCAGAACTTGCACCAACAATTCTTTCTCCAACGATAAATGATAAACCAAAATTATCAAAATAATCAATTCTTGATTGTTCGGTATCTTCTGCGAGTATTGCACCAGATAAGAATTCAGTTTCACCAATAATATCACTATCAGCATCTGTACTAGAACCATCTGTACCATCTAATACTAAGTTCTCTCCACCAGTTGAATCTTCTAATAAGAAACTTTCTGTATATGTACCACTTTGTTCCATTGAAACTTGATACTGCATTGAATCTCTTGAAAATGTTGTTTCTACAGCATCTATTTCTTTAATATCTGTATCAATAATTTCACTTGAATATTCAAATGTTCTACAACTTAATCTAAAAGTAGGTCTATTTTGTACTTGATAGAATGGGTCGTCATGGTCAACAAATGTTATTTCAAACATTTTATTTAATGTTGGAAAGTAAATTGCATCACCTTCATTTGGTCTTGATGAAACTATGATATTAGAATCAGTTCCAACTAGTTCTTCAAATCTTCTTCTTGAAACTGTAAAAGAACATTCTTCTCTCATTTCCAAACCGAATTTGCCCATTAATTCTTTTTCGCCACCGAAACCTTCAACTTCGTTAAATGTC
>Ga0206129_10003875_pt1 | contig 16915 bp, 31 predicted proteins | sample Helgoland_Spring_8_FD_148616 | JGI IMG/M metagenome (GOLD analysis project Ga0206129, IMG submission 148616) | Pelagic subsurface seawater microbial communities from Kabeltonne, Helgoland, North Sea - Helgoland_Spring_Bloom_20160502_2 | ecosystem: Environmental > Aquatic > Marine > Epipelagic ...
TAGTGAGATTGTAGCCCCTTGTACTTCTACAGGTGCTTTTGAGGATGGCGTTCAAAATCTTGGATATTCTAGCGCACGTTGGAAAGACCTCTACCTATCAGGCAACATCACAATGGGTTCTACCGCCCAAATTAATGCATCCAATGCCTTTTATTTAGATAGTAATGTTATTCACTTTAGACGAAATAACGAAGCAGAGAGTGCCAGAATAGACTCATCAGGCAACCTGTTGGTGGGTAAGACTAGTGACGCATTTAACACAGTTGGTGTACAGCTACTTTCAACAGGCAGAGTATATGCTACAGCTACAGATGTAGCGCCTATGTTCAGCAATAGAAAAGGCAATGACGGAAGCGTCATGGACTTTGCCAAAGACGGCACAACCGTAGGTAGTATTGGTACTGGTGGTGGCGACCTTATTGTTGGAAACGGTAGCGTTGGTGTCCGCTTTAACGATGCTATCTCAGCACTTGTACCTAGAACTACAGGGGATTCGGGTAGCGATGGTGCTATTGATTTAGGCGCAAGCTCTGCTCGTTTTGACGACATCTATGCAACCAACGGCACTATTCAGACATCTGACCGCAACGAGAAGCAGGACATCGCAGAACTCTCTGACGCAGAGCAACGTGTCGCTGTAGCTTGCAAAGGCTTACTGCGTAAGTTCCGCTGGAAGGACTCAGTAGCTGAGAAGGGTGACGATGCTCGCATTCACTTTGGAATAATAGCACAAGACCTACAAGCGGCCTTTGAAGCTGAAGGCTTAGACGCAGGTGACTACGGAATGTTCACCAGCACTACGTGGACTGACGAAGAAACTAACGAAGAAAAGACTAGGCTTGGTATTCGCTATAGTGAACTACTCGCCTTTATCATCTCAGCACTTTAACTATAAGGAATAACATCATGGCAGTAACTTGGAAAATCGCAACCCTTGAACACGAACTATCAGACGGCGCAGTAATCGTAGCCCACTGGAGAGCATCAGACAGCGAAGTAGTAGGTGAAGGCGATGAAGCTGTAACTTACTCAGGCAGCTCTTACGGCACTTGTGGCTTTGCCCCTGACCCATCATCACCTAGCTACGTTCCATACGCTGACATCACTGAAGATATGGCTATCGGCTGGACTAAAGATTCACTTGGCGAAGAGCAGGTAGAAAGCATTGAAGCTTCTATTAAAGCTCAGATTGACGCTGAGAAGAACCCAACTCAGGAAGCAGGCGTTCCTTGGTAAACCCCCTAAACTTAAAATGAGGATACAAACATGGGCGAGAAAAAAACAACTCCCATTGTAGTAAACGATGTTGAATACACTTTTGAAGATATGACCCCACAGCAACAAGCTATGGTTAATCACTGTAACGACCTAGATCGCAAGATTAAGTCTACCCAGTTTAACCTAGACCAGTTGTCTGTAGGTAAAGATGCTTTTGTTAAGATGCTTGTTGATGATCTGGAAAAAGCGGAAGTAGTCGAAGAGTCATAAGTGAAACTGGTCTTTGCGTTGATCGTCATGGTCAATGGTACGGTTGACGTAAAGGCCACTAGTCACTGGTACGACCTAGAGAGATGTAGGTGGTTTGCAGAAGAGCTGACCATACAAGGAACAAGAAGACGTTATCACACGCCAGTGCTTGCCTATTGTGTACCCAAGTATATAGACCCATTAAAAGTTGAGGTATACAAATAATGTTAGCAGAGATAGCCGCAGCAAACGCAGCATTTGGCGTACTAAAAACAGCTCTTGGGCATGGCAGAGAACTGTATGAGTGCAGCAATGTTGCTAAGAAATACTTTGATAACAAGAGTGCTATCACCAAGCGAGTAGCGGCTAAAGGCAAGAGTGACTTGGATGCTTTCATGGCACTAGAGAAGATTAAAGAGCAGGAAGAATGGCTCAAGGATTACATGGTGTACGGTGGTCGCGCAGGGATGTGGGACGACTGGTTGAAGTTTCAGTCTGATTGCAAGCGAGATAGGGATAAGGAAGAGCGTCTAAGGATAGCCAAAAGGCGTAATACGATTAAATTATTAGTTCAATTTATTACTGTCATAGGCATAGCAGCGGCGGTAGTACCAGTAATTATCTATGCAATTATGTTCATGGTGAATCAATAATGTATCAATATAACCACACTAGACCAACTCCCAATTTTTATCTTGATGTGGCCAAAGACAATATCTATAACTCTACCGCTGTCAATATCTTTGGGTTCAACAGGTCTATAGGAACATCGTTTGAGACTGTCTGGAATAATGGCGGTAATTACGTTTACCCAGCATCCGCCCTAACAATGTCGGTAGTTTCGACCTCTGCCGCCGATACTATGGATGTCCTGATTAGCGGGTTGGACATTAACTACAACCCTATCAGTGAGGCTGTAACGCTTACAGGTACAACTGCGGTAACTACGTCCGCTGCATTCTTTAGAATTAACTCTGCCGTGATTTTGGCTGGCAGTAATGTGGGCGACATAAGTATCAGCAACGGCGGCACAAACCATGCTTTTATTGAAGCCCTGATTGGCATAACTCAATCATCTGTATATACAGTCCCAGCAGGTCACAGCCTTTACCTTGTGAGGATTGATGCCAACTCTGCGACCACTAACGGCCAGAAGTATCTGTTTATCAGAAACGTAGTGACTACTGGTGGCAGGACATTGCGCGTATCTGAAGCAACCTTTGCAACATCCCAAGTCAGTTATGACCGGCAAGTTCCGTTCAAGATAGCCGAAAAGTCTGACTTTCACTTTGAAGCCAAGTCCAGTTCATCCGAAAACGAGATTAGTATGTTTATTGAAGCTGTTTTGATTAAAGACAATTGATGTATAATCAGTAAAACTCACTTGGAATACTACAATGGTTGAATCTGGAAAAGAAGTAATTGACGTAGCTGCTGGTTCAACCGCAGTGCTGGCTTTAGCTGCATGGCTCCCCCCAGTATCTAGCTTGTTTGCTATCCTTTGGTTTGCCATTAGAATATGGGAATCAGACACAGTTAAGGAGATAACTGGTCGAGATGCTAAGTAGCCTAATAGGTCCAGCCACTAAGCTGCTGGATAAGTTCATTCCAGATGCTGACACCAAGCAAAAGATAGCGCACGAACTGGCAACAATGTCAGAGAACCACGCGCAGGAAATAGCCTTAGCCCAGATTAAACTCAACACCGAAGACGCTAAAGGCAACTGGTTTCAGTCTGGATGGCGACCCGCTACCGGCTGGGTCTGCGTTGCAGGCTTCGGGGTCAACTTCCTAATCTCCCCGATACTGGCTGGCTTTGGTATTGATATACCGCAAGCCGACACCTCTACTATGCTACCAGTTTTGATGGGACTCCTTGGTCTTGGTGGACTCAGAACCGTTGAACGATTGAAGGATAAAAAGTAATGGCTAAGAAACCTAAAGAAAAAACCTATTTCAAAGCTAAAGAGTTGACCTGCAAATGCGGATGTAATACTGTCGAGTTTGACCTTGGCTTTCTGGCTACCCTGAATGCTATCCGCGAAGAGTGCGGCTTCAGCTTTCCCCTCTCATCTGCTTACCGATGCCCGTTACACCCCATAGAGGCGCGTAAACAGCAACAGCGTCTAGGAGCGCATACAACCGGAAAGGCGGTTGATGTGTTGTGTTCGGGCGCAAAGGCGTTAGAACTCATTAGAGTGGCTCAGAAACACGGTATACAAAGAATTGGCGTTCAGCAGAAAGGCGGCGGCAGGTTTATCCACATAGATGCTTGCACAGAAGAAGAAGGTTTCCCCCCAGCTATCTGGTCATACTAAATTACCCGACAAGACTAAAGCCCCTTAATTGGGGTTTTTTTTCGCCTATCTTAAAATTAATGTAAAAAAAGGCTTTACATATGTAAAGGATAATACGATAATGTTACCTCATTCAAAGAAACGGGATTTACAAAATGACTATTACAACTATCGAAGCAACCATTAACGCGCAAATTGCTGACTTAGAAAAAGCGTGGTTAAGCAATATAAAAAATAATGATCAAGATCGAATCAAGGGTTGCGAGTTTGGAATTATAGAACTTAACATTCTTTTAGAAACATTTAAAAAAGCAATCTAATCTAACCGCCCCTTCGGGGGCATTTGCTGTAGGAGGCAACATGGGGATCAACGAGTTAAACGACCTAGAGCGCGGCGAGTTAGACTGCGTGCTTGGTTATCCAGCCCTAGAAGGGCAATCAGAGGCTTACCAGCTTGGCTATGGTGAGCAGTACGCAAAAGAACAGACCGTAGGAGGTCAATAAATGAAATCATCAGAATCAATCAATGAGCTGGCAGCAGCTTTATGCAAGGCACAAGGCGAGATGGGGGGAGCAGTTAAGGATTCATCTAATCCGTTCTTTAAGTCTAGCTATGCTGATTTAACGTCAGTTATTAAGGCGATCAAGCAACCCTTTGCTGATAACGGCCTGAGCTACACGCAGTTCCCAGTTAGCAACGAAAACGGTGTTGGCGTATCTACCCGACTGATGCACACATCTGGGCAGTGGCTGGAGATGGAATACACTCTGCCGACAGTTAAGAAAGACCCACAGGCTTCGGGGTCGTGCATTTCCTATGCTCGCAGATACGCTTTACAGTCAATCGCAGGAATACCCACAGCCGAGGACGATGCAGAATCTGCCATGCTTCGCGGTGATGACAAGAAGAAAATCACTGAAGACGAGGTGATTACTATCAAGAAACTTCTTGACGATACTGAAAGCGATGAAGCCAAGTTTTGTAAATGGCTAAAGGTTAAGTCTATTGATCAAATTCTGGCTGTGCATTACGACCGAGCTGTTGCCGCGCTGGAAGCTAAGAAATGATTATCTTAGATCACGAACAGGGATCACCAGAATGGCTTGCTGCTCGATTGGGCAAGCCTTCTGCAAGTATGTTTGCCAAGTTGATTACACAGACTGGCAAGCCTTCTAGCTCTGCTGATGGGTATATTAACCAGCTAATAGCCGAGCGCATTACAGGCCAATCTGAGCCGTTTTACGTCAATGATCACATGGCAAGAGGCACCGAGTTAGAGCCAGAAGCTAGGGAAGCATACGAGTTTATCTCTGGTAATGAGGTTATTGAGACTGGTTTTATCTTAGATACTAGCTTTGAGTTTGGCTGTAGTCCTGATGGTTTGATCTTGGATCAAGGCGGTTTAGAGATAAAATGCCCAGCACCTCAGACAATGGTTAGTTATTTAAGAGATAACCAAGTAGGCGTAAAGAAATACTGGCAACAGATGCAGGGCTGTCTGTGGATCACCCAACGTGATTGGTGGGACTTCTTTGCCTATCACCCAGAAATGCCTCACGTTTTAGTGAGAGTAGAACGCGATGAAGAATATATCGCAAAGTTGGCCGAGGAAGTTACAAAGGCCGTTGATGTTATTTTAAACCAAGTGGAGAAGTTAAAATGAAAACAGTAGGAATCGCGTTAAATATCAACCTTAGCAAGCTAGACAAGAAGCGTTTTGTAACCGGCAAGAATGGCACCTATGCTGATCTAACCGTCTTTGTTGACCTGTTAGAGCTTGATCAGTACGGCAACAGCGGTGGTATTAAGATGGCGCTTAAAAAGGACGAGACAAAAGAAAACACCAAGCTAGATTTTGTCGGTAATGCCAAAGTGTTCTGGAGCGATGGTGGCCAGCCTATGCAGCAACAGAGTGCGCCTTCTTCTAACCCTACCATTGAAGAGATGGATGAAGATATCCCCTTCTAGCTAAAAAACCCCCCTACGGCACAAGTGCTTTCGGGGGGAAACCATAGGAGTTTACAAGGCAGGGGAACCTTGCCCAACTAGGATAACATAGGAAGTCGATATGACAAATGCAGGAAAGTGCCTTCGGGTAGCTCAGGAGCTTAACAGCATCAACAGTAGTAAGGTTGCCGAGCTAATGAACGTAAGCCGTCAGCGCGTGTTTCAGTGGCGTAAACAAGAGAATATGAAGCTGCACACGGTTCAGGGCTTGTGTGAGATATTCGATTTAACGGTTGATCAGTTTTGTAAACTTTGTGACAGATAGTAAAAAACCCCCTGTTTTACGAGGGGGCTTTACTTTAAGCCTTGGAGGGGCTTATACTTGAGGTGCGAAACACAAGAAAGGTAATTATAGCTATAGACTCCTATAGCGTCTACACCAACTCCTTTCTTTGAATGCAAACAATGTTTGGGCTTTAGGCTGGCGGTTCCTTAAATTAAACGTCAGATACAGGGTTGACCCTCCCTACAGAGCCTCACAGTTGAATCGGTTTTTAGCTGTGAATAGTTTGGATACACGATACAAGCATTAGTTTAACCGCAAAGTTGCTTTAGCCCTTTGATCTTGAATTTTACTTTTCGAAGTAAAAGGGTTTATAACACCTATAGGAAATGTATATTTGAGTACACATTAAGAAACAATGTACATAAAAACTTATTTAATTAAACACTTGGCGAGGCTTGCCGAGCTTAGGGGACAAGATAATGGTATTAATTCCTAATGAATCGCATCACAAAAAAGCGTTAGAGATGGCGACCAACAAGGCATTTAATGGTAAGACCATGCTAGATAATGGTTCAGGGCAGTACGCAGGCAACCTAGCTGAGTTGATGTTCAAAGATGTTCTTGATTCTCAATACATTGAACACGATTACACCGCAGCAACTAGCTACCACTTTGATTTTAAAATAGGCAAAGCAACTATTGACCTAAAGGCAAAACAACGAACGGTTGATTGTCGAGCTAATTACGACACCCATGTCAACCTTTACCAGAAAGACTATCCCTGCCACTATTACATTTTCGCAAGCGTGCTAATTCCTAAAGGCGAGAAGCTGGCTAGTAAGGTTCAGTTTATGGGTTGGTGTAGGAAGGATGATTATTGGTCAACCTGCGAGATAAAGAGAAAAGGCCAGAACTCAGATGGTTTGATTGAGCGAGAAGACGGCGGAAAGAAGAAATATCATGATTTAGAGCCTATGGGTTTATTTTTTGGAAACATTGAGAAGCACTTATATCAATTAGCATTTGGGGAATAATATGTTATTAAACACTAATGAAAGGTGGGAACCTGAAGACACTGACATGATCGCATGGGCTAAGGCTTACCCAGCAGTTGATGTCTTCCAAGAGCTAAGAGCAATGGAGTCTTGGCTTGACGCAAACCCAAAGAAGCGAAAAACCAAAGCAGGTATTAAACGCTTTGTAAATAGCTGGCTATCACGATCACAGGACCGAGGTGGTAGCAGTCCAGCAGTCATAGGGAAGCAGGCTGCAAAGCTAGACCCCACAGGTATAAGCGCAGCCCCTGTCAGTTTAAAGTCTCTTACGATGGATATGCAGCTAACCGATGTTTCTTGGCTAGACCCTCAAGAGGCTAATATGATGAGGCAATACTACCTTGATCAACGTGGGTTTTATTTTGATGGGGTGCTAAGAAATGCCTAACCGAAACTTTGAGCCGCGTAGTGCTGGAAAGAATCCGGTCTTATACACCTTTGAAGGGACGCATGAAAAGCTAGTGACTGGTGAGAAGTACACGCTAAAACAAATCAGCTTGATCATCGGCGTTAATGATAAAACCATGCATTCTAGGATGAAGCAGAAATTCGTGCTCACTGATAAAGAGGTTAGACCAACTAAAGAGCCTTCTGGTGGCTGGAACTTTTCAAGGACAGGAGAATATAACCGCTTGGAAACCACTGATATGCAGTTGTCTGATAAATGGTTAAGGGTGAAGTTATGAGTCCATATTATATAAATGAGCCTGCTGTCATCAGCTTCAGTGGCGGGCGTTCATCAGCTTATATGCTGCATGAAATTCTAAAAGCACATAATTTTAAGCTGCCTGATTATGTCAAAGTAATATTTGCCAATACCGGCAAAGAAATGCCTCAAACCTTAGATTTTGTAAAAGATGTTGGTTTAAATTGGGGGGTTGATATTGTTTGGCTTGAATACACCGGCAAAAAACAATTTCGTCAAGTGACGTATGAAACAGCCAGTAGGAATGGAGAGCCATTCGCGCAGTTGATAACGGATAAGAACTATCTACCTAACATGATGGCTAGGTTTTGCACAAGCGAACTTAAAGTTTTAACTATAGAACGCTACATGGGCGGCGATGACTTTCTTACTGTAGTTGGAATTAGAGGTGATGAACCAAGACGCGCAGCTAAAATGCGCTCTAAGGATAATTATGCTGTACCTTTAGCTGACAGCGGAATTACAGAAGCTAAAATTAGAGATTTTTGGGGCAATCAAAATTTTGATCTGGCTATGCCTCCAGCGGGAAAGAACACTCTTAGCAATTGTGATCTTTGCTTTTTAAAGGGGTATAGCATTAAGCAATCTATTGTTGAGCATGATCCATCTATTGCCAATTGGTGGGTGGATCAAGAAAAAAAGATTAACGCTAGATTTAGAAATGATCAGCCAAGTTATGAAAAGATGCAAATAATCGCGTCAGATCAAGGCCAATTGTTTGACTTTAACGATGAAACTATTGAATGTTTTTGCGGAGATTAAGATGAGCCAAGGTGATCACGTTTTAATTAAAAGCCAAAGGGCGGTAGAGACACAACTGCCTTTCCTGCTAAAGCGAATAGAAAGCTGGGACTATTCAACGCCACTGGTTGTAAGGTTTGAGCGTTACGATGACCCGCGATCACTTGGCCAGAATGCCCTGTTTCACATATGGTGTAGGGAGATGTCGGAAACCTTTGTCAAGAAGGTTCCCAATGCCACCGAAGAGGGCATGAAGTTTATGATGAAAAGTATGTTTCTCGGAACTCATTCAGTAGCGATAGGGAAAGAAACCTATTCTGATCAAGTAATGCCATTACCAAAGCACAAGGGTGAGATGTGTCACTTCATGGATCAGGTCTACGCATGGGCTGCTGAAAAGGATGTATTATTATCCTTACCGCAGTACAATGAGTACACTGAATTAAAACGAAAGCAGGATAAGTAGAATGTCTAAAATGAGTCCGCAAGAGTTATTAAGGTTTGCACGCAATGACAGGCAGGTGGAAGTTATTCAGGCTGTGATTGATCACGGTTCTAATAACAAGGCTGCAAAAGCTCTTGGCTGTGGTCGCCGTACCGTTGATACGATGCTTAAAAGGCTTGAAGCTAAAGCAGCATCAAAGGCAGTAGCACCGCATAAAAGCGTGAATCGCGAAACGATGGAGGGCTTTGAGGCTAAAAGAGTTTCTACGGCATATAAAGAAGATGGGACTGTAGCATTACAGTGGGTTATCCAAGAGCCTGAAAAGCGCAGCATGAAGCAGAAGCTGGACGCTATGCTTGAAGGCATGAAAGACGATCTGACTGAGTTTAAGAAGCCAGTCAAAGCTCCCAAGAAGAACAACGCCGATTATCTCGCCACTTACATTATCGGCGACCACCACTTTGGGATGCTGGCTGATGCGGCTACCAAGCTTGATAATGATAATTGGGACGTTAAGATAGCAACGCAGATTTTAATAGACGCTGTTGATAGGCTTGCTAGTCGGGTTGGTGATGCAGAGACGGGCATCTTGCTTAACGTGGGCGACTTCTTCCATGCAGATTCCTCTAAGAATGAGACAACCGCAGGTACTAGGGTTGATGTAGATACGCGTATAGGTAAAACCTTTAAGCTGGCCGGCCTTCTTTTTCAGATGCTAATTGATAAGATGCTGTCTATTCACAAGAGAGTTATTGTCGTAAACGTCAGAGGCAACCATGATAGTGATATGGCTTGTCACTTATCTAGCTGCCTAGATATACTTTATCAAAAAGAGCCAAGAGTTGAGGTTCTGGAGAATTATTCGAAGTTCTTGCACTTTGAGTGGGGTAACAATATGTGGGTTTATCATCATGGCGACCGCATAAAGCCAGAGCAAATATTACAGACCGTGATTAAAAACTTAGACGATGAATGGTCGGCACACAAAAATAGATACTGCCTGTTGGGGCATATCCACCATCATATTAGTAAAGAATACGGCAGTATGATGTTTTCTTGGTTCGGTAGTCTTACTTCTACAGACCAATGGCATAGCGATGCGGGCTACGGGTCAGAACGGTCTATGACTGCAATTGTTTACCATAAACAGTATGGTGAGGATTCAAGAGTTAAGATTACAGTGGATGGCTTAGGTGGGTGACGTTATCCAGTTTCCGCCAAAGACTATGCTACTGCATAGACAAAATTGTGATGATTGCAATAGCGTTCTTGAATATTGGCTTGGGGATGATGATTGTGCTTATGGTATATGCGTTGGCTGCCTTGACCTTATTCCTAGAAAAATTGAGTTTAACGATAACCTGCTGGAGGAAGAATGATGATTGATCCAGAAGTGAGAGACTGGGAAAGATTGAGAAAGGAAATCCCAGCAATAGAGTCGAAGTCTATTGATAACGCTATGGCTGCCTGTCACAAAGGTGACTGGGAAGAACAAGACGTAGTAAACAACCCCAGCCATTACAATAGCGGTGGCATTGAATGTATTGATGCAATAGCAGAAAGCATGACAGAAGAAGGTTTTAAGGCTTACTGCAAAGGTAACGTTCAAAAGTATCTTTGGCGCTATGAGATGAAAGGCAAGCCGTTAGAAGACCTAAAAAAAGCTCAGTGGTATCTAAACAGGCTAATCAAATCGCAGGAAATTGAAGATGGCTATTAAGCGCGATGCAGCAGATAAGTGGTTTAGTGATGTTGTAAGGCAGAAAGCTGGCTTTGAGTGTGAGCATTGCCACAGGCAAGATGGCCGGATGGAGTGCGCCCACATATTCGGTAGGGCTGCAAAGTCTGTTAGGTGGTCAATGATGAACGCTGTGTGCCTTTGTCACTACTGTCACCTGACCTTTACTGCCAACCCTTTAGACTTCACCGCATGGCTTGAGCAATACAAAGGCCAAGGGCATCTGGATATTCTGCGGGAAAAGTGGCAGGTACTGATGAAAACTAACAAGCTTTTAAGAGCTGAGATCGCCAAGCACTACAGGGAAGAGCATAAGAAGATGCTTGCTAGTGAGAGCTATGAGCCAGTTTCGTACAATTAATTGATTTATTTGTATCATAAGGCTTGACTATGTAAATAGAAAGGATCATAGTTACACCTCATTCAACGAAACAGGGGTTTCAAAATGAAGCTTACAATGAAAAAAGTTAATCAAGCCATTCAAGAGATTGAGGCTGGCTGGGAGTTAGTTAAAGGTAACGGCTATTTTTACTGGGTACACCCCACCGATATGAGCTACCTTGATTGCGCGACTGTTGGCGTTTACAAGCTAAACGATTATAACCTAGATCGCTGGGTTGAAGAGTTTAAAGGTAGAGGGCCAGATTTTGGGACTTGGGCTTATTACAATCAGGAGGTGGCGTAATGAACAAGCACTCATTAAGTTACAGCCAGCTAAACCAAATCGACCAAGCTGCTGAAATCAAGAAAGACAACCGCATGGGCATTATTGCCGCTGTTGTTTTATTCTCACTGTACTGCATAGCTTCAACTATGGAATACAACGACTGCCTAAAGGGGGTTTGCTAATGTCCGATTCACTACGCGCTTTCAAAGATTGGCTTTCTGACACGCTGCCAGAATACGCCCCCCAGTACCGGCATTTCACGGGTGAGCTTATCGACTATACAGATGCTCACAAAGATGATATTTGCTACAACTTCTTAATCAACTTTCCGACTTGGTGGGATGATGTATTGCCACCGGCTACAGCTTGCCGCTTTGGTTTTCTTGATGAGCTGTACAGCAGATCACTTGGCCAAAACCTTTCGGAAATAATTCGTAATGACATTTACCTGTCACTGGAAAGCCATTTAAGCGAGATTGTCGAGGAAGTCTATAACGAGGTCTTTAATATTCAACCTGAAGAGTTTGCAGGATATGAGGTGGGACAATGAACAGATTAATTGATTTGCCCGATGCAATACCTGATGGCGCAATTGGCTGTTTAAACGGCTTGTTTTACAAGATAGGCTTGCACAAATTGGCCTTCTATTGGAACGGTGACGAATGGATTAGAAGCGAAAGATCAGCGCCTTTGATAGAGGCTGCTTTAAAGCCATGCAAAAGCAAATTCTCTTTTAACAACGAGGGGTGAATGATGACCGACAAAGATAAAGAAATGGCTGTTATGATAGAAGAAATTAACAGGCTTGCAGATAAACTGATTGCTGATAGCTACGCCTTTAGGTACAAGGTAGCCAAGCGTTTATTGTTTATTGCATCAGCAGGGGCGCTGTTTAGCTTCATAGCTATATCGCTACACGCTTATTTAAATTAGATCGAGGTTTCCCCTGACCTTTGAAGCTGGCTTGGTTCACCAGTGATCGAGAACGAACCACCTATTAATTTACGCTAGGGGGTGGACTATGCACTAGCTATTTTTAATGTTCTGACGTTAGCGATGGCCTTAGGGCTGGTGACTCAGGCTTGGTTCCCCTGCCGCGACAAAGAACCGTACTTACTTTCAAAAACAGCGTATATCTCATCAATATATAATACTGTTATCCATAAGGTCATATCACTTATGGTATTACTTGCATGATAAGCATACATTTCCGATCATATCCGATAGTCTTTATAATCCCCGCTTAGTTGATAGTTTTACTCCATTTGCACTTTTATGCACCAATAATTCGCACATTAACGCACTTTTAGCAGGGAATCCCCGTGATATACGCAATAGCAGTAGTGCTTATTGGCCTAACCGCCATAGCCAGAGATGAATTTAAAAGAGACTCCTAGCGGGGTCTTTTTTTATGGTAGAATGCTTTAACCTTTACTGAGTAAAGAAAACTGATATTATGTTAAGGCCAATACAGCAGAAATGCGGGAGGCAGACATGAAACAGTTACAGATTACGCAACGTATATTAGATTGCGAAGAGCATGGCTGGTATGATTTACTAGCTAAAGTAGATGGAATCACCCAGAACATATTGGAATGCCCATCGGCAACCTTTCAAATTAAAGCCGCTTTGATCCTCTGGGCTGACTCAGTAGACCTGAGAAGCAGCTCATTACCACCAGACGAAGAAAGCGTTATATTGCACAACCCATCAATGAACCATAAAGAAACATTTGGCGCAGAGGCATAATGACCGGACGACCTAAGTGGATACCTGACGAGGCTATATGCGAGCAAGCTGGCGAGATGGCTTCTAGGGGTCTTACTATCTCACAAATAGCCGATTGCCTTGGTGTTTCAGACGCTACAGTGTACGACAGGCAGAACGAATACCCTGAGTTTTTGGAGGCTATAAAAAGAGGCCGAAGCTCTGGTATTCATAAGATAACAAATCAACTGTTTGATAAAGCTATGTCCGGTGACAATACGGCCATTATTTTTTATCTAAAGAATAGGGATCGAGAAAGCTGGGGTGACAAGCACATCGAGCCAGTTCAAGAGATACCGCAAATCAATATCATGGTAGACCCGCGTGCAGTTAACCCTACCGCAGAGTGAGATCTTTCTCTGCCCTAGCCGCTTTGTTTCAGTGGTCGCTGGCAGACGATTTGGCAAGACATTTCTATCTACTGGGAAGATACTTGAGCAGGCGATTAAGTCGCCGAATAGAAACGTCTGGTACGTTGCCCCCACCTATGGCTCTGCTAAGGAGATTGCATGGGATATGCTGATCGCCACAATACCCCCAGAATACGTTTCTAAGACAAACGAGACTAGCCTAACCCTACGCCTTATCAACGGTTCTGTTATCGCCTTAAAAGGCGCTGAAAAGCCAAATAACCTGCGTGGGCGATCACTTGATTACGTCGTAATGGATGAGTTCGCTGATATGCGCCCAGAGGCATGGTATGAGGTGCTGAGACCCGCATTATCTGACAGAAATGGCGGCGGAATGTTTATTGGAACGCCAAAGGGAAGGAATCACTTCTACGACATCTGGGGAAAAGGTATCGATGGAGATGACAATTGGGCGAGCTTTCAGTACACAACTTTGCAGGGCGGCAACGTATCTGAGGAAGAGATAGCAGCGGCAAGGCAAGACTTAGATGAGCGCACATTCCAGCAAGAGTATGAGGCTGCATTTGTCAACTACAGCGGCATCATTTATTATGGCTTTAGCCGTGAAGATTCGGTTAGGAAGATAGAGGACAATAACAGCACTTTGCACATAGGTTTAGATTTCAACATCGACCCTATGAGTGCCGTTGTTTGTTTGCGTCATGGCAATACGCTGCTGGCTATAGATGAAATCGTCATGTTCGGTAGTAATACTGACGAGGTCGTTTCGGAGATACGTTCTAGGTATGGAGACAGACCTGCTATAATCTACCCTGATCCAGCCTCACGGCAAAGAAAGACAAGCGCAGGCGGTAGAACAGACCTGAGCATTTTACAGAACGCAGGATTCAGCGTTAAGTCGAAGAACAGTCACGCACTGGTACGGGATCGTATAAACGCGGTAAATAGCAGATTGCTTTCTAGTGGAGGTGATCGCCATTTGTATATAGACCCAAAATGCAAACAGACTATCAAAGGTTTAGAGCGCCAGACGTACAAAGAAGGAACGAGCCAGCCTAACAAGGACGGCTTCGACCACATGAATGATGCTTTAGGTTACTTGGTGGAATTCCTGTTCCCAGTACGCACAGAACATAAGATTCAACAGCCCACAAGGTGGACTTAATGAGAAGCACAGATATTGATTACACGCACCCAGAATACGACAACAACAAGTATCGCTGGGAGTTCTTTCTCCGCAGCTACATGGGCGGTGAGGATTACAAGGACGGCGGGTATCTGACTCGATACGTCAACGAAGACAAAGACGAATATAACCGCAGGCTTGACCTAACGCCACTAGATAACCACTGCAAGAATATTGTGCATATCTACAGCTCTTTCCTGTGGCGCGTTCCACCTGTCAGGCAGTTTAACTCTCTGGCTAATGACCAAGCCGTGACAAGTTTTATGGCAGACTCAGACTTAGACGGTAGAAGCTTCAATGCTTTCATGCGTCAGGCTCAGGTTTGGTCCTCAGTCTACGGTCATGTTTGGCTGATGATTGATAAGCCTGCATCTAATGCTGGCACAAAAGCTGAAGAGCTGGCGCAAGACATCCGTCCATATGTGAATATGTTCACGCCCGAAAACGTCCTTGATTGGAAATACGAAAGGACTGCTTCAGGGCGCTTTAAATTGGTCTATCTAAAGGTGCGTGAAGCTATCGAAGAGATTAGCGACACCGAGAAAGAAACCTATTACCGTATCTGGCGTGAAGATACGATTGAAAGCTGGAAGTCTCTTAACGAGGTAGATGAGTTCATCGAGCGCATGGATAACACGCTAGGCAAGATTCCTGCCGTATTTCTACCTGCACAGCGGTCAGTGGTTCGCGGTATCGGTATCAGCGACCTGTCAGATGCTGCCTATATGCAGAAGGCTATTTACCAAGAGCTGTCAGAGATCGAGCAGCTTATTCGCATATCTAATCACCCGACACTGGTTAAGACCTACAACACCGATGCAAGTGCAGGCGCTGGCTCTGTAATCAATATGCCGGATGATATGGATAGCAACATGAAGCCCTATCAGATGCAGCCTAGCGGTCAGAACCTTGACGCTGTACGCGCTGCCATTGAAGATAAGGTGCAGTCGATCAACCGTATGTCTCACATGGGCGCTGTTCGTGGTACTCAAGCAATGACGCAATCAGGCGTGGCAATGCAGACAGAATTTCAGATGCTTAACGCGAAACTGTCAGAGAAAGCCGATATCCTTGAGCTTGCTGAAGAGCAGTTATGGCAGTTGTTTGCAGAGTGGCAGGAAGTAACCCCAGACGTTGAGGTTTTCTACCCTGATGCGTTCGACCTGAGAGACTATGATCAAGAGCTTGTATTCCTTCAGCAGATGCGTTCTACCGGCGTTAAGTCTGTAACCCTAATGAAAGAGATAGATAAGAAGATTGCCGATCTTGTTCTTGATGATGAGAACCTTGCTAAAGCGCATGTTGAGATTGAAGAGACTGCTTCTGTACTTGGCGACTTCTCAGATAAGACTCAGATTTATAGCTACCACATTGATGCTGGCGTTGTCACTCCAAACGAGGTTAGAGAGAAGATAGGCTTGGATGATATAGAGGGTGGCGATACTCTCATTGAGCCTAGAGAGGACGGTGCGCCAACTGATGTTGGAAGCTTTTAATGGCGGCAGACGTTGATCAGCTAAGGGCGGTAATAGCTAGAGCTGAAGGCCATCAAGGTAAGTTGGCTAACGCTCTGGTTAAGCTAGAAGATCGGATAACTGATCTGATGGCCACTGCCCCGCTTAAAGATGGCGAGCTGTTTGATCTCGAATGGGCTATAGCTGCAAGGGTTGAGCTGCGTACAGCGATAGAACAAGAATACCTTGCAACTGTTGATGGCTTGGTGCGTGAGTATACCGTGATAGCCGATGACGTTGCGGCGATGTTAAGCACCTATGCGGACGTTACTAAGCTAGACCCTAGCATCATATCTGAGCTTCAGTCGATGACCTTTAAAGGGTTTGAGGACTTGGGCCAGAACTATCTTGATGCGGTGTCTAAGGAGCTTTACGAAAGCACCCTAACAGGCGCTACCTTTGCCCAGAGCTTAAACACTATCAAGGCATCCGTTAATGCTAACCTTGGCAGATACGCTAGTCAGGGGCTACATGATGCCCTGATGCAGTTTGATGCAACGGTTAATACTAAGATTGCTATTGAAGCTGGCGCGACAGAGTTTAAATACTACGGGCCAGATGATGAATCTACTAGAGACTTTTGCGAAAAGCACGTTGGTAAGACTTATACCAAAGAAGAGATAGACAGTATATGGGAGGGATCGTGGGCTGGTAAGATAAGCGGCGACCCTTTCGTTGTGCGTGGTGGCTACAATTGCCGCCATAGGTTCAGAGGTGTATTCGAGGA
>Ga0206129_10003880_pt1 | contig 16901 bp, 15 predicted proteins | sample Helgoland_Spring_8_FD_148616 | JGI IMG/M metagenome (GOLD analysis project Ga0206129, IMG submission 148616) | Pelagic subsurface seawater microbial communities from Kabeltonne, Helgoland, North Sea - Helgoland_Spring_Bloom_20160502_2 | ecosystem: Environmental > Aquatic > Marine > Epipelagic ...
GGAACGGTTCCAGGTCGCGATCGACCGCGCCGCCGCGGTGGCCGGCCTTACCGATGCCGATGACTATGTCCAGCAATGGCGACGCTCAAGTCAGCCATCCGAAGGCGACCCTGAACTCGCGGCACGCACCGAAGCAGAACGGTTACAAGGGCTTTATGACAGCGACCGGGTGCGAACGCTCGTCGATAACGGCGGCCTTGAAACCGAGCCAACCCCGTGATCTCGGGTACCAGCTATCAACCAACCCGCAGGGATAAACCCAGCGGAGCAACCACGCCTTCAAACCACCCATCCGCAAAATGGCCCGAGCGAAGCGAAGCCATGATTGCGAAGACCACCGCGAGGAAACCATGACTGAAACCGTTATTAGCTCGGCCACCAAGGATGTCGTGATCGGTTTTGATCGCCCGTTCGTGATGATCGGCGAGCGCATCAACCCCACCGGTCGCAAGCTTCTGGCTCAGGAGATGAAAGACGGCGACTTCAGCCGCGTCGAGGCCGATGCCCTTGCCCAAGTCGCTGCTGGCGCCCACATGCTCGACGTGAATGCTGGCATCCCGCTCGCCGACGAGCCAGCGCTGCTAGCTCAGGCCATCAAGCTGGTCCAATCGGTCACCGATGTGCCGTTGGCTATCGATTCCTCGATCATCGAAGCCCTCGAAGCGGGCCTCGCCGTTTACCAGGGCAAGCCGCTCATCAACTCGGTGACCGGTGAAGAAGAGGTACTTGAACGGGTGCTTCCCTTGGTTAAGAAGTCAGGCGCCGCAGTCGTGGCCATCAGTAATGACGAAACCGGCATCAGCGAAGATCCCGACGTCCGTTTCGAAGTCGCGAAGAAGATCATCGAACGTGCCGCCGATCACGGCATTCACCGCTCCGACATCGTTGTTGACCCATTGGTCATGCCGATCGGCGCCATGGGCACTGCTGGCCAACAGGTCTTCCGTCTCGTTCGCCGCCTCCGTGATGAGCTCCAGGTAAACACGACCTGCGGCGCATCGAACGTGAGCTTCGGGCTGCCCGCCAAACACAACATCACCGGCGCTTTCCTGTCGATGGCCATGGGCGCTGGCATGACCAGCGCGATCATGAACCCGCTCCACCGCGAGGTGACTTCGGCGATCATGGCGGCAGATGTACTCACCGGCAACGACGAGAACTGCGCAGCGTGGATTGCGGCAAACCGGGACCCGAACGCAGGCGGCGGCGAAGGCGCGGCTCGACGACGTGCCGGCGGTCGACGCCGCCGCAGTTAAGCCGTCTTCCTCATGAACGAACATCGCTCTGATCTCCATACTGTGGTTTTCACGCCGTCTGGGTTAAGCGGCGCCATCGCTGATGGCACCACTGTGCTCGAGGCTGCCGTGCAGCTCGGCGCGGATCTCGACACCGTGTGTGGCGGCAGGGGGATCTGCGGTCGTTGTCAGATCGAACCCAGTGCCGGCGAGTTCGCCAAGTGGGCGATATCCGTCCACGACGACGCTTTATCCCCGTGGGGAACGCTCGAAGAGAGTTATCAGGGAAAACGGGCGATCATCGAGGGACGCCGGCTTGGTTGCTCAGCAAAGATCTGCGGCGATGTCGTCATCGATATTCCACCCGAGAGCCAGATCCACAAGCAGGTCATTCGTAAATCGGTCGATGTGGGCGATGTGGTTATCGACCCCGTCTACACGCTGCATTATGTCGCTGAGGGCGACGTCGGCTCCGCCTTGGCAGACCGCTGGAGCCTGACACTCAGCGAGCACCACGACATGCGCGAGCTCCGGCCCGAGGTGCCGGACGCGCCGGTGACCGTGGTAGTCGAACACCACCACGGAGACAGCTGGGTAACTGCCGCCTACCCCGGCTACGTGGACCGCATCATGGGGATAGCTATCGATGTTGGATCAACCACCATTGCTGGCCATCTCATCGACCTCGCAACCGGCGAGGTACTTGCCACCGCTGGCCAGATGAATCCGCAGATTCGGTTCGGCGAGGATCTGATGAGCCGGGTCAGCTACGTGATGATGAACCCTGGCGGCGAAGTCGAGCTGACAAAGGCTGTTCGCACTGCGTTGAATGAGATCACCACCGAGCTGTGTCAGCTCGCCGCCGTTGACCGAGCGCACATCGTCGATGTCACCATCGTGGGCAATCCAATCATGCACCACCTGGTGCTCGGCCTCGACCCCACTCCCCTAGGCCAGGCACCGTTCCCACTCGCGATCGAGAGTTCTTTCCGTGCTGCCGCCGGACACATCGAACTCGACCTGCCGAATGCGATGCTCTATGTGGCACCATGCATCGCTGGCCACGTTGGCGCTGACACAGCTGCAGCCATCTTGAACGAAGGGCCCCATCGGTCCGAAGCAATCCAGCTCCTCGTCGACGTCGGCACGAACGCCGAGATTGTCCTGGGAAACAACGAGCGCTTGTTCGCATGTTCAAGCCCAACCGGCCCCGCGTTCGAAGGCGCTCAGATCAGTTCCGGCCAGCGTGCCACCGCTGGAGCTATCGAACGAGTAGCTATCGACCGTGAGACCTACGAGGTCCGGTTTACGGTCATCGGCTGCGATCTATGGTCCGACGAACTCGGCTTCAGTGAAGCAACCGAGGCATCGGGCATCACGGGTATCTGTGGGTCAGGCATCATCGAAGCGATCAGCGAGATGGTCACGTGCGGCATCATCACCGACGCAGGTGTCATCCGGGGCGAGTTAACGAACGACACCGATCGCATCGTCGAAGACGGTCGCACGTTCAACTTCCAACTCGTCGGCAACATTGCCGTGACCCAGGCCGATGTGCGAGCGATCCAGCTGGCCAAGGCAGCACTCAAGGCGGGCATCGATCTATTAATGGAGCACGCCGAGCTCGCCACCGTCGACGAGATTCGCCTGGCCGGAGCATTCGGTGCCCACATCGATCCAGCGCACGCCATGGTCGTTGGACTGATCCCAGAGATCCCGGTCGACCAAGTTCGTTCCGTTGGCAACTCGGCCGGCAGCGGTGCCGTGCGACTGTTGTTAAGCAACGCACAACGCGTAGAAGTTGAAGGTGTTGTCCAAGACGTGACCAAGATCGAGACCGCGATCGAACCCCGTTTCCAAGAACACTTCGTTACCGCACTTGCCTTTCCACGTTCCACTGCCCCTCAGACAACAAATGAGGGCGGTGGCCGTCGTCGCCGTTCCCGCCGTCGTTAGCCCCATCCCAAGCACCACAGGAGACTCACATGTCAGATGCACCCGCACGAAAAGGCCGACGCGGCGGTGGCCGTTCCGGACGCCAAGCAGCTCGCGCGACCAAGGCCGAGACTGCAGCATGGCTCGAGCGGCGACTGCCGCCAGTCGATCTGATCGACGACGAGTCCTATGCCATTATCGAGGCGAACGCCGACATCATCTTGGAAGAAGTCGGCATTGCCTTCCAGGACTTCCCATCGGCATTGGACCTATGGAAAGACGCCGGCGCCGATGTGCGAGGCGACATGGTGCACTTCCCCAAAGGTATGTGTCGCCAACTGGTGCAAGACAACGCACCCAAGATTTTCACCCAACACGCCCGCAACCCGGCCCGCAGCGTGCAGATCGGAGGCAACGCCACGGTGTTTGCTCCGAACTATGGCTCACCGTTTGCGATGGACCTGGACAACGGCCGTCGGTATGCGACCCTCGAGGATTTCCAGAACATCGTCAAACTCGTGTACGACCTGCCGCACCTGCACCACTCAGGTGGCACCGTCTGTGAGCCGGTCGACATCCCGGTGAACAAGCGCCATCTCGACATGGTCTATTCACACATTAAGTACAGCGACAAGCCATACATGGGCTCAGTTACGGCAACTGACCGGGCCGAGGATTCGATCGAACTCAGCCGCATCGCCTTCGGTGGTGATCTGCAAGATCGCACGGTCATGACGTCGTTGATCAACGCGTCGTCACCGCTGCGGTGGGATGCCACCATGCTCGGCGCTGCCACCGCCTATGCCAAGGCAAATCAGGCATCAATCATGTCGCCGTTCATCCTTGCTGGCGCCATGTCGCCGGTGACCGTCGCCGGGTTGGCTGCCCAGTCGTTAGCCGAGGCCTTGTCTGGCATGGCCTATGCCCAACTCGTGCGACCAGGTGCCCCAGTGATCTTCGGCACCTTCGCCAGTTCGATGTCGATGGCGACCGGTGCACCAACATTTGGTACCCCCGAAGCTGGGCAAGCCATTCAGGTGATGGCCGGGCTCGCCCGCCGCGTCGGTGTGCCGTTCCGATCCGGCGGCCAGTTCACCGCGTCCAAGTATCCCGACGCACAGGCTGCCTACGAATCGGCGCACAGCCTGTTGCCAACCGTGCAGGCTGGTGTGAACTTCGTGCTCCACGCCGCTGGCTGGCAAGAAGGCGGCCTGGCGATTGGCTATGAGAAGCTCATCCTCGACGCCGACCAACTCGGAGCGATGACCGTGCACGGACGTGGTATCGACATGTCTGAAAACGGCCAAGCCATGGAGGCCTTCCGTACCAACGAACACGGCCAACACTTTCTGGGCAACGCTCATACGCTCGCCAACTTCGAGTCCGCATTCTGGCGGTCGGAGATGGCCAACAACGACAGCTTCGAGCAGTGGGAAGAAGAAGGAAGCCTGACCTCGGCCCAACGGGCCAACGCCCGTTGGAAACAAATGTTGCTCGAGTACGAAGCTCCAGCGCTCGACGCGGCAATCGACGAGGAACTCGTTGCCTTTATCAACCAACGAAAAAGCGAAATGCCCGACGCAAGTTACTGAGCCGACCGAATAGTGTCGAGAACCATGACATGAAGCCTTCGTTCATTCACCCAACAGCAGCGAACTCTTCGGACGACCCCTCCCCGCTGTCGACCGATCAGGTAGCCAGCTGGCAGACACAGGGGTACACCTTGGTCGACGGCTTGTTCCCCGCCTCAGTCGTCAACGAACTCCAGACCGCAGCAAGCGCCCACTTCCCAGCCGCGGGCAGCGAGCAAGCAGCTTCGATTCGCGACTTCGGCAGTGCAGTGAACTTTCCCAGCCAGCTCGCAGGGTTCAACCAGTTGACGTTGCACCCTCGGTTGTTAGGTGCGGTGTCGCAGCTGTTGGGATGCGACGTCTCAGGCCTGCGATTGAGTCAGTCCGATCTGTGGCCCAAGTACGGCCGAGCGTCCACCGACGGCCACTACGACAATCAGGATCAGCGCATCCATGTCGACTACCCAAACCACACGCTGGTACATCCTTCGCCGTGGAGCCGCCCCGAGGCGGTTGAGATGATCGTGTACCTCAGCAATGTCGACGAGTGCGGCGGGTCGACTGCCTTGGTGCCGCGAACTGGCACTGATGATCCGGCCTATCGATGGCCGATCGTGGATACGCCAGGCGTGAATGATCTGCGTTACATCAATGACCGAACAGCAGCCGAGGAGTACTTCGCCGCAGAACGACCCCACCGCGCTCAATGGCGACAGTCGCTCTACGAGCGGGAACGGTGGACGCACTATTCCCCCGGCACCGTGGTTTTCTATCGCCACGACGTGTGGCATCGGGGCACACCGTTGGTGCCTGGGACTCGACGACTCGCACACAACATCACGTTCCGCCGGGCCGAATGCGAGTGGATCAGCACGCTCCATACCGGCTGGTCATGGGCTATGTATCGCGATGACAAGTTCATGGAACGTCTGATTGCGTCGGCGTCGCTTGATCAGCGAGCGGTGCTGGGATTCCCCCAGCCTGGATCGAGCTATTGGTGCGACGAAACGATCGAAGCGGTGCAAGCCCGGTACGGAGCGTTCGGCTTCGACCCCACCCCGTATCGGTAACGCTCTATAACTCCCTGCGACCACCTGAACTAGCGTGACGGCTATGGGAGCAGCGAACGATCTTGGTGTGCGACTCGGATTTGCGGGAGGCACCACGCTCACGTCAATCGAGGAAGTGCGAGCTGACGCGTCGTGGGCCTCCCAGGTCGGATTCGACAGTTATTGGGTGTCGTACCTTGTCGGCGTTGACCCGTTGGTTGCACTGCCCGTTGTTGCAGGCGACGCACCCAACATCGAGCTGGGTACCTCTGTCGTCCCGACCGTGGGCCGTCATCCTGTTTCCATGGCTCAACTCGCTCGGTCCGCACAACAAGCCTGCGACGGCCGTTTCACGCTTGGTATTGGGCCGTCACATCAGGTGGTGGTCGAGGACCGCTACGGCGAACAGTGGGATCATCCACTTGAACGGACACGCGAATACCTCGACGTTCTGCTCCCCTTATGCGCAGGTGAACCTTCGGCGGCGACAGGCAACCAAATCACTGGACATGTGACGCTCGATATCCCGTGTGAACCAGTGCCGGTGGTGCTCGCCGCACTTGGCCCAAACATGCTCGAACTCGCCGGCAGCCTGACGGCAGGAACCCATGTTGGCCAGTGCGGACCTCGCACGATTGCCGAACACACTGCGCCGGCTATCAACGCAGCTGCTGAAGCAGCCAACCGGCCGGCACCGCGGATCATTTCGCTCGTCAACCTGTGTGTCGGCAATGATCCCAATGGCATTCGAGCGGCAGCTTCGGCTGGTGCTGGTTTCTACGCAGCGCTTCCGTCCTACCGAGCCATGCTCGACCGCGAGGGCATCGATGACCCGACCGATCTGATTCTCGCCGGCTCAATGAGTGAGATCGCCGATGGGCTTGCCAGTTATGTGGCAGCCGGTGCGACAGATCTTCGGCTGGGGATATATGCGCCAGATCAGGAACACGCTCGTGCAACGCGCGATGCGTTGGCAGAATGGGTGGCGTGATGGACACATTTATGCAAGCAGCGATCGACGAGGCCAAAGCCGGGCGGGCCGAGGGCGGTATTCCGATCGGAGCCGTGCTGGTCCACGACGGCAAGATCCTTGGTCAGGGCCACAACCGTCGGGTCCAGATGGGATCAGCGATCCGGCACGGCGAGACCGACGCACTCGAACGGGCTGGCCGTCAACCGGCGAGCGTGTATCAACAGTCAGTTATGTACACCACGTTGTCGCCGTGTTCGATGTGCACCGGGGCGATCTTGCTCTACGGCATCCCCAAGGTTGTCATCGGCGAGAACGCAACCTTCTTGGGCGAAGAAGAACTGCTCGCATCCCGAGGTGTCGAGGTCGTGGTACTCAACGATGAGACGTGTATTCAGATGATGAACGACTTCATCAACGACGAGCCCACCTTGTGGAACGAAGACATTGGGGTCTGACAGGACCTAGACCAGTTCGCGCGGCCGAACGAGTTGGACCAGCTCGCATGATCCTTGGTCGAGTTCGTTCCAGGATGTGTCGAACCGGAAATGAGCGACGGCCGCGGTGGTCATGAGTTTGCCCGAGTCAGACAATGGCACCGGTGACGCCGATAGGTGATCGACGAGATCATCAAGCCCAGGGTTGTGGCCGCAGATCAGAGTCAGGCCAGATGGCTGTGATGCCACGAGTTGAAGCCAGGTGAATGCGTCGGCCAGGTATGCCCGTTGCTCGAACTCGACCTGATGATTGTCGGTGCTGCAGCAGAACACGACGGCCATCGCTGTGGCCCGTGCCCGGGCGGCGGGTGAACTGATCACGTGGTCGGGGCACAACTGCTCATCGAGAAGCCAACCTGCCATGCGATCCGCAGCTCGGATACCGCGGTCGTTGAGCGGCCGATCGCAGTCGGCATGACCAGCCGTCCAATCGGACTTGGCATGGCGCATCACCAACAACTCGTTCATGGCTGGATGATGCCTGCGAAGGCTCGCAGCCGCCGGTGCCACGTCTCGGTCGCGTTCTTGATGCCGATGGGCGCTTCGTCGAGATGGCTGAGCCAATAACGCAGCGCATCACTTCGGGCTTGGAGCCCGATGTCGACCAGCAGTTCAGAAACCGAGAGTTCAGCCGAGGCTCTATAGGCGCCAAGAAACCAGCGCCTGAACTGGCGGTACTCGTCGCTCGGCTGATTCAACGATGGGCTGGTCTCAAAAAGCGCCATGAACAGCGTGTTGCCGAGCTCAAACTCAACCGGCCCGTAACCACAGTCGTCGAAGTCCAGAATCCACAACCGGCCCTCGCCATCGAGCAGCAGGTTCGTCGGCCCAAAATCGCCATGAAGCAGCTGATGATTGTCGTGCAGTCCCTCGACTGGGGTCCCGGTGCGCAACGCACGAACCATGGGCAACTCGGCCTGCACCAACCGCAGCGACTGATGGAGTCGGGCGAGGGCGCGGCCCATTCGTTCGACATCCGGGCGGTTAGTGACATCAAGGAAACGGCCATCGATCCGGGGGGACGCGATCGCAAAACAGTGTTCGACCCGGTTCACCATCGCTCCGGCAAGCGGGACGAGTGGAACCACTCGATCGTCGTAGCGGGCGACCTGATCTCTTAGCCGTAACCGTGCGATGACATGATCACGGTCGTCCACCGCCCCATCGACGATCTTGATCACCAGGTCATGGGGTGATCTGCCTTGGTGTGAGGTCGCGAGCCAGACTCGAGACTGGTGGCCACCGCGAAGTTCGCGGTCAAGCGTGATGCCCAGTCGAGCGAACTCGCTATGGCGCGGCATCTCAAAAGGCGGCCGCTGCGCGTTCTCGTCCAAGGAATCGATACCGCATCATTGCATGTTGTGAAGGTCTTCGAAGCGACGGCTAGTGCCACATGTCTTCGAAGTTGAACCGGAAGAATCGATCCTGTGTCGCCTGCGGTAAGTGCGCCACCTCGGTGTCGAAACGGCGTAGTGGATTCCGGCCACCTTCCACATGGGGGAAGTCGGACGAGAACATACAAATCTCGGGCCCGGCCTGCTCGATGATCCACCCGGTGGGTTCGGTCGGATAGGGCGTAACCCGTACTTGGCGACGCACATAGTCCGATGGTTGCAACGACAATTTCTGCAGTCGATCCTCGTGTCGCTCGAAGGCGGTGAACGCTGCGTCGAGTTGGCGCATAAACCCGGGTACCCAGACCGCACCCAATTCAATGATGCCGATCTTCAGATTCGGGAACCGCTCAAGCACACCATCGAAGATCAGCATCGACAGTGCCTGCAGGGGCGCCGATGAGATCGCCATGTAGCTGACGGACCGGAAGTTCTCGCCCCCTCCATGAAAGTCGGGCTCAGGTGGCAGGCCGTTATTGCGGTGTTGCGGCGGCATAACCAGATCAGGCGTTGCCACATGCATCGTCACCGGTATACGCGCCTCTTGGGCCATGGCCCACACGGGGTCGAATCCCACATGGCTCGGCGCATGATCTCGAGGGCAGCGGTTCGGGATGAGTAACGCCTTGGCACCTGCTTCGATTGCTTCGGCCGCTGCAATGCGAGCTCCTTCAAACGTTTGCAGCGGGATGTAGGCAACGGCGTAGAGGCGTGGATCGATATCGCAGAACGCGATGTGCGCGCGATTTGCGGCCGACGCAACTTCGTACGTCAGGCCAGGGTCGTCGCCGTACTCGAGTTCTTCCAGCATGGTGTTGTACACCGTCGGGTACACGAGCTGGCTGGCGAACCCCATGTAGTCGAGCGCTGCCACCCGGTCCTCAGGGATGAACGCACCCGTCGCTCGCCAGTTCTTGCGCAACATGACTTCGGACTCGGCCGACGCTTGGTACTCAGCGTCGGCATGCATCTCGCGAGAACGTTCGATCTCGGTCAGGGTCGCGCTGATATCGCCAATGTCGAAATGATCGAGTGCGTAGTCCAACACTCGTTGGCTGGCGAATCCTTCGATCCACTCTGGGGTCTCCATGACATGGGCATCGGCATCATGGATTACACGGTCGGTTACGTAGGCCATGTCATGAGCCTGCCACGTTCGGCACCTCGCAGAGAAGGTCAGGCGAGGGACGGCGGTCGATTCGTTTCGCGGTGTAGTCACCGTGGGGGCCATCGTTTGCCAGCACGTACGCGTTTGTGCGTGTCGGGTCACCCGCCACAGCGATCATGAACTTCGCCGGCTCCGTCACGATTGGCACCAGCCGTTCGGGGTCGTCCGACTCCGCGAATACAGCGGGGACAAGACCGTCGGCGACCAGTTCGGTCAGAGGCCTACGACCCATGGTCAGGTTGCTCCACTCGCCAATCAGCTTCTCGAACCGCCATGCCGGAATACGCGCATGCTCGAACAGACCGGCCTTCACATCGTCCTTCGACCAACCAGCATTGGCAAAAACACGAGCCAGGATCGGCGACAGAACCAAAAGCGGACGGAACTGGGCGTCGCCCAACCCGTAAACATGGGTCAAGTCCCAACCGGCGGAGCGCGCCACCCCATCGCCGAGATACGGCAAAATCTCGGTGGGCGTTGACCCGAACACACTGCCGATGATCAGGCCACTGTTGAACCGGGCCATCGTGACCACGTCATCATGTGATTCGAAGCCAAATTCGGCGCTCACGGCGGGCCAGCCAATGTCGTCGAGTGTTTCGTGATGTTCCGCAAGCACGACTCGGGTGGAGTTGCCGAAGGTCGCCTTGTCGTGTTCGTCGGCTGTGAACCCGAAGACATTTCGCAGGTACAGCCGCAGCCAGCGCCCGACTGTTGTGTTAGCCAGGGTTCCCTCGCGCAGGGCGCCTTGTCCCGTGTTGAAGTGCAACTCGTTGACACACGGCCCATTCAGGATCATGAGCGCGTCGGCACCGGTCGTGTTTCCGGAGTGTTCAGCGCCATAGGCATCGTCGGCCAGGATCTCGGCGACCGCGAGCAACACCGGCAGGTGTTCAGGTCGACACCCTGCCATCACCGCGTTCACGGCGACCGACCAGATGGTCATGTCTCGGCCTGAGGACTTGGCGATCCCAATGGTTCGCCACGGATCGTGGCCCGACTCGGCGATGAACCCCTGTACCCGCTCGACCGTGGGCGGAATGAACGGCAACCCATCGGACCAACCGCGATCGTTGAAGAACTGCGTGACCTCGTCGATGTTGCCCGTTGCCACAACGTCGAGCGCAGCGGGCTCACCCCCAGAACTCTCGGCCTGTCTGGTTTGTGCTTCGGTCAAGCCAGCCACGATCTGGTCGACGGTGAAGGTCATGAAATTGTCGACCATTAGCGCAGTCGATTGTGCATCGACATGGCCGACGAGCACACCGAGTCGCATGTCGTCAAGACCGTGGCCGCGCCCGGTAGCGAGCGACTGGCGTTCGAACCCTTCACACACGATCGAGACGGTCGGAATTCCGGCTTGTTCAGCAGCGATAGATGCCCGCATCACGGCGGGCGCACAACTACCTCAACATCCGATGCCGCTCACCACGGCATCGACCCGGTGTTCGCGCAGCGCCGATGGAAGTGCCGCGATCATCTCCCGCTCGTCACCTCCATGGGTGTTTCCGAAGATGTCGTAATCCAGGATCTCAACCGTCGGAAACCGAGCGGCCAGTTCGTCTGCAAGCAGCGGGAACAGTTCGTCGCCCCGGAACAGGTAATCCCACAGAAAAGCCACCCGTTTACCGTCGAGTGAATCCAGCCGTGGTGCGAGGTCGACAGCGTGGACACCTCGCGGCGACTTCGGCCAGACAACGTCATAGGTCGGTTCGTTCATGGCCTCTATGTTGCACGATTCGAGACCGCAGTCGCTTGCGAACCTTCGAACGCTTACGCCTCCATTTAGCATTGGATGCCATGGACGAGATTGATCGCGCAATTCTGCACCACATCCAGGCCGACGGGAGACTCCCGAACAACGAACTGGCTGACCTTGTGGGACTGAGCCCCTCGCCGTGTTTACGCCGAGTTCGCAAGCTCGAGGCCGACGGCGTCATCCAAGGGTACGTCGCAGTACTCGACCGCCAGGCGGTTCAACGCAACTATGAGCCACTGGTGTGGGTCACCTTGAACGAAGTCACACGCGACTCAATGGTCGCATTCGAAGACGCGGTACAGCCGGTGCCCGAAATCACCGAGGTCATGCGGATGATGGGCCAGCCCGACTATCTGCTCAGAATCGTGACTGCAGACGCCGATGCCTTCGAATCGTTATACATCGACACGCTCGCCAGTCTTCCGCACGTGCACAAGCTGACCTCGCAACTCGCCATGAAGGTGATCAAGCGCACTCTTGCTCTGCCCCTTTAGGAGCGGTGCGTGCGAAGCGGGTGAGTCGTTGTCAGACCGCTGTCTCGTTGTTTACGTCGGCGACGAGTTCAGCAATTTGGGCAAGGCTGGCGACGCGTTCGTCGAGTGTGTCGCCACTGGGCCCAATTCGTAAGGTGGTGACGCCACAGTCGCGGTACTCGCGCAGCCGCGAACGAATCTCGTCGGGCGGGCCGATCAGGTTCGTCCGACGCCCGATCTCAGCAGGCACTCGTTTCGCTGCTGCTTCACGGTCACCCGCAAGCCACAACCGTTGCACCTCGGCCACGTCGTCGCCCCAGCCCTGTCGAGCAAACGCGTTGTTGTAGAAGTTCGACGACACCGAACCCATCGCCCCAAAGGTGAAGGCGAACCCTTCGGCGTGGCGCTGCGCGGCCTCGTCGACATCGTCGGTGAGCTCGACACCGACCGACACCGTGAGCTCGATGTCGTCGAGTGTGCGACCCGTGCTCGCTGCGCCATCGCGAATGACATCGAAGAAGACGTCGGCCGTCTCGGTAAAGAACGAGTTACCAATCCACCCATCGGCAACCGCTCCGGTGAGATACAGATTGGCTGGGCCAAGTGATGCCACGAATACCGGGACGTCGACCGGTGGTACTGCCGACCGCAACGCCTTCCCTTCACCTCCGGGCAACGGCAGTTGATGTACGACGCCGTCGTACTCCAGCCGCTCACCCTGGGTCACCATGCGCAGAATCTCGATCGTCTCCCGAGTACGAGTCACTGGCTTGGCGAAACGCACCCCGTGCCAGCCTTCGATGACCTGTGGTCCGCTCGCGCCCAGTCCAAGAACGAACCTGCCGTTGGACAGATGTTGCAGGGTCATGGCCGACATCGCCAACATGGCTGGTGTGCGAGTGCCGAGCTGCACGATGCCCGTACACAGCCGGATTCTGTCGGTCACCACTGCAGCAGCAGCGATCTGTGTAAGTGCGTCGTAACCCCAATACTCCGGAACCCAGATCGAGTCGACGCCAAGCCGCTCGGCCTCGATCACGTAGTCCAGGCCTGGCTGATCAACCGGCTGCGCCCATGTACCAAGTTGAAGTGTCATGTGTCTTTCCTACTCCATCTCCATCAACACGATCGAATTGTTGACACCCTGACAACAACCTGGGGTGTCAACACTTCGTTAGCGACGTTCAACCAGTTGGCCGTGTTCGACGTGCCAGTGACGATTGGTGGTCACTGCTTCGAGCAGGCGCCGGTCGTGGGTTACGAGCAGAACGGTATGGGGGAAAGCCTGGAGCGCTGCTTCGAGTTGCTCTATTGCCGGGAGGTCGAGATGGTTGGTCGGTTCATCTAACACCAGCACGTTGGACCCCCGAACTGCGAACAAACCGAGCGCGGCGCGTGTCTGTTCGCCAGGTGAAAGGTCAGCAACCGGCCGGTCGATTCGCTGGGTATCCAGTCCGAGCTTTGCCAGCTGACTTCGGGCAACCTGATCGTCGCAACCGACCACATCAGTGAATCCTCGCAGCAGCGATGGAGCGTCAGCGAACAGTTTGCGTTGCTGGCGAAGGGTGGACACCTGCACTGAGCGGCCCAGCTGGACTGAGCCGGAATCGAGTTCGACCTCGCCGAAGAGTGCCCGGAGCAGGGTGGTCTTGCCCGAGCCGTTCTCGCCGGTAATCATGATGCGATCGCCCGCAGTCACAGCAACGTCCACGGGCCCGAGCGTGAACTCACCTAGCCGTACGGTCGCTGCGTGCAGCGCTGCAACATCGGTTCCTGAACGCTCAGCCGTAGCGAAATCGAGGTGCAGTTCCCACGGCTCCCACGGCGCTTCGACTCGTTCGTTACGTTCGAGTCGTTCGAGTGCCCGTTCGGTTTGTTTCGCTTTGCCAGCAACCTTCTCGCTGGTAGCGATCCGGTGCGCTTTGATGTTCTTGTCCGGTTCGGACTTGTCTGTCTTGGCCTTGCGCACACCAGCGGCCGACCACTGCTGCTGGGTCTGGGCCCTCGCCTGTAGCTGCGACCGTTTCGTGTTGAATTCGTCGTACGCGTCATAGTGCTGCTGACGGGCTACGTCGCGGGCGTGTTGCCATGCTTCGAAACCACCGTTGAAGCGCTTGCCGGTGTGTGCGTGGTCCTCGAGTTCGTAGACCGACGTGATTACCCGCTCCAAGAACGTTCGATCATGGCTCACCACCGCTATGGCTCGCTCCTGGCTGACCAACATGGACTCCAGTAGGTCGAGACCCGCCTGGTCGAGATCATTGGTTGGTTCGTCGAGCAAGAGCACGTCGAAGCTTGCGAGCAACATGGCCGCCAGGTTGACCTTGGTGCGCTGGCCTCCTGAGAGCTCGGCGACTTTATCGGTGAGTTCGACGCCCTGAAGCCCGACCTCGTCCATGGCCTGCCCAGTGCGAGCGTCGAACGATGAAGCGTCGGTAGCGAGATATCGAGATAATGCCGTGTCGTAGCGCTCGTCCGAGCCTGCCGCTCCCTCGGCAACGTCGACCAGCGAGGCTTCGAACTCTGCCAGCACAGCACCGACACCCGTCGAACGACTGATGAACGCTCCGACAGTTTCATCGGGCTGATCGTCGAGTTGCTGGCGCATGAGCCCGACGGTGGCTGCGCTGGGATTAGCGGCGACAGTTCCAAGCTCCGGGTCAAGCTCAGCGGCGAGTAGCCGTAACAGCGTCGACTTGCCTGTGCCGTTCGGACCCACAATGCCCACACGGTCACCCGGGGCGAGGCTCAACGAAATGTCGCGCAGTATGGAACGTGGGCCATACGAGAACGCCAGGCCAGAAGCCACGAGTTGGGCGTGTGCATGCATATGAAGGAGACCTTTCGGGCCAGCCACGATTGCGGCTGCACCATCGACGACGAGGACAGGTCTCAGTTCTTCGCGCCGTGAACACTAACTCGCTCGCGTACCTGACGCCACCGATAACCGGGCACTCGACCCGGTTCGACCATCGACATGGGAACACACAAGCAGGGTTTCGGCGAGGAACGAGTGGCAAGCCGGACTACCAGGACTACCCCGAGATGCGAACCTCGCTGAACGGGACGCCCTTGTCGACCTCGGGTTCCTTCGGTAGTCCCAGGATGCGTTCACCGATGATGTTGCGCTGGATCTGATCGGTGCCCCCGCCAATCGAGGTGAAGAAGGCATTCAACATCGCATAGGTCGCATCGGCTCCGTCGGGGTGGTCCTCGCCACCGAGCATCGCTTCGCTACCAAGGATCTCCGCCTGCAGGCTCCCACCGAAGTGCAACATGCGCGACATCGCCAGCTTGCCGAGTGAGACCACCGGCGATGACGTGCCTTTCGATAGCGCTGCCTTGCCCCGCTGGTTATTCCATGCGTTAACTGTTCGCCATGAATGCAGCCGCATGAGATCTTGGCGAATGCCAGAGTCTCCGACCACGCCTCGTTCAGTGGCAAGTTCAATCAGTGACAAATCGGGCACCGGAGCCGACTTCTCGCTCGTGAGATCGCGCACCACTTCGGCCGACTGCTTCTTGCGCTTTTGGGTAACGCCCATCACCGAACGTTCATAGGCCAACGCAGATGTCAGCACATGCCAACCGCCATTGAGGTCGCCCAACATGTTGGCGTCGGCAACCCGAGCATCGGTCAGGAAGACCTCGTTGAAACGTGAATCCCCGGTGGCTTGTCGCAGCGGTCGCACCTCGACGCCAGGCTGTTTCATGGGTATGAGGAAGAACGTCATGCCGCGGTGCTTCGGCTGTGACGAGTCGGTGCGGCTAATCAGGAAGCCGTAGTCGGCTTGACGACCGCTCGAGGTCCATACCTTCTGGCCGTTGACAATCCACTCATCGCCGTCACGTTCGGCACGGGTCTGCACCGATGCCAAGTCGCTTCCTGCACCCGGCTCGCTGTAAAGCAAACACATGTCGACCTCGCCCAGCAGCAGATCTCGCAGCATCTCTTGCTTGAGCTCTGGACGCGCCCATGTGGTGATGGTCGCGGCCCACAGGTTCGTGACGTCTTGTCCCCAGCCGGTCAGGTCAGTTGGTCGGAAGACCTGGTCGGTGGCTCGGGCAACCTTGGGGGCCAGGCCGCGCCCGTATTCCTCGACTGGCCAGCTCGGTGCTGACCAGCCTGAGTCAACGAGTTCGCGAAGCCAGGCCTTGCGGTCGGTGTCGGAGGTGACCGGGTGGGCTTCGAGCCATGACTGAGCTTCAGCAATCGCAGCGGCGGCAGCCTGGTCGAAGGAATCGTCTGGTGCACTTGCCATGACGCCATACTCTCAGCAGATACCTACATCGGCAAAAACTGGCCGCCCACAAGCCAGAAACGAGACAAGCGGTCATCTGGGGTCTGACCCCCCGTCACCGAGGATCTGACCCCCCGTCACCGAGGGTCTGACCCCGCGTGACCAAATGGGCACGTAGGAGAGCACCCCGTCTACACAGAAACGGATCATGCAATCCGAACTACCGGTGTTAGGCGAACGAAGGTATGTCAGCACTGGTGGCTACAACGAAGGAGTCGGCGGCGTATTTGGGCAGTTCACGTGGGGTAAACGTTGACAGGTCCCCCGGGTCGGTCTCTGAGCCCAAAATCGCTGTATACGCACCCCTAAGCGAACAACTGTCGGCGTCGAATCACCCGAGCGTTCGGCTCCGATGACCGGCCGATTGGGTGTCGGCCGGAATCGCTGGTCTACCGTTGTGTCCACCAACGTCCTTTGGGGAGACATGGCCTACACAAACAGTCGCACCTATCTCGATGCAGACAGCCACATCATGGAGCTACCCGACTTCCTGACCAGTAATACTCCGGCGAGCCAGCTGGCGCTCGTGCCGAGAGTGCCGGTCGAAGG
>Ga0206129_10003890_pt1 | contig 16881 bp, 11 predicted proteins | sample Helgoland_Spring_8_FD_148616 | JGI IMG/M metagenome (GOLD analysis project Ga0206129, IMG submission 148616) | Pelagic subsurface seawater microbial communities from Kabeltonne, Helgoland, North Sea - Helgoland_Spring_Bloom_20160502_2 | ecosystem: Environmental > Aquatic > Marine > Epipelagic ...
TTATTCAAGTCTAATAATTGGTTTACATAGAATTAAGCTAAATGCAGATAATCAACCTACTAAAAAAAATGGCTGAAACCCGCCGGTAGAAAATAAAAATCAAAGCATATAGACTCATATATGAAATTTTTTAATACTTTTAAAAATTAGACATACGTATTACGAAGTTGTGATATTAATAAACCGTTTATAGGCGGATTCACTCATGATGACTCGACCACAAATCATCGAAGCAATAATAAAAAGCCCAAAAAGCTTATTTCTCTATAAAAGAGAAATTGATAGTCGTTGGATCTTTGATGACCATGAGATCATAACAATTGCAGTCAAAGAACATGGAGGAAACCTTGAATATGCGTCTAAACAACTGCAAAATGATCGAAAAATCGTGCAGATAGCAATAGAGAGTAATCCTTATGTTCTCGAGTACGCTTCAGAGAGGCTAAGGGATGATCACTTAATTGTTTCTCTCGCTATTGAGCAGTGGGGTGGCGCGCTTGAACATGCCTCAGAAAAATTAAAAGGTGACCAAGAATTAGTCATCCGGGCACTGCGGACAGATGCCTATGCCTTTAGCTTCGCGAGTAAAGGCTTAAAAGAAGATCATGACTTTGCTTTGTCTGCAGCCACAATTAACCCCTTAATAATAGGTTTTGTTGCACCCGAGCTTAAAGAAAAAATTTGCGACACATTGGGCCTGTCAGATAAAGAGATTTGCTTACTTCAGGTAAAATCTAATCCTGATGTTGCTTTGCGTAATGCCACAGAGTCCTATCAAGATGATTTTGAAATTGTTATGGCCGCAATAAGTCAGCAAGGAGATACCTTGAATACGCTTCCTCTAGACTGCAAGACGATTTTGAACTGTTGGCGGCCGCTATTGATACTGACAACTATGCACATTCCCCTCTAAAGTATGCTTCCACGAGGCTTCAGGATAACAAACTGGCAGTTACTTTAGCTGTCGAGAAAAATGGACATGCACTCGAGTTTGCTTCGGAACGGTTGAAAAATGATAAAGACTTATTGTCTAGAGCAATGGTTACCAGCGTGCATGCTTATCAATATGCTTCTAAGACCTTGAGAGACGATCAAGAGTTTGCTATGAAAGCTTATGCAATCGATACTGTGGTTTTAAACTATGTATCGGACAGGGTTAATAGTATCTTGGTTGATTTATCAAACTCTCAAAGTACTTGAGGCCTAACCTATTGGCATGACTACATTGCCAAATCAGTGATTTTATATTGAAAGACAGATGAAAATAGAGGTAAAAAATGTCGAAAGGGAATTTTGAAATTATTCGTTACACGGTCAACCCTTCATCGTCAGATCAGACTGGTAAACCCTCTGTCTATATTGGACTGTATAGTACAGATGAAGGACGTAAAAGCAAATCAAAGCTGTCATCAGAACAGCTTATTAACTTGGGGCGATCACAGTCACGTCCAAGCGGTAATCAAACCCCTTGCGATATCGCGTTTGCAAAGGCTGACTTCATTTCTTGCGTTGTTGCCTCTGAACTAAAAAACGTCACGGCTGAAGAAGCTAACAGAGCTAAGGCTGTGTTGGTTGATAAAGTTGATACGTCTATCTATATACTGCTTAATCAGCGTTCAATGGGTGCTAAAGAATTAAATGATGCCAGAAAAAGGCATGCTGAAACACAATACGAATATTTCAAAACCCATCGAGATGCGTTGAAAAATCCTTCCAATATTAAAAGGAACGCTGTAATTGAATTGATGTTGGAAGGTTATCCAGTTGAAGATGCGTTTGAGCAAGTTTTTCAAGAGTATGGTGATTACCTCTTATAGTTTGCTGCTAAAAACGAGGGAGAATACCGATGATAACTAAACAGTATTTGACTAAATCACACATTGTGGCGGTCCAGACATGACCAATTCGCTTGTGATTTTCTGTTTATGACAAACAATCTAAGTCAACTAATGGGCCAGGCAGTCCCTCAGATATTGGTACAAAAATTGGCGAGAAAGCTCGAGCACTGTTTGCAAACGGAGTGCTTGTAGGGTCACTGTCTCATAAAGGCGCAATCACTCAAACAGACGAGTTGCTCAATCAAAAATCTAGCCAAACCATATTTGAAGCCGCATCATCAAGGGGAACAACTTACGTTTCCAAAGACTTGTTAAATTTCTGATATCCAAGGACCACAAACAATAAAAGAACTCCAACACCTTCTAGTAATGAACTTAAATACCCTGCTGACGCTATAGAGCTGCAGATGGCTCACGTAACTCAGAATGTGGTAAGAGATACTTATAACAAGGCACAGCTAATCTGGATGTATCTGCGATATCAGGATTCAAAGCTTCCTGAAGGTAGTCAAACCCCCTTTGGGACTTACCCTCACCAACGTAAAATACATCGTTATTACACAGTGAATCTGCAAGAACCTATCCGTAATATGGCTTAATAATCAATGATTCATCAGCTTGAAGTATAGTTTCCTCTGTCATATCCTATATCTCCTATAACTCGAATCAATTATTGCTTTTATCCAAATTATCAAGTTCCCACTTCACATTTTCAATCAAGCAGGTTACCTCGTCAATACGCTCAATTAACTTACCTGAGCTACAAAGCTCTGCAGGAATATGTTTATGTTGAAGCGCAAGAAGGTCTAATTGATATTCACCTAAAAGTTCATCTGGTAAGGCCTTTGATTCTTCAAGCCCATTCAAATAATCGTCTGCTACTTGGAGTTGGTCACTCAGTTCTTTCAAAAGGTCATTGTTATCTGTCATCACTATTCCTAAAGGGGTATTGATCTGGAACTAAGGGTAAGTATTTGGTCCCACTTTGATCTAACCGCTCATAGATGTTTTCACCCCATTTCCAACCATCTGGCATTGTAGTTCGCCATTTCTTAACTCTATCAATATACTCTGCGTCTTTAGGATCAATCCATGCAATCTTTAGATTTTCTTTGAGCATCTGTGCTACTTCTTCTATGTCTGAACCTTCGTTATACATTTCGATTGTGTACCTGAGTAAGAAATCGCAAGGAACAATATGCTCACGGTATGTACGAGTCTCTGTGCGTTGGTTTATGACAATGTATTTGTCTACTTGGTCAAACACCCAGCGGTCTAAAAAACGGGTATTACCACTTGATGCGGCTATTTGACAAATTTTTGCCATATCGTGGTAAATTTTGCTAGATTGTGCGATCTTTTTCCAACCAATACTGGCAGGTGGATCAAGCAAATCACAGTTACTAATGAGTTCATAAAGTTTGATAAAGTCCTCATCCAAGCTATTGGTTTCAAGTCTTAAGTTTTTTTGCTCCCTTTTTGCGTCTATTTGGCGTTTGAAAACAAAACCATATTTAGTTAAGTATTCAATTACTGTTGAACGGCTAAGGTTACCCTTGGCACCGGGTAGTGCAATGCCAATTAAAAGTTCATCATGAATAAAAAGGACTTCAAGAATAACGCCAGACTTTAGTGGGTTTGTGTAACAACGTTTACCGTTGCGTCCACGTGGACTTGTTTCAATTTTAAAATAGATACTTGGATCTTTTTTATTAATCCGACTAATAAATTCTTTAATAAGTTCTTGGGAAGATTCACACATATAATTAGATCCTTTGTAGCATATTATCCAACACAAAATTATCAAGCTAACGATCAGGATACTTTATAAATTTGATAGTACTTTATTATTTTTTTAGTTACAACTTCTGGAATTATTGTATTAATCGCAAATAAAAACCTACGCTTTCCATCTGTTTTAAACTGCTTATTTGGCATTCTTTTAACTCTTTATTCATGACAATAATTGCCAATGCTTGAGCTCGTGAGACTGCAACATTAAGCCTGTTAATACTAAAAAGAAAATCTAAACCCCTGGGGGACTCATCAACATTACTGGCTGTCATTGAAATGATCACCACTGGGGCTTCTTGCCCCTGAAACTTATCAATTGTTCCAATTTTTAAGCTTCCTTTTAACTTCTCTTTTAATAAATTAACTTGCATATTGTAAGGCGCAACAATCAATATATCGTCATCTGTTATTGGGTGGGTTTGTCCTTTGTTGTTGGTAAATGAGCCCGTTTTTAACTCGTTCACTATTTGCTGTACTTTTAAAACTTCCTGCATACTACTTTGCGTGTTGTATTGGTGCTTTACTGGTATTGATATAATGCCAGTGGGTTGGGTCACCAGCTTAGGTGAGCTAAGGTTGATTGACTGTTTTTTGGTTTGCTTATCAGCCTGCAATTTCCCTTCATACACGATCTCTGATAATGGCTTACACACATTGGGGTGCATACGAAATGTTCGCTCTAAAAACACGCCTTGGTCACTAGGAATAACTGATTGGCCTTTGAGCATAAACTCAAGTGCTGATTTCCCTGCGGGCTCTGGGTGCGTGCCTTGTATTGGCTGCTCCAGTTGCATTTGATCACCCATTAATATGATGTTGTTTGCGGCGCCTGTGACAACGATCAAATTTGCCAAAGCAACTTGGCTGGCTTCATCTACAAATAAGTAATCAACAGGGTCGTTGTAAGCAATTTGTTTTGCGAACTGATACACGGTGGCCCCTATTACATCGTATTTTTGATAGGGTGTTTTTTGAGTAAAACTCATACTACTTCTGTAGTTTAGGTTAGAATATTTTTCTTCGGGGAATAGCTCTCTAAACTCTTTAATTACGCCATATCCACCCACTTTGACCAAATTAGCGTCTGGCAATTTAGTCGGTAGGCCTTTGAGTAAATTCATAATCACCGCATGACTATTAGATAAAATACCTATCCGTTTGCCCGCCTTAACTAGCGCAGCGATAACCTCAGTTGCTGTGAATGTTTTACCTGCGCCTGGCGGACCCTGAATGCATAGGCAAGAATTATCCATTGCGGAAATAGCTGCTGTCATTGCGCTCATGTAATCCTCGCCAACTGGGTAACGCATTCGAGTTATTGGCAGTTTCGAGGAACCACCTCTAAAATGTGGGTTCGCTTGATTAAGAATCGTTTTTAACGCCCCAGACAGCCTACCATTATCAAAATAGTCTTCTGTTATTTCACATAGCCTGTTTTCTAAGGTGCTGGTATTAATTCGCACGTCTTCACCGAACAGCGTTAGTGTTGATTGTTTTAAAGCCTCTTCATTCTCAGCTTTTACAACAAATTTCACTTGTCCGACATGTTCGTTAATGTCTAAAAAAGTTATTTTATTAGCTTTAATATCACTTCCTTTAACTACTGCAGATTTGATTTTATCTGTTCTCACAGCTTGATCTTTATTGAACAAACCAACGCATAGCAGCTTATCTTCTTCATAGGTCATTTTAAGCCCAGAGACGTTAAAAATAACGGTATCATCATCAAACAACTCTTCATCAGTTTTTTCAAGCCGTTCGAAATACGCGTAGCTGTTGGGCTTACGCTCTCTATCATAGAAATGAAGCAACGATATTAGTGTGGCAGCTTGCTCGTCTGTCTTTAACTGTTCACCAAATTCAAAGCGTTCGATCAATTCTTTCTGCCTAGCAGCTAACACTTCGCGTTTTTCCTGGTTCTCAAGCTGTTTATCCGATTGGATGGTATCAATGACCTCAGCAGGCTTATAGCAGACCCCAAATTCCGTCTGCCTTTCACGCAGCCAATCAACCAGTTCTAACGTTGATTCACAGTCATCTATGTTATATGACCGAATATCGTTGAGCGCTTGCCATGCGCTCCAGTTGAAGCCCACAGGGTTTGCTAGCCAACTTTTATACCCTGTATCATCGTTAACCCATTTATCAAGCCCTCCCTGTTCGCGCCAGTTATCATAGAACACGATGGATTCTCCACCATTAGCAACGTCAGTTGTGCGCTTGCCACGGTATAGGTGTTCAACATTTTTGATTGAATATTTAGGTTCCCCAATTAATAAACCATTTTTAACAATCTTATATAAATCTATAAAGACACCCGCTCTCAATAATTCAGCCACCTCGTCTAACTTAGTTTGATTTCTAGTGGATAGTTTTGTAATCGCGGTAATTTCATAACTAGCATAATGATATATATGCATTGCAGAGTCTTGTTGCCAGCGTCCATAGGTCCAATCTATAAAGTCTTCAAACGCTTTTTTTTCTTGCTCTTGGTTATTACCCCACCAGTCTTTAAACGCATATTCCTTGCCTTTTGCGGCTTGTTTATCATGATAGCTAGCACCCCATAAATATTCTAGTCCACCTTCAACTAACGGGTGTCCTTCTATATCAAAGAAAATGTCTTTTTCTGATGATGGAGGTAAAGCTGAGAGTCCTTTACCATTATCTTGTTTGAGAACATTAAACAGCGGTTTATCTAGTCCTTTGGACCGTAGCTGAATATCTGCTTGCGCCTTAATTTTATCAAATGTTTCAGGTGATATGCCTTTGATAGACTGGACATCCGTTTGAGCAAGCATCATTAATGTTTGAATGCCTCCTTCATGCAAACGCTTTAGTTGTGTTTTGCGCATATTCGCAACTAACGCTAAGCTATCTTCACTTTCCATCAATTCTTTGGCGTAGCTGCTCCAGGCACCGTGATCACTTTCAAATGCAGGGTCAGGCATCGTGCTTTGTTTGCCATTAAAGTCTTTTTGAGAAACTAAAAATTGCTCTTTAAGGTGATCAAAATAGCTTGCATAAGCTGGTAATCTTATACGACTCTGCTGTTTATCCCCCAAAACAACAACCGCTTCCTCTGGTCGCTTTCCTTGCACTTTTTCCAGCATCCAACTGTAGCAGCACAATTGCATAACAAAATAGGGTTTTGTTGATTTAGATAGTTTGGTATCCCAAGCTTCATAATAATAATTCCCTAAATTAGAGTTACCCTCACGACGGACTAAAAAGTCTGCAAAGCCTGCGAAGTCATCCCGTTTAAGATACGCTTGAAAGATGACTTGGTAACCCTCCTCCATCGCCACTTTTGTAGCTGCTTTTGCTGTTGTCTGGTCAGGATTAATAACAGCCACATGCCTAGAGCCATATCGTTGTATCATCTCATTTAAAAATAAGAGCTCGTGCTCATTGCCCTTATTTGCAAGCAGTCCCATCAACTCATCATGATCTTTTTCAATACCCTTTCGCCTTTCAGGATAATCGATAGATAACCGCGCCATCCAAGATGAAAAAGGGCTTTTCATAAAGACCATCAAATCAGATGCTGAATAGATAATAGTTTCATTAATTTTTTGCATTCCAAACCCTATAAAAACTCATAATTCATCTGGCTGGCCAAAAAATTAAGAGATAATAATTAAAAGCTCCTTCATCTAAACAGCCATAGATGCGTCAAATTGTCAAAATAGCCTCTCAATTTTGGTATCGACCTTTTAGTATCTGTTAATCAAAATAAAAGTCCCAATCATCATAAATTCGAGCGAGATCATTTGAAAAACTGTCGTCTGGAATACTTTCATACCATTCGCAGAACACCTCATATGTAATACTAGATTCTCTCAGTATATTTACTGCTTCATCCAAAAAATCATCGATATCAGGCGTAACTTGATGAAGTTCATGCATTTTTTATCTATTAAATTATCCATTTTGTTTCCTCATTGTTTTCTAATTTATAAGATTCGCATAAATGATTTTCTTTCACAATACATATATTCCTTGCATGAAAATAATGGAGGGCTGGTTCCCTTATGTCCCCCTCTAAAAATATTTCCCATACTTTTAAAAAATCGATAGTTGTATAATTCGCAAGACATGTATCATCCATAGAAGGGTCTCGTTTTTTCTAAATTCATTGAACTAATTCCTTTAAGGAGGATTCGGCTAGGATGTACTTGCTGAGCCAAGAAATGTTAATGTTGGCTGTTATTTTTAGGTTTGGCTCCAGCCTTTACAAACCTGCTGACGGCTATTTGAGCCTCTTTAACTTCTGTAATTTATTCAATAATTTCTGGGATTTTCTCTTTAACCGATGACTAAAGAATGGGTTGGAAAGACTGGAGATTACTGCTGTTATCTGAGGCAGCCTGACAGATATAAAAAACTCATTTTACTTTTTGAACTCTCCTTTATGTTAACCTTTGACCAACTTACTGCGCACTTAATCGCTAATATTCACACCGTCTTGATGGAGCTTTTGTGAACCTTATTTACAAATACTTGTACAAGTGTAACTATGAACACTGAGATTTCGTTGAGAGATACTGATGTTGAAAAAACAGCTTATTCCATTATCTGTAATGGCCGTTCTATCATTATGGGTAACTTTTGGTTTACCCGTTCCTATTGAAGTACATTTTAGTGTACGAATAATGATGTGCATTGCTGCTCTTTACCCTATGTTTGCAGCTTGGACTAAATTAAAAACGCTCGACAAAATAATTCTAACTACGACTGCCATTATTTATAATCCCATATTTTTGATACAGCTTGGCAGTGGTCTAGCTTGGGGTACAGTGGCTTTACTTTTGCTCATATATTCTTTTACCCGAATGTTATCTCGAGGTATCGCTTAGATAAGTCTGACTCGACGGGTTCTTAGAGAGATTGTGGACATTTGTAACCCATCTGCATCTGATTACTGAGTTTACCCAACCGGCACTACAATAAAGTTGATACGAATATAACGTATAAATTAGAGCCAACTACCCGCATTCAAATTGTCATGGAGCATGGTATTGATAAAATTTAAAAACGTTTTGATAATGATCATTTTTGTTTCTTGGGGGGGTATTACTAAGGCAGAAAACTCTTCTTTGTTTTCGTACAGTTCTGATAACCTGTTGATGTCAGAAATTATTGCGCTCGGTGCTTTAGAAAATGGCATGAATGTTTATTCCTGGCAGTGGAACGAAAAAGCAAAGGCAATCAATGCTAATTATGGAGCATCTGAGAGTGACGGTGGATATGCTGCCATTGGTTTTAAGGCCCAAGAAATTAAAGCACGTTACCCCAAAGCTGTATTCATTAATGACGATGGTTATCTGCAAATAAATGCATCTCTGTTAGCTTCGTATGATGAGTTTATAGGGCAAAAATCTTCTGGTAAGACAAGTAGGTGTGCACGGATTCTTAACACAAAATACTCACTTTGTTTTTGACAGAGGTTTTAGCTGTGCATTTGAAGCTATAGAAAGTAGGTCAATCTTAGCACTTTGCCGCTGCGGCACACCGTAATATTGTCTACGTCATTGAATGTTTAGGTTGTATAAAAGACTCTGTCGATGAGATCGGGCACTTTTGCTAACTGGAGATTTAAACGCGATTCAAGCTGCCATGATTGTTGGTGCAGTCCCCTTCTCCTTTATAATGATCCTTATGGGTATTGTGTTGCTCAAAGCACTAGACCGATGCGGACTCAGGGAGCAACGTTTGGCTCAGAAAGAGGCCCCTTGCAACTCCCAGCATAAGTCATGAACATTGCACAGCATTTTAAATAATTGAGATTCAAAAATAAGCCTCTTTACTCTTTGTAAAAGGGTACTGACATTTTTTGATGCCTGAAGCATTAACGTAAAGTCTGATGCCAAATTTAAAATAATCATCATTAGTGATTAGCTTGTTGTTAAAGTAACATAAGTCTGAACAATAAAAATGTACAAATAAAGTGATGCTCAAACTTGCTAAACTTTTTGGTTATCTCAAGTGAAGAGAATAAGTTTAGGGCATTTCTGGCTTGCTTTAAAAGTGAAATTACCAACCTTCTAATAGGACCGGTTCAAGTATCGGAGTGCATTGATGTCTGGACGCGTAGTACGCATATTTTTATCCTCCACGTTTCGTGATTTTGGCGAAGAACGTGATTTATTGGTGCGCCGGTTATTCCCGACGTTACGCGCTCGCTTGCAGTCTCGCTTTGTTGATCTGATTGATGTTGATTTACGCTGGGGCATTACGGCGGAGGAAGCAGAGCGTGGTGATGTTTTACCGATTTGCCTATCAGAGATTGATCGGGCTCGACCTTTTTTCATTGGCTTTCTGGGGGAACGCTATGGATGGGTACCACCAAAGGATGCCTACCCATCTCATGTGCTGGAGACGCAGTCCTGGCTTGAAGAACACCGTGGTGGCAAAAGTGTCACCGAACTAGAAATAATGCACGGTGTTTTAAACAACCCCCATATGGCAGGGCGTGCCCTTTTTTACTTCAGAAGCTTTGAGTATTCCTCCTCAAAAGGGGGAGACTATGTAGCCGCATCCGCTGATGATGAGATACGCCAGAAAGCCCTGAAGACCACGATAAGAGAGAGCGGCTTTCCGGTTCATGAAGACTATAAAACACCCGCACATCTTGCAGAACTTTTGGAGCAGGATCTTTGGGAGATCCTGAACCGTGAGTTCCCAGCCTCTGATATCCCTGATGCCTTTGAGCGCGAAACCCTGCAGCATGAAGCGTATGCGCTGCCACGTCAGAGACTATACATCGGCGGAGACCAGTATTTAGCCGCTTTGGATAGGGCGCTTTCTGAAAATAAGCAGTGGATCCTGATTGATGGGCCCTCAGGAGGGGGAAAAAGCGCGCTTCTGGCAAACTGGTTAAAATCTGTAAGTGACCGTGAAGAAAACATTGAAGTTCATGCGCATTATCTTGGCGCAACGGCAGACGCCACAGATCCCATATTTCTTGTACGGCGCTTGATTGAATGCATTCAGCGCATGACAGAGAGTACAGATGATCTTGCCTCTGATCCTGATGAACTATTGGACAGCCTTCCGATCTGGCTGGCGAATGCAAGCGCATGGTGCGAAATGCAGGGTAAGAAATTTCTATTTGTAATTGATGCGCTCAATGGCCTTTCTGATCGGCGTGATCTGAGATGGTTTCCACGTATGTTGCCCAAGCATATTCATCTTGTGATCTCGACACTTCCAGGAGAGGTGAATAATGCACTGCTAGACAAAGCTGATTGGTCTCGTGTGAGCGTCATACCTTTAGATGCCAAGACCGCTGAACTGGTCTTTACGTCATACTTGTCACTGTTCAACAAGACGCTGCCAGACAGCCTAGTCGTGCAAGTGATGGCGCATGAACTTGCGGTAAATCCACTATTTCTGCTCACACTGGCAGAAGAGTTAAGACTCTTTGGGGAACACGAACAACTGAGCCATCGCTTAGATCATTATCTGACCAGTATAACTGTAGATGATTTATTTGAACGCGTACTTGAGCGTATCGAACAGGACTTCGGCGCGAAAATGTTGCGCGAGATTATGACGGCACTTTGGGCGGCACGTGCAGGGCTGCGTGAGGAAGAGATCCTTGGTTACTTGGGTCTAAAGCCGATGCACTGGGCCTACATCCGCAATGCTTTGGGTCCCACTCTCATCGATGCATCAGGCCGCTTGATATTTGCACATGACTATATGTGCATTGCTGTCTCTGACAGGTACATGGCAGGTAACAACACGATCGGGCAGGAGGGACAGAGTGAGGAAGCCTTAAACCTCAGACGCACTGCGCACAAAAAGCTTAGTAAGTGGTTTGGGCAATATGCATTTAAGGATGGCCAAAGCATTGTATCAGATGAGCGTGCAGCAGAAGAAATTCCTTATCAGTGGCAACAGGCACAGGATTGGAAAAAACTGCAGACGTTTTTGAACAGTACTTCAGGTTTTATGAGCCTGATTAAATACCGTTCTAAAAGCGAAACTCTGCTTTATTGGCGGCATGTAGAGAACAACACAAGCACGCGATTAAAGACCTATGGCAAATATTTAGCACAAAAATGGTACCATGCAGATCCTAATAAGACCGGAGCACTAATATTGCTGGCATGGATAGAATTTCTTTTTTATGCTAGCCGATATAAACCGGCCCTTGGCTCTACAATTTTTTTGACTAGGCTAGAGAAGTATCTTTCGAAAGATGAGTTGGAGCGAGCTAAACTAAGCAAGTCAGACATTTTAATCAGTATATCCGAGTATGATAAGGGAGTTTCGCTTCTAAATGAGTTACTAGAAACACGCCTTAGAAAATCCGGTGAGAGGCATCCGGACACTGCAAAACTTTTAAACCGCCTTGTTGCAGCCGATTATGCGCGAGGCTCTTTTGGATCTGCCAAAGCAACCGCTTTGCAAGCGCTATCAATTCAAGAAAAAAACCTTGGAATAGCGCATGGTGAAACACTGCAAACGCTTAATAATTTGGCAAATATCGACATTGAACTTAGCCTTTTTAAAGATGCCATCAATCGACACCAATTGGTTGGGGAAAATTATAAGAAACGCAACGGCGAATATAGCGTTGAATATGCCCAATCACTCAATAATTTGGGTAGGGCCTATGAGGGCGAAGCTGCCTATGAAGAAGCAGCTCATTGCTACAAAAAATCCATTAAGATTTATCAAGAAGTTTTGGGTGACTACAGCACGGACATCCTAAAGCCAATTTCAAACCTTGGGTTACTTTTGTTCAATTTTTTTAACAAAACTGAGGAAGCCAAGGATTATCAAACACATGCCCTTGCAATCGCTGAATCAATATTTCCGGATGATCACCCTGAAATTGCTCGACTACTAGCCAATCTTTCCGTTACAGAAACTGATTTTGCAAAGAAAAAAGCTTATGTCATCCGAGCTAACGACATATGCAAGAAAAAACTTGAAAATCATCCCTATACGTCGGCTTCTTTCACCCTTTTGGCGACAATTTATAGTGAGGAACGTAATTTCGAAGGCGCTTTCCACTGTTTTGAACAGGCAATTGAAATATCCAAAGCATCAACAGGGAAATTGAGTAAGTCCTACGCCGACGCATTGCGGTCAATGGGTGACTTTTTATACCGCAACGAAAAAAGTTCCATTGCAGTAAACTATTTGGAGAAAGCAATCCAGGTTTATGATGAGATATTGCAGCCCAATGATCCACATCGTTCAGATGTTTTATGCCTTATTGCGTTCACGCTGAGTGAAAATGGGGAGCATCAAGAAGCATTAATATATTATAAAGAAACTCTAAAAATTATTGAAAAGGTTTTTCCCGGGGACTTAGGTCGGCTAATCCTCCCGCTGCAATACCTAGCTGAAACTTACCTGCGCCTTGGGGATTACAATATGGCCGAACCTTTATACAAACGAGCCCTGGAAGCACAAAATTTATTACAGGGGGCCTATCATCCAGATCTCGCACAAACTTGTTTCGATATTGCTGATATATACCTTGAACTATCGCATTATAAGGTTGCTGAAGAATACTATCGTAAGACGTTAGCAATTGAAGAGCTCAATCTCGGGCCTGATCATGAAGATATTGCATTAACGTATTACAATTTAGGTAAAACTTTGGCTAAACAAACAATATATTTAGAGGCTGAACAATATTTTCAAAAAACTCTTCAGATTGAGCTTCGAGAATTGGGGGAATATGATCCAGAGATTGCACTGACATTTTTATCGATCGGAGAGTGTCAATTTCACCAAGCTAAATTCGACGACGCAGAGCTAAATCTTCAAAAAGCCTATACGCTTCAATTAATAGAATATGACGAAAAAGGTAAAAATTTAGGGCGCGTTTTACGCCTTTTATATGAAACCTTCAACGCACTTGGCAAGCTTGAACAAGCTCAAAAAACTATGCTTAAGCTGGATGATCTAAATAAATGACAATTCAACGATGACGCATGATTTTTTAATCTTAACAACTTTACGCGCGTATCCAAACCTCAAAGCAGCCTACGAAAAATTTCAAACGCCGTAATTAATATAACCTGTTTTAAGCATTACCTGGAACACTTTCGTCGTTAATTCAATATCGATCAGAGCACTATGCTGGACACGTTTCGAGCAATCAACAGCGAAATAATCACAAAGACTATAGTATCCTTCCAGAAAGCCAATGAAAAAGGGACGAGCCTAATCAATCTCTGATAGTCAAATCGGTAAAACATCACCACTCTCTTCCCTCCATGTTTCGCAGACGCTTCAAGCATGCCTATTCTGACAGTGCCATTTCTATTTCTTTGATCCATTTAGAGAAAAAAGCTTTTCCTTAATTAAACGAGCCTCCGCATCGTTCTTATTCGCGATTAACGTCTTTAATAAAAGTTCCAAAACTCTTTTTAGTTCAGGATTATTTTCGCCATCTTCCATGAGCTGCAAAGAATATGCTTTTCTGAGGTTTTTTTCAGCTTCCGTAAAATCACTTAGATGATATTGACATTCTCCTAATGACAAAAAGGTCAGGGAGAGCACAACATCATTTGGACCTAATTCATCTACTTCAATGCTCAAACACTGGTTAAAATAATTACATGCTTGAGCAAATAGTCTTTGCTCATAAAATATCTCGCCTAAATTATAAAATGAAGCGGCGAGATTGATGTGCCTTTCTCCCAACTCACCAATTTCAATCTCGATTAATCTAAGGGAGTAATTGGTGGCTTCTTCAAAAGCTCGATCTTTCTTTAATTTGTAAACATACCAATACAGTGCTTGAGCTTTGGGTGAGCTGCTATTTTGGCCCTCTAGCTGATTGACTTCCTCGAATATAGCTTCTGCAGCTTCTAAATCACTCTTGTAACTGAGTAGAACAGCTAGGCTATATTTGGAGGATATCGACCAAGAATGTTGCACACCTAATTTTTTAGATATTATTTTGTGTGAGCGCCGAAATAAAGCTTCCGCTTCAGTGTAATTACCCATATCGTTTAGAAGCGTAGCGAGAGAGTTTAGACTTTGAGCTACGTCGATGGAATTCTTGCCATACCTGTTTTCTTTAATCTTCAGGTCCAGACTATAGGCTTCTCTTGCTTCGTCATATCTTTCGGTCCAACTAAATAAATGGCCAAGGTTGTTGAGAACGTCTGCAGACCTTGGATGCTCTGATCCGAGTACATTATTCATTACAGTTAGTGCTTCGATCAGCAAAGGTTCTGCGCCAACATAATCATGGTCGATATCCATCATAAATATGGCTAATTGTGACATTGCTCTGGCTGTTAATGGGCTGTCTTTTCCTAAATGGGATGAGTAAATTTTCACTGCTTTGTGGAGTAAATTTTTTGCCTCAACATTATCGCCACTTTCTGTGCCCCACAGCAGCCCGCCCAGTGCTAACACATCATCCGCAGTTTTTAAGTGGTTTTTACCGTAAAGTTCTTGGCGAATTGATAAAACCTCACGGAGCAAAGGTTCGCCTTCCTTAGACGTAAGCGTCGCAACACTCGCCAGCCCTTTTTTTTCATCAGCAACCTCATCGCTGACTGCACCAAATACAGAAGTAGCACTCTCAATAACATCTTTATAAATTTCAATAGACTCGTTGAATTTCTCTTTTACAGAAAGCAATTGGGCAAGTTCTCCGTTGGCTAGAACATATTTTTTATGTTGTTGACCAAAGTTAATTAATCGGTTTGCGACCATTATACGGTGAACTCTTTCAGTGAACTCTCTATACCTTCCTGCGTACATTAAGAACTGTGCGACCTGTTGAGCTATATCTCCAGTTTTTTCTTCTGTTTCATGGGATTTCCATTTATTCCAGGCTTTTTCATACTGTGTTTCGATATCAGTTTTGATGTTTGCTTCAAGTATGAGCCAGTAGGAGAGGAGCTCTTGTTCACTACGATCCTCTAGGATCGCAACGAGCATATCCTGTTCCGTGAGCGTGGATTGCAGTTTTTTCCATTCCTGCGCCTGTTGCCATTGATAGGGGATTTCCTCGGATGCGCGATCATTGGACACGATACTGTCGTCTTCTGTGAATGCATGGCTTTCAAACCACTTGGCGAGTTTACTATGGGCGTTGCCCCTGAGTTTTAGGGCCTTCTGACTTTGCCCTTTATTACCGATTGTATTGTTGCCAGCCATATATCTGTCAGAGACGGCAATCCGCATGTAGTCATGCGCAAATATCAACCGACCTGATGCATCAATGAGGGATGGGCCTAAGGCATTGCGGATGTAGGCCCACTGCATGGGCTTTAGACCCGAGTAACTAAGGATCTCCTCTTCTCTCAAACCCGCACGGGCGGCCCAGAGTGCACTCATTGTTTCTTTGAGAATTTTGGCACCGAAGTCCCCCTCAATGCGCTCAAGAACACGCTCGAATAAATCATCAACAGTTAAGCTGCTCAGATAGTAATCTAACCGCTCCGTCAGCTGCTCATGCTCTCCAAACAGGCGGAGCTCTTCTGCAAGCGTAAGGAGGAACAAGGGGTTTATCACGAGAGTGTGCGCCATCACGCGTTCAACAAGATTATTGGGAAGTGTTTTATTGAACAGAGCCAAGGAGGATATAAAAACCTTGCGGGCTGTCTGTGCGTCCAATGGCATCACGCTGACGCTTGCCCACTCCCCCTTGTCCTGCAAATTGCCATTGACTTCACCAGGAAGAGTGGAGACCACCAGATGAATGTGCTTTGGCAACATGCTTGGAAACCAACGAAGGTCACGGCGACCAGAAAGGCTATTGAGCGCATCAATTACAAATAGAAATTTCTTACCCTGCATCTCACACCATGCGCTTGCATTCGCCAGCCAGATCGGAAGGCTGTCCAATAGTTCATCAGGATCAGAGGCAAGATCATCTGTGCTCTCTGTCATGCGCTGAATGCATTCAATCAAGCGCCTGACCAGAAACACAGGATCCGTTGCATCCGCTGTTGCGCCTAGAAAGTGTGTATGCACTTCAATATCTTTTTTTCTATCACTGATAGACTTAAGCCAGTTCGAAAGCAATGCGCTTTTTCCCCCTCCTGAGGGACCATCAACCAGTATCCATTGCTTCCCATCAGACAGTGCTTTGTCCAATGCCTTCAGATAGGGATCACCACCAATGTAAAGCCGCTGTCGTGGCAGCGCATACGCTTCATGCTGCAGGTTTTCGCGCTCAAAGGCATCAGGGATATCAGAGGCTGGGAACTCACGGTTCAGTATCTCCCAAAGATCCTGCTCCAAAAGTTCTGCA
>Ga0206129_10003895_pt1 | contig 16860 bp, 14 predicted proteins | sample Helgoland_Spring_8_FD_148616 | JGI IMG/M metagenome (GOLD analysis project Ga0206129, IMG submission 148616) | Pelagic subsurface seawater microbial communities from Kabeltonne, Helgoland, North Sea - Helgoland_Spring_Bloom_20160502_2 | ecosystem: Environmental > Aquatic > Marine > Epipelagic ...
AATACTACATAAAAAATCATCAAATAGTACACCCATATGTAAGATTATTACTCAGATGTTTACTAATAATTCAGACATACAAAATATATATGATGAGAACAATGACATAATAGAATCACCAATATGTGTATATATATGCCAATATGAAGATGAAAAGTATACGAATATTGAAACAACCGAAAGACTGAGTACTTCGTTAGTATCTAATAAGGTATCTCATGATGTATTTGGTAATATTACAATGTTCTCTACAATTCCTATTTTAAATGGTGATAATTATAAAAGATACGGTTTATTTACAAGTAATGCGAATTATATCCTGCATACGAATTTTACAAGGTCTGAAGTAGAATATATAAAGGATAAATCATGTGTCCGGTTCGCTTACAATAATGTGGAATGTTGGGCCGTAAAAGATTCCAGCATGTTCTCCCATATCTAATATATTTTTGTTAGTTATATTAGATATTATTTCATATACCCAGATAGAAATTTATCAAGAACAGTAGCATCAATTGTAGGTTGAAAGTTATTTACAATATCTTCCTTTAATGGTTTTCTGTTATAAACTTCTTCATATCCATGAATATATTGGATGATTTTGTCAACATGAAGGTTATATTCGTATTCCTCTTCGCGTAATTTTCTTGCGGTGTCTTGAATGTCTTGTAATTTAATATTTTCTTGTTCTCTCTTATTATCCTCATGACGTATTAATTCTTCATTTCGTTCAGCTAATATACGCTGTTGCTCCAATATGAAGTTGTCTCTTTCTTTTACTGCTTGTTCGGCAGCACTGTCTATAACCGGTTCATTATTAATTTCTTTATACCATTGATTTCTGGTTTCTTCAGCACTGATAATAGTATCACATATATCTGGTTTCTTTACTTTATCAAAACCAGGTTTATTTTTGAATTTATATTTGAATTCCTTAACCGTACTATTTTCAATGGAAGGACTGGTTTCCATCAATCTATCAAATTCAAGACGACATGCCTTTATAAAATGCCCTGCTTTGTCACGTTCTTCTGGTTTTTTTGCTAATTCAATACGTACATTTCGTGCGAATTTATCCCAAGCAATAGACGACACACGATGAGATTCATTTTTTTCAGACACTTTTAAATATTGTTGAATTGTTGTTAAAATACCTACTAAAATATTAATACTACCTATTATAGCGGGTGCGTAACCTTGAATATGGGGCGGTAAAGTACTCTGTGCAAAAGACGCTGTTCCAGTAATAGTAGATAAAATAATAGCTGGTATAGTAAACCATGCTTGCTGACTTGCGAGTTTAGTATGACTTCTGAAATTTAACCACTTGTAACATTGTGCTATGTCACACCATTCAATTAATATTTTTTCATTATCTGGAGACCATAAAATTTTGTCATCCTTTGGATTTCCACGACCTCTAACACTCTGTTTTTCATCATTGCTATCTAAATCTTTATTACTTACTTGTTTTATAGATTCGTCTGTATCCATCTAAATTAAGCTATATATTTACACAACATTCTATTTCGAATGTAGTATTTACAAAAATTATCATGTACTTTCTGTATCTGAAAGTGTAGATACAGATGTGGGAGTAGGTGCTGGAGTAGGTGATATATTGTCACTACTATCAGGAAGTAATAAGATATTGTCATTTTCATTTTTATCGTGCAATTTAATATCAGAAATTGATTCTATTAATATCGATGACTTATCGTTAATAGGCTCTATGTTCGTACGAATAAGATTTTCATCGTCATATTCATTATATTCAAATTTACGAGTAGAATCCCCCTCTTCAACATCATCCACTGAATACGCATGATTTCCATTGACATTATCCTCTATTTCATTATCAAAATCTTTAAGACGTTGTAATACATTTTTCAAATGTTTGGTTTGAGATATATGAAAAAAGGATAAATAATTTATATATAAAGTCATTTGTTGCTTTAATACAACATTTTCATGTTCTAATGTATTAAGTAAATTTGATATAGAGAACCCGATACGCGTCTTACTGTTATAGTTAGTTATTTTCGTTTGATTTATCTCGTAACATTCATATAAGAAGTTTATATAATTCATAATATCTTCATGAATATGTTTGATATCATCTAAATTATATTCTTGGAACGGGTCTAAATCTTTATATGGTGGGAATGTATAAAATTCCAGGTTAGATGCGTTTAAGTCATCACTATTGTCTTTTATATAATTAATGATAAGAGTATGTAATTTGTAATAATCACAGTACATTCTGTTATTCAATAATACACGAAATCTGTCAATATTTTCTAATTCAACGGAAAATAGTTTGTATTGGAAAAAAAAAGAGTCTAAACTGAATAGTAAAGCCTTTTTTGTGGTGGTCTTGGAAAGCTCACCATATATTGTTTTTAGTTCCATTATTTTATCATTTACTTGTTTTTTTACTTTGGTTACGTCATTTCGTAATAATAATATATTATGAAAAGTAGATTTTAACTTTTCAAGATTATGAGATAAATTATTTGCCATGTTATATACTTTCGTCACATAAAAAGTTCAATCGGATGTGTAATACATACGCGACTCAGACTAACACCACAAATCACCTATAGGTTTACTTAATATATCAAATGAAGTATCCCACATGTTATATGGTTTATAAGTTTCTTCCTTTTGTGAAATATTTTCCTTATTATGTGTATTTGAAAGTGTACTATATCTAAAGAATGGAACATTTTTTAGTGTGGGTAGATTAGCACGTTTATTTCTATCAATATGATGTTTAATTTCCCAGTATTGTGCTGCTTCTTCATCATATAATAACCTTATCATTCCATATTCACAAACGTTTTTTTTAAAATTAGTAGCTCTATCAGTTGAATATAACTGAATAGTAATGAAAGCATAGTAATACTCATTTTTCTTTTCATTCACTCTATGTTTCATGTCTATAGTAGTCACATCGCCTATATCCATATGTTGAAATACAGATAATATTTCTGGTTTTGTAACAGAACCAAGAATACGAGGAATATAAATATCAATTGTTGTCATTGTTGTTATTGTTGTTATTGTTGTTATTGTTACTACTAATTACAATAACATTTAGTTTTTCAATTTTACAATAATATATTAAAAAATTGATTAAAAACAATTTTATATGAACTAATATAACTATTCCAATAATGACCGATAAATCAACCGAAACAAAGTTACCAGCAGATATTGATTCTATATATGATGAATCAATTATCCTTTCAAAACCGGTAATGAAAAGGACTGTAACCAAACCAGAATGGTTGAATGTCAAAACTGATATATCCGATAATATTATATCTGACAACGAGCTTGAACTTTCAAAACCGATTATGAAAAGGACTGTAACCAAACCAGAATGGTCTAATACACAAACTGGTACATCCGATAATATTTTAGATAATATTTCACGCCCAATACTTCGTAGGCATAGTCCTTCATTTGATGAATATTCGCCCGACAGTATAAATACAAGTAATTCAATAATTGATATTATAGACAACTATAATAAAAAACATCAATAATAGAAAAATGATACACCCAAACATAAGTAATTTACATAAAAAGTAGTTAAACAGATTATAGTCATATTATAAATATATAGCATGGATTCAACCGAAGTTCCTACCAATTTTGTTACAGTAATTAATGATTTTACAAATGATTTAACAACAACATTTCCAGAATACAGTGATAAATGGAATCATCTAACTGGTACAATAAGCGATTCAACACGAGATGAAATATACAAATATTGTGTGTCAGTATATCCTGAACGTTTTTTTGATATTCTATACCAACATGCTGACATTTTTTCAGATAAACAAGACGTAAATGTAAATTTCTTACCTAACATAGATTTTAAAATCCTTTATAATTCTGAAGGAGTAACTGAAAATATCCGTAAGACAATCTGGAAATACTTACAATTGGTTTTATTTACAGTAGTTGGTAGTGTTAAAGATAAGAGTACATTCGGCGATTCTATGAATATGTTTGAGGGGATAGATGAAAAAGACTTACAGGAAAAATTAGGTGAGACTATGGAAGGTCTTACTGATTTTTTCAAAGACATGGGTAAAAACGAAAGTTCTGAAAGTGAAGGTTCATCGGAACAAGAACAATCAATGCCATTTAATATGAATGGTATGCCTAATATGGAAAATATGCAAGAACATTTACATACATTATTTAATGGTAAGATTGGTTCACTCGCCAAAGAAATGGCAGAAGAAATTTCTGGTGATTTTACTGATTTACTTGGAGATAATGCGGAGAACGCAAGCCCTCAAGATGTTATGAAAAAGCTTATGAAGAATCCTACCAAAATAATGGGTTTAATGAAATCTGTAACTGGTAAATTAGACGCAAAAATGAAAAGCGGTGAAATTTCACGAGAAGAAATTATGAAAGAAGCAGGTGACCTTCTTGGAAAAATGAAAGAATCCACTGGAGGTGCTGAAATGTCTGAGATGTTTGCTAAAATGGCAAAAAGCATGGGAGGTATGGGAGGTATGGGTAAAAATATGAGAATGGATACAAATGCGATTGACCGTATGGTAAAATCTTCAAAATTAAAAGAAGGTATGTTAAAACGTCAGGATATTAAGAAAGAAAACATGTTGGAAAAGGCAAAACAAGAGGCTATTTTGTTACAACAACGAATCGACGCACAAGACAAACTAATTGCGAAGTATTCTTTAGAACAAAAAGACGGTAATAATATGGTATTCAAGTTTGATGGTGAAACTTCACAAGAAAGATCATTTATTCATCCTGATTTACTCAAAGAATTAGAAGCAGAAGATACAACAAAACAAAACAACACAAATAAACCAAAGAAGAAGAAGAAGAAGGGAAAGAAATAAATTTTAGGTTTATATTTTTATCTGCGTATAGTTTAATTTAATGGGACTTTTTCAGTATATCAAATTAAACGTTTTTATAATTAGTTTAGCATTCGGATTATTTGCCGTATACATAACTATGCCCGATACACGTAAGATTTATGTGTACCCTACCCCTGAGAACATAGACGTACTTCAATACAAGGACAAGACTGACACATGCTTCAAATTCAAACAAAATGAAGTCGCTTGTCCCAAAAATGAGGCTGAAATAACCAAGATACCAGTTCAAAGCTAACCATTTATTTTACATAATTATGTATTGTATGTAAAATATCAGGAAGGACAATTGAGTATAAGATATTGAAAAATTATTTATATGGATGTATTGTATATTATGAATTTACAGCGTTTACTCCATACTGAACTCGGGCAAACACTTATATCAATATTACTTGGTTTAGGACTCGCAACTTTATTTAGAAAAGCATGTACGGATAAAAATTGTCTAAAATTTAATGGACCAATTATTAGTGAAATCGAAGATAAGATTTTTAAACATGATAATAAATGCTATAAATATACTACAACTTCATCCAAATGTGATAATACAAAACGTATTATTAATGTATCTGATACACCACAAATAGTCAATTAATCCAGATTATTTAGTATCATTCGTACAACTATACAATCTTACTTATATCATATTGTATAGTAATGGAGAATACAACCACCAGAATATCAGATTTACCTGACCCGAATTCACAACATATGCAACAGCAACAATCACAGTACATGAATCAACAACCCTCTACAAAAACAACTGAATTGCCTAATAATTATACTCCGATTAACGTCCATCCAAATCCATATGGTGTTTCAGATCATAACCCTATTATGTCACATCCCGAACAACCAATCAGCCCACAACAAGAAATGATTGTTAATAATAATGCTACTAAACAAGTTCCGCAATATTTATCAGAGGAACAGCGTCAAATGATAATGCCTTCGCAACAACAACGACTACCATCACGCCATATACAACAAGATACCACTCAATACGCTCAAGATGAAAGAGTCCAACCAAATTATATACCAAAAGAAAATGTGTCGAATGACTATGTTAGAGAGTATGAAGATTTTACCGATAAAAATATTCAGAAACATGAAAAAGAGAATGACCGCAATCAACAAATAGATGATATTTTGAGCGATTTACAAGTACCTATTTTTGTAAGTATTTTATTCTTCTTATTTCAACTTCCCATTATAAATGCATATATATTCAAACGGTTCTCGTTCTTATCCATTTATAATGATGATGGTAATTTTAATTTTTACGGATTAGTGTTTAAAAGTTGGATTTTTGGTAGTATATATTACACCATAACCAAATTTACTAATTTCTTAATCAGTCTATAATCCCAATACCTTCAATAATTTATTCTTAGAACCAGTTTTGGTTTTCTTTTTGATTGTCTTAGTTACAGGTTTCTTTATTTGTTTCTTTTCATTAGATAGTTTCGTTTTCTTATCATTAGGGGTATATTTTAAAAACCATTCTTGATATTCAGGAGATGATTGTTTATTCTTTAACTCTTTAAATTTTTGGGTTTTTTCAGACCGGATATCTTCAATGGTAGTTTGCTTACCATAACATTGGTTTGTGAAACGCTTTAAAATACCTTTCTGTTTTAGTTTATTTTTTTCTTGAATGTTGAATAAATACTCAGCCATACACAATAATCTGATATCATGTAATTTTTTGTCACCATAGACAAAGCTCAAATATAAACTCATAATAGTATCAATTGTAGCTATTTTTACTAATCTATCATTCATATTTATTTCATTATAACTATGACAAGCGATAGGTTTATGTATTACTGCTACAATGTCATCTTTTCCCACAGATACTTCTATGTTCTCAGGTATTACTTCACCAATAGCATTATTTCGTGTAATTTTAATATTTTTGATTCCATTCTCTTCTAATTGTTCTTTTAATATTAATGCTGTTTTTTCTAAGTCTTCAGATAGTACATCAAAATCAGGTATTTTCTGTAATTCACGTTTATCAGCATTATTTACTTGTTTTGAATACAATCCACTTGCGTATCCACCGAAAAATACAACTCCCTCATCCATTAATGTATCTCGTGTGATGAAATAGACTTTCTCTTGTTCGGACATACCTATTTCCATTTTTCTCTGAAAATCTATCTCACTACAATTTGAAGTTTTTAATGGGTAATATTTGTTTAGTAAATTTAATCGTTCTAATACTTTCTCCCATCTGGATACATCTCCATCAGGCCTTGATAATTCTAAGTACATAGACATTCTCAAATAATTTGGAGGTGTATAATGAATACCAGATCTTTTTATAGAATCGCTTTTAATTGAATTAAATAATTGTTTGGGTAATTGTGTGATGTCAGCAATGGGAATGAAATTTACAAATACTTTGTATGTTCCGTAATGTACACCTGCTTTTGCTTCTACATTGGTGTATCCATTATTATAATATATATCAGCCAATTCTTTTGCGTCGTTCATTGCGGTTGATGAAAAGAAATCATAATCAGGTATTTCGGCTTCTTTGTCATAGAAACGCGCATTTTCTGGTAATATATTGTTAATAGCAGTACCACCATAGCATACTAACTTCTTTTTCATAATAAACTCTTCTACTATTTTTATCATTCGTTGTACGTCTTCGTCGCTAACAATTCTTTTACCAGATGTTTTTTTATTTTCTTTTATAGCACTTCGTAATACAGCCATTTCGCACTCTTGAAATGTCATTTTATTAGTACATTCATCCGGATAAAAAGTTTTCTTTGACTTTTGTGAACTATTTTTATTGTATTTACCCATTTGTATATACAATAATTATACTTTTTTTTACTGCACCTGATTTTTTTTCAAATAATCGATAGTATATGCTAAAGGAAGTATACCCCCTTTGTTATCATTAAACATCTGTTCGTATTGCTCTAACTCATCGTCTTTAGAATAAAACTTATATAATACGAATTGTGCTCCGTAGTTCAATATAAAGCTATTTATTTCTGGGTTTTTTGCGTTATTATTAATAGTATCAGGCATAACCAATCTCATGCTTCGTGTGCTCGTACATAACCCACATTTGTCTTCTACTCGTATGTGGTCGTAACTTAGATTTAACAATTCGGTGTATCTGTGAAGATATAAATCATCTGACCCACTTTCTAAATTAACAAATGTGGGTAGATTATAACATCGTCTTTCATTGGGCTCACATGTAGATTTAGTTTCATAATTACGGTCAAGTGTTTTATCAATAATTAATACTATTTTACCCTGTATATCTGCCATTTTGGTTTGTTTAGTAACTTCACTTTGGTATAATCTGGACTTAATAGTTGTATCAATCGATTTTGATATTAATCTATATAATTTCGTATCATCTCCTTTTGATTTGATTCTTAAATGAATAAATAGTGGGTCATTTAAGTTAGGTGTAGGTTGAACGAAAGCGGAAGTAGATAACATACTAAATACATTATCAAGTAGTAGTGTATTCTCAGTTTCAATCGTTTCTAATGAAGTATCGTTTGTATACGTAATCATTGGTTTATCGTCAATTAATAGTACTTCAAAGTCTAATAATCTCACTCCGCGAGTTAATAGGTATTTAACCATGTCTATATTTACATTTTTACCAGTTACAGCACTATTGTAAGATGACTTTATAACATAATCTTTTAATGTAGGTTTCTCAAGTGAGTCGTTTGAAATATACGATTCATCATTGGGTAATGAAACAATACCAGTTCCTTCAGATTCTATTAAACTATGGTATTCTCCTTCTGCTGTTCCAAACAACTCGAATCCTTCGACTGTGTTACATTGACATTCATTATTTTTACATCTGGACCTACATTTTAGTGATTTACATTGTAATTTATTAATAATTCTTGCCATCATTTTACGCTTCCATAGAAAACGATATATTACATATATGAATATACAAATAATTAATAATAACAATATACTTTGAATCTTATTCATTATTATGGGTTATATATTATTTGAAGATTTAATATATTATCACTAACAAATATAATAGTAATTATATATAAACTTATAATAATGGCTGGTGGATTACTAAACATTGCTGCCGTAGGAAATGCTAATTTATTTTTAACAGGAAACCCAAGTAAAACATTCTTTAAAGTAACATACTGTAAATATAGTAATTTTGGACTTCAAAAATTTCGGATAGACTATAATGGTTCAAGAGATTTACGTTTAACTGAACCTTCTACTTTTCAATTTAAAATACCAAGACATGCTGAGTTATTAATGGATACATATATCGTATTAACATTACCAGATATATGGAGTCCTATTCATCATCCATTACCTAAACCAATACTCTCACAAGAAGGACTTAATACTATACCAGACGTAGTAGATGGAAATGACACTGGATGTAGATGGGCTCCTTATGATTTTAGGTGGATTGAAAATATTGGTGCGTCTATGATTCAAGAAATCGAAATCACAAGTGGGTCAACGACTATTCAAAAATATACTGGTGAATACCTTTCTATGATGGTTGAACGTGATTTTAATAATGAAAAGAAAGAATTATTTAATAATATGTCTGGAAATGTACCAGAATTAAATGATCCAGCTAACTGTAATGGGCGTATTAATTCATATCCTTCAACTATTCATACTTCAAATACCGCAGGTGCTGAACCCTCAATACGTGGGCGAAATCTATATATACCCATTAATACATGGTTTACTTTGAATAGTTCATGTGCATTTCCATTAATCGCTCTTCAATATCAAGAACTGCATATTAATGTCACATTTAGACCGATTCAAGATTTATTCCAAGTACGTGATGTATTTGATTCAAGAAATAACTTCCCTTATATAAAACCAAATTTCGGTGAATCACGTTTTCAAATGTATCGATTTCTACAAACCCCACCTTCTATAGAAGTATCTGCTGAAAACTACCAAAATAAACTTTCTGTATGGAATGCTGATATTCATCTAATATCCACTTATTGTTTCTTATCCAAAGAAGAAGCAGAATTGTTTGCAAGAAAAGACCAAGTATATTTAATTAAAGATGTATTCACACATACCTTTGAAAATATAACTGGAACACGCAAGGTTAAATTGCAGTCACCACCTGGTATGGTCGCCAGTTGGATGTGGAATTTTCAGAGGAACGATGTAAATTTACGTAATGAATGGAATAACTATACAAACTGGCCATATAAGACATTACCCGTAGGTAGTGTACCATATACTAATTCAAATAAGCAAGGTGCTTTTCCAAATATAGACCCAGTTGATTTACTTGTCACTGGACTGTTAACTACTGGTAATTTCGCAGTAGAAAATAGAAAAGAAATACTTGAAACCATGGGTATACAACTGGATGGTAGTTATCGCGAAAATATGTTAACTCGTGGTATTTATGATTATATTGAAAAATATACCCGAACTAAGGGTTCCGCTAAGGAAGGTATATATTGTTATAATTTTTGTTTAGATACAAGCCCATTTGAATACCAACCATCAGGTGCTATTAATTTAAGTAAATTCAAAAATATCGAATTAGATATTACAACTTATGTTCCACCAATTGACCCTATTAATTCCAGATTTGATGTTATTTGTGATGGAGAGGGAAACGCAATTGGATTTCGTAAAGAAAATTGGAGATTATATGACTACAATTATAATATGACTTTGTACGAAGAACGATATAATGTATTATCATTTATGGGGGGTTCATGTGGTATGTTACATTCAAGATAAGTATTATTGCGTGTTAATTCCATTTTTATTACAATTATATAGTATAACAAATAAATCTATACTATATAAATGAAGGAAGTATCGAATAGTAATAAAGTATTTAGTGATGATAATAAAGATATGAAATCCGCTAACTTTCAAACCGAACATATGAAGAACAAAATAAAGAATGTGAAGAAAAGGAAGAAATTATTAAACATTAAAAATATTGAACCATTAGTTAATATTCATGAAACACCCAATAATCATTCATCAAATCCAAATGTAAAAGAAGGTTTTACTTTTAATGAATGCGATTGGACTGGAGAAGATAATGTGTTTGAAGGAAGTAACGAAGACGTTGTTGACACATCACAATCATTCGCAAAAATGGTAGAGGATGCTTTTAATTCACTTGAAACATGGTACGATGAACGTATGACATTTTATACAACAATCGCAAGTAGTGATGATAAACATATAAATCATGATAAAGGATATTTAAAACGGTATTTTAACTGGATAGTATCAATATTCATTGCGTCTGTAGTTGTATATAACTGGAGTTTTATAATGTTTTATAGAGATGCGGGTGGTAATCCTATAAAAGCATTTAATGTTCCACGAGAAGAAATTAAAAAAGCAACCGTGTCAAACCCTTTTATGAAAATTGTAAATTTTTTTACTGATATACCATTCTTTATTACGGATATTTTTAAAAGATATATAACTGATTATTTTCCTGACTATATTCTCAACAAAATAGAAGACCCTTCTTCATCTAAGAATTTAAAATCAGTAATATTATTGTTATTTATGTTTATATTAGCATTATCTGTAGTTATGATACATGGCTCAGTAGGATTTTTGAAGAGTATATTGGTTGATTTTGCTAAGTTAGAATTTTCGGGTTTTTTACCTATTATGACATACATAATAATTGGAATATTATATTTAATGACGTTTATTGAAACAAACCCTATTGTCGATATATTACCACTTGGGTCATTGATTACATTCGCAGAAATGTTTAGTATTTTATATTGGTTTAAAAAGATTATGTTGTTGATATACTTATTTTTTATAGGAGCACCATTATCAACCGCCATATTATTCGGATATATATTATTTCATTCCTTGTTTGGAATGTTTTATAATGGAACAAACATATTTAAAACGAAAACAGATTTTGATGATTTTTTGAAACAGTATAAACCTATACCCAAAAGTGATACAGCATGTAGTCCTCTTAGCTTTTTTGATAAAATCATAAATTATATGACTCATATATTCAATTACATATATGATAATTGTATTCAAATTGGGATTATAATAGTCATGATATATGCGTTGCTTGATTCAAGTATAAACATAAAAAATAACGCATTAAAATCATTAATCATGGTTATTACACTCGCTTGTATAGTGGGAGCTGTTATATATAGTATACTAATTAATGTATTATCGTCGAGCAATAATGAATCGTCGTATACGAATGTACCTACACCTGACACCGACAAATTTAACCCATTTAATACACCAAATATAGTACCTACGGAAGAATCTATACCTGACTTAACAGGTAAATTACAAATACCTACAAAAGAAACTATATCTGACATTGCTGGTAAGTTAAATATAAATGATAATGCTACACTTCAGGATGGATTGAATCAAATGGGAAATATAGCATCCACATTAAATTCGTTGAAAAATAGTAAGACGTAATAAGTATATTCGATTTTCACAACTTAAATTAATTAGTATTTACAGATATAAATACTAATCGTTAGTATAATTATTATAGTAATGGGAAACGATGATAAACAACAATCTTTGGATAAATATCCGTTCGTGAGTATATGTACTCCGACATTCAACCGACGCCCATTTATTGAGAACATGTTTACTTGTTTTCGTAATCAAGATTATCCAAAAGATAGACTGGAATGGATTATTGTAGATGATGGAACTGATAAAATTAAAGACTTGATTGTATCGTCAGATATTCCTCAAATACGGTATTTTGAAATAGAGAAAAAAATGTTTCTTGGTGAAAAACGCAATTATATGCATAAACATGTACGAGGTTCAATTATTGTCTATATGGATGATGATGATTATTATCCACCCAACCGTATTTCACACGCGGTAGAACGACTACAATCCAATCCAGAAGCATTATGTGCTGGTTCAAGTGAAATTTATGTATATTTCAAAGGAATGAATAAAATGATTCAATGCGGTCCTTATGGTCCTAACCACGCAACAGCAGGTACATTTGCGTTTAAAACCAAATTATTAGAACAAACTAAATATGAAGATAATGCCGCATTAGCTGAAGAGAAGGCATTTTTAAAGAACTATACCATTCCATTCGTACAACTTGACCCATTAAAAAGTATACTCGTATTTTCCCACGAGCATAACACATTTGATAAACGAAAAATGTTCGACCAAAAACAAGACCCTCAATATTTTAAAGAATCTTCCAAAACTGTAGATACATTCATACAACATAATCACGAAAGTAACATTAAAAAATTCTTTATGGAAGAAATTGATGCACTATTAGATAAATATGACCCTGGAAAACCTGAGATGAAACCCGATGTTCTCAAACAAATTAAAGAGATTGAGGCAAGACGAGCACAAATGATTAAAGACCATGAAGAAGCACAAAAACAAAATGGTCCTATTATGCTTACTCGTGAAGGACAGCCACCCATTCAATTAACAAATATGCAAGTAGTTCAAATAATGGAACAACATAAAAAACAAATAGAGGAACTTTCACAGAAAAACGAACAATCAACACGATTTAATCAATTATTACAGCAAAAAGTAATTGAATTAACGAAACAAAATAGCAATAATATAAAAAATAAAGATGAAAACTTAGAAAAGGAACAACTTATTATTCAAATACGTGCCCTTACAAACAGAAATGAAGTGATTGAAGAACAATTATTAAAAGCAAATGATACTATTACTGTATTACAAGGTATTTCTAAAAAGATTAATGAGAATAATACTATCCATGCGATTGATAAAACTATTCCCGAAATATCCATACAAATAGTGAATGACGATTAGTTCTTATTCATTTTGATAAAATTCATACAATTTTATCAACACCAAATTATTCAGTTTCTTCTATATCTATTGTAGTGTTATCCTTTTTTACACTCTTATCCATATATCTATACATACGTTGTATATCCAGCTTATTGATATTATAATTTTCAAATACTTCTTCAATGTTATTTGTATCATCATTATTCATCATTAATCGTATTTCTTGAAACATAAAAATCAATTCAGACTTATCCAAATCTAATTCTTGACATAATCCATAAATAAACATCATATTGTTGTATTCGGTTGAATATTTTGTCAATACTTTTGTAAATCTTACTTCTGAATTACCAAATTTTCGTTTGTTTTCAGGAAAATTATCATGATAAATTTTATTATTGTGAAATGTTTTCATTAGGGAGCTCATTTCGTTAAATTGCCAAATCTGATTTTGAAATGTAATTCTATCAATATAATCGGCATAACACATTTTGTCTAAAATTTTTTGATATACTGGGATAGATCTACATCTATCATATTTTTCTATCATGTCAACAACATTTTCGTGCCATAACAATGCTACTATTGTACGTTCGGTTTCATTCATTACACGATTATGTTGATTTAATGGTACATAATTGTTAATTAATGTCTGTGTAATTCGCTTTGAATCTTCATTATTTGATTTCTGTTGAAATATTAATGACAAAGCATCTCCCTCAAGGAGTGAAGGTTTCTTTTGATAAATATCATATACAAAATTCAATTTACGTACATCGCATTGGATATATTCTAACAATGTTTGTTTTTTTTCTATATTATTCGGGACATTTAAATCAGGAAACATAGTTATTAGTATAGTGTTGATTTGATTCATTGTTGGTAATTTCAATTCAAATGTATTACATACCTTCATCAATTCGCGAATTTTTTTATCAATACAATAGTTACCTATACATATTATTGGATTCATTGTTGAATTTTCTAATTTCTGTTTCTTTGTTTTCTTTTGACGTATTAGTTTTATTAATGCTGTAATACCACCTTTATCGCCATTATTCATTCCATCTATTTCATCCATCAATATTGCTTTTTTTTTAACCTTGTGCGTCATCATATCGAGTACGTTTCGGTTTGAGATATTATTACTGGTTATTGTATTAATTAATCCGGTATTACGAACATCACCCGCATCATATTTTATTACATCATAATTCATTTCTTTCAATAGGTTCATTATGAACGTGGTCTTTCCTGAACCAGGAGAACCATATATATATATACCTTTTTTGTAGGTTACTTTATTATAGTTTGTATCAAAATCATTTAATATAGATTTTATATTATCAGAAATAATCTGCCTTTCAAAAATACGTATCAATTCAGTATTATTAATTATTTTTTCCATAAGCACAACTGTTATATTATAATCATTCTTTTATAACTTGTTTTCTACGAATAATATTTTATCACAATGTCAAAATATTATTTTACAATTTTATGCGAAAGAACTGAAATCAGCTGTTCTTGGAATAAAATTACTTGGTCTCTCGGGTAAAGCACCATATCGAGAGTAGTTATTGTTGGTTCCGTAATATTGTCCTCGGTTTCCACCGGTTTGTTGAGATGCCATGCGTCCAGTACCATTTCCAAGTTGCTGTTGGCGTTGTTGTTCGGGAGTTAATATACCAGCAACCCCACTACCAGCATCGCGAACTAATCCAATTGCTCCACCGGTTACATCTCTGACTAATCCTGTAGCTCCACCAACTATTTCACGACCTAAGTCTACTACTCCACCAACCGCATCTCGACCTAAACCTACAGCTCCACTCGCGGCATCGCGGCCTAAATCAGCAGCACCACTTGTAGCATCACGTGCCAAATCAGTTACTTCACCTACTGTTTCACCGATTACTGATTTACCTGTAGATGATTCTGGTGTACTAACTCCATTTCCTCCTACTATAGATTTACCAGAACTTGCCTTTGTTCCACTTCCGCCATTACCACCACAATTCGTGCATGTAACATCTTTAGGGCACATAGGACATGTAGGACATACAGGGGGTACTATTTGGGTTTTTAAAATATAATCTTCAGATTTAGTTTCTTCTTTTTCAGTTTTTTTCTTATCACACTCTGAACTTGTTTCTGAACTTGTTTTTGAACTTGTTGGTTTCTCAACTTTTTCACAATTATCCATTCCATATAATGTGAATCTTCTCACATTCTTTAAGACTAAAGAATCCATAGTACTTGATTCAAATCCACAAATAAATACCAAAGTTTTATCCACATTTTTAATGTATGTAATTATGTTCTCCCCTTGTCCGTCTAAAGCAGTCCATGCTTTTAATTCGGCATATTTTTCTTGATTTTCATGAGTCTTGTTATTGTCATACATTTTCTTAACATCATCTGAACCTATTTCTTTACCCTCGCCATTATAGATAGTAATGCTTCCGGTATTGTTTTCCTTACGAACTATTAAATTGGATGTAGGAATATCATACAATACAAATTTATCCACTTGATATAAATCATGTTCTCCGTATTTTTCATCTTTGACATATTTATTATTATTATCATCTTGGGTATTTGTTGAATTCGTAATTTCAACAGCTTCTACATTTATAACACTCTGCTTTTCTTTAGAAAAATGAAACACACCTCTTTGGGTCATCTTATTATCATCCGATTTTTCATAAATAGATATATATGTTTCATTTTTCCAAGGAATATAGAAAACAGTTGTTTCTGGTGCGAATTCACTTTGACTAACATAACTCCAGGTCACACATGCGTTATCCATAGTATCGATTAAGCTTTCTTGGGTTGGACGATGTTCGGTTACAGTCTGAGTAAACTCATAAATGAAACTTTCGGCTCCACCACGTGGTGTAATAATTAGTTTTTTGAGGGTAGATGTTTGAGACCCCATATTTTCGTGTCCTTCAATATTGGTAAAAGTGTCACCTGAACCGGTACCAGCAGTAGTATCAGTACCAGTAGTAGCATCAGTACCAGCAGTAGCATCAGTACCAGTAGTAGCATCAGTACCAGCAGTAGCATCAGTACCAGC